>JAESGI010000437.1_pt1 | contig 11138 bp, 18 predicted proteins | sample 9269671 | NCBI WGS metagenome assembly JAESGI01 (sample SAMN14515641, study PRJNA621666) | algae metagenome | isolation source: Nostoc indistinguendum CM1-VF10 and co-occurring heterotrophs from gravelly... | place: USA: Clark Mountains, San Bernardino, California | collected 1998-06-05 | reverse complement strand
CAAATCCTCTAATGACTTTTTGCTCTCAAGAAGTTTTTGCGTCATGTGTCATATTTTATGACGTTTTGTGCAGCTTGCTTACCTTTTAATTTTTCTCTGCTACCCCAGATTATTGAGCCGATACGTTAATGTCATGTTATTGCTCCTTATTTAGATTGTTAAAAGCCTTGCCAATCAGGGCATTTCGCGTCCTCAATGCCTTGGGGATGAACAGAACAAATTAGAGGGGAGCCGTTGTAAGAGATCCCGTGATAGTATTTGCAACCTATACAACTGGTGGGTCTAGTTAAAGGTCGAGGTCGGCGCAACATAACTTGGTCAATTTCATTTTGACCAGTAATTCGGTCAACCATGAATGCTGTAATCCCAGTCCCGGCTATTGCCCCACCAATGGCGTACATAATATTTCTGCCGAAATATTGAGTGCCGAAATATCCACAAATAATTGTTGCTGCTGCTGCACTAATACAAGAGATGAAAACTGGTCGTTTCATATTTATCGCTGCTTTTTTGGTGGTTCGTACTTAGATAATAGAGCGCCAAAATCGTAAATTGTTACTGTTGGTTTTGGTTCTGATTCTGGTTTTGGTTTCGATTCTATTACAAGTTCAGGACTGCCCAACCCGACTGCATTTTTAATTTCTTGGTAAGGATTCAGGTTCCTCTTCTCGATTAACTTGCTCCACCTCATCAATTGCGTCTACTATTTCTTCCAAAACATTGAACGCATCATTTAGCACTATATTGTTTGATGTGGAAAAATGCTCTGACGATTGAAGCCTGCGATAATCCTTACTACTCCCGACAAGCCGCAACGTATATTGACAGCCTTGCAAGATAGTCCGAATCTCTGATGTAGTTAATTTGATTTCCATTGTTGTTTCTCTCCCTAAAATTTATCTCGTTGAATACTGAGGCTTGCTCCGACTAAAGAACTGCCTAAGAAGGCAGAAAAACTTACTAGCATTGCACCTAAGCAAATACTTTTTTGCTGCTGCCAACTAGAGATGATGATGTTGGGGTTAGCATTTGTCTCGATAATCTCCAGCCCCCAGCAAGCCATTGCTCCAACTCCTGAAAAGCTAGTCAAGAGTAGAGAGACGATTGCAGTTGTTTCTATGGTGCGGTCGATAAAAATCCTGGGGTTGAATCTTCTCCTAGTACGGCGGCGAAGAACGAATTTACTCTTGTGGTCTAACCCTGATTGGTAAACAACTTGTTTGTGATTAGTCATTTGGCATCTTCCAATTCAATAAAAAACCCTGCACCAGTATTCGTAATCTTTACCTTTCTTTGATTGACCAACGTTTGAATTACACTAAGACTAAAGCTGATACTACACAATCGAGCGCTACCCCCACAACGACGAAGATATTGTATGCATAATGAGGAATTGTCAGTAGGAGCGGGATGAGTGGATTTTCTCGGCATGATATTTTTCCTATTGGTGTTATTCAATTGAGTTCTGGTAATTGTGCAAGCGCTCCTTCCATCCATGCCTGAATTGCTTCCATCTCAGAAACACCTCGCAATACAGCATCGATTACCTGTTTCTGATAAGAATTAACAGCATGATTAGGATGTCCAAACTTATTCCCAGCCCAAGCCAAGCACATGGTTTTCACTAGTTCGTCAATTTGAAGAGAATCAAGCTCACTCGGACTCGTAACATTTCGAGAATGTAGCCATTCTTTGACTAAATCCAACGGATAATTTAAAAGTGTGCGAACTTCTTTGACCCGCAAATCTTTTGGGCTGATTGATGGTGCAGTTACAGTTTGTTTTGGTGGCTGGACTCTATACTGTTGATTGTCTTTGCGGGGTCTAATATTATTGTGCGGTTGTTCAGTCTTTTTTGGAGTACCAGCACCTTCAGCATCATTATCTTCATCAGCAGTCACTGATAAAATTGCACAAACCGCATATCGCCGTGCATAAGTTAAAGCTGCACCAAACTTTTGAGAATCACTAATTTCAGGTAAAGGATAAGTGCTGGTGATACTCTCTCCAGATTCATGAAAAATATGAGTCCGCAGCACGGTTTTACTTTCAAAGATTTCGGTGGTTTGAATTATTACTAATCCATGTTTACTGAGTCCGGGAGTGACAGCATCTAACACAGCATCTAGTGTTGCATATTTGCGCTTGTAGTGAGGATTAGTGCCGTCTTTTTGAATGGGGTTAAACTCTGCCTTTGCCTTGATTAAAGCCTTGATTAATTCTTGCATTGTCTAGTTCCTCTCATCTTACCAATCACTTTCTTTGATATTACCAGACACTTTTTTGCTAGATTTAGCCTTAGTAATTTGAAACTCTGAGGCTTTTAGCACAGGCATTGCCGCTTGTTTTACAGAAGTTTTAGCTTGTTGATAGAGGAATTGGGTTATTCCATCAGCGTCTTCCCCATCCTCGACTTGCGCCCATAGAGAACAACCTAAATCGAGTGACTCAAAATTGCCAAGATTAAATTTTCTAGAGTAGCTAACAGATACAGTTGTGAATTTCATAAAATGTCGGGTTTGGTATATATTGGTTTTCAATTTTCTTCGCTAGTATCAACCATCTCAATGCTGAGTATTTGACATAAATCGCTCTTACCAGCAGTTGTTATTTGCTCCAAGCCTTAGTAAATTCTCGTAGTACGGCAATGGAAATGGAAGCTGTTAGTTATTTCATTGGTATCAATCCTTATTAAGGAACTTAAAGCACTATCAAAACTGTCTAAAACCAAATATGTTTTTGATAAAAGTCTTGGATTGAACAATGGCACTGCACACAAATCGAGGAAATGGATATTTAGCAGCAGTTCTAGGAGGTGTAATTGGGGCTGTGGTATTGATGAACCTGGGTATATATCTAGGGATTGCTTATGTAAAAAACTTCATGCCGAATGCTGAACTCGAAGGGCTACTGCCACCTTTTATTGGTTCTTTTGTCGGCTGGTGGATTGGAGAAGTAACCGGTTGTTGGCTGGCTTTGCGTTGGCGGCATTACCGCAAGGCAGGGAAAACAGCTAAAGTTTTGGCAATTGTCACTCCTTTGGGAATCATTGCTTGGTTTGTGGTTTACTCTACTCTTCTAAACTGGGTAGCGAGTCGAGTCAGCGAGTTACAATTTGCACAGTTATATGAAATAGCTCGCTCCCTAAGTACCGCTATTTTTGCCATACCTTTAGCTTGGTTAGCAAGGTTCTTGACAAAGCCACATCAGCAAAAGTAGTGTTTACCGCTTTTTACCTTGTGGCATTGTTGTTTGATTCTGCCCTTGCATGAGATATCCGCCAGATCGTGCCTCTAAGATTGTCAGTTTTGGAGGATAATCAAGAATAAATTAATCATATTCTTTGGCACAGTTTGTTAGTAGTTTAGGTTGGGTGGGTGGAATGAGAAAGACACTATTGTTTATGGTGATTGTTTCCATAATTACTTTGTTGTTGCTGAAAATTGCGTTGATATTGGATAGTGTTCGACTTAGCTATTTATGACAGTGCCAGGAATTGCTTTTAACTCATAAGTGAGCAGTTTAGTAATTTTGAATTGTTTTGATTTGAACGATTTCTTCTACACAACCCATTACTTCACTCAAGTAGTGCAGGACATCGCCCAAGTGAGTGGCTGCTTCTGGGTCAATCTTCTTATCAGCAATCAACAACAGCCAAGTTTCATTTTGTGCAATTGCCTGAATATTTACGTAGCACGAGTTGAACTGCTTCAGCATTTCTATCGGTTCCATTGGTTTATCCGATGAGTTGTTTTGTTCTATTTCGATAAACTGATAATTTAGCTTTGTTCTTCAGTTACAGGTGGGTCTTATTGCCCACCCATTTTCTTACGCTGCAACTAAACCTTTCGCTTGTGGAACGTATCTTTTTAACCGCTCCCAATCCTCACTTGTGAGCGAATCAAATTCTTTATCGAGTAATTCCTCTTCTGTTGGTGGTTGTTCTGTAGTCGCTTTTGATACCCTTGCCACCTTCATGAAGTCGTCTAGCCCAACTGCTGCATCAATCGGCTCGGCGTATCGAAGAGAATTCACTGCGTTAGACCAGTGCGTAATATACTGAAATATCACCCCAATCATTGAATCACCTTTGTACACTCGATAATTTCTGGGGCAAGCTCCATTAACATAAACCAGTTTGTAGCCAGGGATTTCCATGACCTCTGCGTTGGGGTCGGTTGGAGGTAGGAGAATTTTCTCTAGGCAGTCACCTAAACCCGGATCAAGGAGTGCAGGGTTACTTGCTGTACTTTGTGTCATGATTGTATTTATTCGAGATTAACCTCGTTGGCGATTGCAATTCTTTTGGTGTGCAATCGCCCTTTCTCACTTGCAACAACTAAGCTATTGCTGGTCGAACTCCTAAAAGTGCTATCGCTCCAACTGCTGTCTGAGCAACCCGATCCAAACCATACTTCCTGGGGTTGGAATACCACTCTTGTCCGTCACACCAAACGTTGCCTACAAAATGCCTATTTCGGTAGACTTTCGTGCCGAATACTAAATAATCAATTTCGCCGTGATATAGACCAAACTTCTTGCAAGCTTCTTTCAACTCAGCTTCCAGTCGCCGATTCTGTTCCCGTGGGGTTTGCGGTAGCGTTGCCTTAACTTCTGCAACTCTTGTAGCGAACCAGTTGCGGTCAAAGGCTAGTCGTCCACCTTCCACAAACTGCACCCATACTGTGATTCCGCCTTCTATCCATATAGTGCGAACTGATTCGGGTTTCACCTGAATAATCTCGCCAATGATGCGGCGGTCACGAGCAGTCAGGGGGTCTTGGGTTGGGTCTACAGCTTCGGCTTGGGATTCGAGGTGGCTGTACAGTTCTGCTTGGGCTGTGGCTTGTTCATCACGAGAAGAAGTAGGAATTGCTTGCTGTGTATGTGTTGTATAAGGCATAATAGAGTTCCTTGATAAAAGGGTAAAAGGCGATCGCTTTGTTTACCAGACAGGGGCGATCGCTTTTGTTATGTGTGCAAACAACGTTGTGGTTTAGCACAACGCTCTCAAAAAGATTTGGCGTAGCCATCAAAGCTAGTTGCTAAGTTCCTAAGAGCATTATCAAGACAGCAGACGGCAGCATCAGGGGACGTGTACAGCTTTAACAACGTCAAAAGCTAATCGTCTAACGTCTTTTGTTAATCATTTATTAAGTGCAAATCCATTTCCCGACTGTGTACCCCTCGCCTTCTCTGGTGATGCCAGCGCCTCGGTTGCTCCTCAAGCGGTCACTCTGGATTGTGCTGTCAAGATTCGGTGGGCTTTGAGATTGCCAAAAGGTAATCACCTTTTGTTTTCACCTCATGAATATAATGTAACGCATTTGCGTTGCATAGTCAATAGTTGCAACGCAAAATTTCCTTTTTAATAAAGAGAAGAATATAATTCAGTAAAAGTATTGCAACGCAAAGTACTGGAGAACGATGAAGCTAGACACACAAATAAACTTTCGCACTAGCAGCGAAATAAAAGAAGAGTTAGAAAAGATAGCTAAAAACAGAGGGCTTAGACCATCACAATTGCTTAACGAGATAGTTGAAGATTTTGTCAAGCGCCAGGAAAATCAGGTGACAGAAAAAATAAACTTGGAGAAGGTCTACGAAATGCTTTCAGTGCAAGGACAGCGATTGGAGCTACTAGAAAGGCAACAGCAAGAAATGGCAAAAAAATCAGCAGCCTGAGAGAGGAGAACAAATCTCTCAGGCTGCAACGCGATCGCGTCCTTCAAATTATGAAAGAAAGCCCGCCTCCGTCAAACGACAAGGCGGGTTAAATTTTACTGGCTGCCAAGTAACGCAATGCGTCGCTTATGCATTACAATAGATTTTACAACAAAAAGCAGAAAGTGGGAAAACAAATAAATTTTTCTACCTTCTGCTAAGTTCAAGTGATATAGGTTGCATGAGTGAAACAAACGAGTCAAATCAGGAAAAAATACTTCCCATAGAGCCAAAACCGTCTGATGAAGCTGTTGATTATGATTGGCGCGATCCCTCTAAACCTCGTAATCCTGAAGATGATGTGATTGTGTCAGGCTGGCGGCGACGCGCTGATGGAAGTTTTGAGAAAGTTGAAAACACAGAGGAAAAACAATGACATCTTTTGTATGTGACCAAATTATAGATTTTGAAGCTATCGAGGGTTATGAAGCCCAAGATATTGAAAGGCTAATCGAGCAGATAGAAACGTTACTTGCACAGTCGGATGCGTCTAAAGTTGTAGTTTTGTTGAGAAATGCTCATTACCTTACTACAAGAGCATTTGCTATTCTTCATAACTGTATTCAGGAACCAATTTCTAAGAATGTAGTATTTGTACTGGTTTCTGCTGACAAATCAAAAATATTTCCTCCCCTATTAGATTTTGTTCAACATCAACAAGTGGCATAAGCAGAAGGTTGCCGATTATGGAGGGCGATCAATCAGCAAAACACAGATGAAGAACTATAAATACAAATGCGGAAGTAAATAAGTCAGCAGCAGATATAAATCTATAAATCCCCACTGCAAGTTTCTCAGGCTACCAGTGGGGACGGCACATAACCAATAGATAAGGGTATGTCTACACAAACAATATCAAATCCTTTGGCATCATGCACAAACTTGAGCGCCGAAAGCTCTGAACAAACCTCAACCTTTGACTACAGCAATCTCAACACCAGCATTCAGGAAACCTTCACCGCCATCAATAGGTTCGAGTGGCAAGCGGTAGATGAAATCCTCCAGATATGGAATCCCTGCGACAGTTGGAGACTGAGAATCAAAAGCTTAGGCAACGCATTCAGGATTTGGAAAATTCCAAAGAGCCTCGGACTGGACAAGATTGGGGGAATACCTACACTAAACAAGGGGCTAAAGCGTTAAACAAGAAGGTTCAGCAAGCTCTGGAGAAAACTATTGACCTGCGATCGCTAGCAGTTGAACCACCCAAAGAGAATGCCCAAGAATGCTTACGACTCATGGGTATGGCGTTGAAGAATCTCGCCAGCGCTATGAACAATACCCAAGCGTTAGAGGCTGCGGCCATAATTCTGGGGAGTGAACCAACGCCTATTGCGATCGCCTACCGTGCCGAACAACTGGAAATGTTGCCCCAGGCGGTTAGTGAGATTCGGCAGGTGCTAGCTAAACCGGGGTGTACGTGGCAGGACTATTGGGCGGTGGCGCAAGAGTATGAGGTGATTAAACAAGATTACTGGGCGGAATTGACCACTCAAGAGACTGATTTAATTACTGCTCTCCAGAACGCATCCTCTCAACTAAACACTATTGGTATCGGCTCTATCGTTGCTCATGCTGACCCTTACCGTACTTTGTATGTCGAGAGGGGTGAGGTTGTAGAGGATCTAGGCGAGGAAGTAGTGGTGGCTTGGGATTGTTGGAAGGAGCAATCGAAAAAGGCTGATAGGTATTTCCGAGACGAGTTGCGATTGTGGCAACCGGAAAAAGAGTAGGTGAAGTTGTTGATTAGAGCGATTGCTTAGAGCCTGTCAAGAAACAACTTTTACAATTTATTATCTAAAAAGCTTACTGAGAAAGCATTTCTAGCTCAAAAGAGGCAAGGTTGTTACATGACAAACTCTTAGTTAAAAACTGTGCAATCACCCTATGAAAAGTGCCTCCGCCGCAAACGGTAGACAACAGCACGATTATAACAATGTAGCTAGTTGTACTGCTAAATGTACTGATGATTTTTTAGACCGATAAATATCAAACCAAACCCTGCAATCACAGTGGGGGAAATTTCCGTGCGTCAACAAAAACAGGAGATTGTAAAATGACTGCAACCATTACCCGTCCCAAGTCCAAAAAGGCTATTGCCAATAAACCACAATCACCATACAAAAGACTTCATGTGATTATTCCCATAGAAGATATGCTGTGGACTTCGCAGCAAAAGCCCTCTGTTACACAATTGTGGCAAGAATGCTGGACGGCTGACCCCTACGGTTCTCGGTGGATGCCTTTAACTTCTGCTTTGGGGTACAGTACTTTTATCTCTGCGAAGAAAATTCTCTCCGAAAGCGGGTTGTTCATTTTCAAGCCGGATAAGTCGATTCAAGATGGTAGGGAAACGGCTAGCTGGATGGTGAAGAATTTGCATGGTAGCCGGATGAAGGAATTTTGGGAGAAAGCTAATTCGGAAAAACGAGAACCAAATTCTCAAAAACAAGAACCAAATGCTGAGATTTCAGAGAAAGATGCTGACTGTGAAGAAATACGTGCTTTGTACGAAGCATCTATTTTAGGTCAAAGTGAGTCAGAGCAAGGGTTCCAGGAACCCTCACGAACTGGTCAGAAACTCCTCACAAACTCTTCAAAAGAGATTGTGAGGAGTGTCTCTGACACGCTTATAGAAAATTTGCGTGAGGAGGAGACGGCTCATGCGCCCTTGAGGGGCGCATCGCCTTCACATATCGAAAGCGCGTCAGAACTTGAAGAATTGCCTACGGCAATGGACTGTACATCGCTGGCGCTTGTGGATGCTGCACAAGATGAATCTGTTTTGTTGGAGGGAGAAAAGCAGGATAGTGGTTTTGAACTGAAAGATTGTCATGAAGACACTGATTCCGCCGCGCCCGTTGCTCAAAATGAATTTTCTGACAAGGAAGCGATCGCACATGAAAAAATAGAACCGAGTCGTCCCTCTGCTTCTTTGTTGGCTGAAAAATTGGTTTCTGGTGATGAGGATAAAGTAGATCATGAAGGCACTTGTTCCGCCGCACCCGTCGCTCAAAATGAATTTTCTCTAAATTCTGCGATCGCTAATCAAGCGCCCGTGTCATTGAATCAAAGTGAGATATTTGAATGGTTGGATAGAGCAAACCTTGGAGAATGCCCCCCATTGTGGGTAATTCAATATTTGCTAGATAGCAAGTATTACGCCAGTATGAGGGCAACAATCAGCAAGTTTGAGAAGCAGTGGAATCTATCTGTAGTCAATTATCAGGTGCAAAAATCTAGTGATACCATTTCAAGAAAAATCTGATACAGATGTAAGGCGTGAAAGCTTTGCTGCATCTAATTGCGAATTGCGAATTGGTATGAGGCATTGTTTACCCCCGTTCGCGGAGCGTCTCGTAGAGAAGACATCGCCATTAGATCCAAAGCTAGACTATTGCGAATGGAGAAACTGAAGATGGCTTCTCTGGTTGGGGAAAATCCTGGTTTTGACTTCCTCCAACAATGCTGTCATGATGACCCTGCCTTACAGATTGTGATCAAAAAGCTACTGGAGAAGTTTCCGCAATGGGGCATCGCTTGTGTTGATGGGGTGTTGATGAAGTGGAATGGTTAGCGATCGCACTTCAACTACTAGCGTATTCCAGCACTCGTTCCCGCTCCCAATGCCAAGCAGTCTCTACTAACATTTCTGTGCTGTTACTGAAGTGGATAATTTATTGCCCAAAAGCAATAAAATACATTAGCAACTATGCGATTATCTAAATTATACCACTATTTAGCACAAATGTAGTTCCATATACTCCTTACACCATGCCACAGTATAGAGACAATTGCTGACGTTTATGCTTTTCAAATTTTTGGACAAGTCTTTTAGAAATTAGTACACCTTAAACTGACTATAGGAAAATTTTGCTCTTGCAGACATTAGTGCAATTACCTGAACCTACTTACCGATGAAGTGTGTAAACTTGTAGTGATAAGAAAAGCTGCTGTTATACATTACAACACTTCATTAAAAGTGTTAAAACAGTAAGTAGTAAAAGGTCTTAACACGAGCATAAGTATATGTTTGAGACAGGAACTAACTTCAGCTTGGAACCTGAGAAGTTAAATGTCTTATCGGCAGACAATCCTTTAACTGATCCGAAGGATGACAGATTAGGTTATGCCGCATTTGCTAAGAACCTTGCAGAAAGCATTTGCAAAATGTCACCTCCAGATGGTTTGGTAATGGCAGTCTATGCTCCTTGGGGTTCAGGCAAGTCAACTTTATTGAATTTTATAACTTACTACCTTGAACAAAAACGAGAGGAGGAACAGCCAATAATTGTACCATTTAATCCCTGGTGGTTTTCTGGACAGGAAGACCTTACAAGGCACTTTTTTGACCAATTACTGGCTGTTTTAACTGAAAAATGGAAATCTATTGGCAAAGGTTTTTTAAAACAAATAGATAGTTTTGCGGATAGAGTCTCTACAATCCCTGATGCAAAGGCAAAAATCTTCGCCACATTAGTAAGAACTGTAAGACAGCCAAAAGATGTATATAAGTTAAAAACAGAAATTGAGAAAACACTGAAAAACCAAAAGAAGCAGATTTTAGTTGTCATTGACGACATTGACAGGCTGACTGCCGAGGAGATTAGACAACTATTTCGTGTAATCAAAGCAGTTGCCAATTTTTCTAATGTTATTTATCTTTTACTTTTTGATAAAGAAGTTGTTGTTAAAGCACTCGAAGATACGCAAAAAATCCCTGGAGAAGCTTACCTGGAGAAAATTGTTCAAGTTTCTTTTGAACTGCCTCTTCCTGATAAAATATCACTTGGTCGGCTATTCAATGACCAATTGAGTAAAATAATAGCTGATACACCAGAAGAGCTATTCCAGCAACAATATTGGCTAGACATTTCTTGGCAAGGAATAGAGCATTTTATTACTACACCTCGTAGTATACTGCGTTTAATAAATACCTTGATGGTAACATATCCAGGAGTAAAAGGAGAGGTTAATTTCGTTGATTTCGTCGCTATTGAAACTATTAGGTTGTTTTCTCCAGGTGTATATAATATTATTCGTAATAATCCTAACTTTTTTACTTTTGGGAATAGATTTTTCACGCTATCAAGTATTATGGATGATAAAAAAATAAAGGATTTTCATAATACTTGGATTAATCAACTTAAAGAAAAAGATAGAGAAGTAGTTAAATTTATAGTAACCTAAATTTTTCCCAAAATAGAGAATACAAATGTAGTGTGGGGAGATACGTATTTACAAAATAAACGAAGATATCTTCATATATGCAGTGCAGATATCTTTCCTGGGCGTTGCATAATAATGGGATGAATTGAGGTGCTCTACTATGCATTGCCCATACTGCGAGTCTGCTAAGATTAGAAAAAATGGTAAACGTCGAGGTAAACAAAATCACATCTGTGTTGATTGTG
>JAESGI010000436.1_pt1 | contig 11139 bp, 8 predicted proteins | sample 9269671 | NCBI WGS metagenome assembly JAESGI01 (sample SAMN14515641, study PRJNA621666) | algae metagenome | isolation source: Nostoc indistinguendum CM1-VF10 and co-occurring heterotrophs from gravelly... | place: USA: Clark Mountains, San Bernardino, California | collected 1998-06-05 | reverse complement strand
GAGAGAGAAAGCGATGTTTTATATTGGCTCGTTCAAGGAGCCTCAAACGATGAAATTGGGAAGCAACTCTACATTTCAGTGGCTACTGTTAAGACGCATCTCACTAATATTTTTCTGAAGCTACAGGTAACAAGTCGGACACAAGCTATTGTAGCAGCCATCAAGATGAATCTGGTTCAGTCGTAATTGGGTTCAATCATTTTGGTTTAGCCCTAACTACCGAGGAGATTCTATGCATACTGTTGATTCTAATGCACTAGCTAAATTCTATCAATGTATCCAAAATGCGCCTCTGGGCTGTCGAAAGCCAATAGAAACTGCTGAGAAGATACCAGGTGCCAAGTTTTGTATGGAATGCGGATTCCCCACTACATTGCCAATTCAGACTGAACTCCGGGGCAGCTTAGGCACCTATCGCATTTCTGAAATACTTAGGTCTCAGGGAATGGGACGGCTTTACAGAGGAACTCAAACCAGCAATGGTCAATCCGTTGTGGTGAAAGAGTATTTACTGCCTAAGCAATATTTTAATGCTGTGGAAGCACAACAGCGCAGAACAGCCTTGGGCCAAGTGACAAAGGGCAATTTGACCACCCCGAAGGGTCGGGAGTTTCGGTTGGTTAGTCCATCAGAGACCATTGCAGATCCATCGAGCGATCGCGTCTATCTTATTTTTTCAGGCGAAATCGCGGCACTTCCTACCCTGAAGCAGACTTTGAGAGAGACAGGAGCCTTTTCTGCATCGCAAGTGCGACAAGTCCTAAATCAAATGCTCCAGTCGCTACATTTCCTGCATAGTCAGGCATCAAGTTTTGCCTCTGAAGCAATTGGAACTGCCCACGGCAACTTGGGACTTGAGAGCCTCGTCATAAGTGATAACGGCTACGTCTATGTCTGCGATCTGGCATCCTGGGAACAACTTTTTGTCCCTGCCTCGCGCCAGGTGCTGTTACCGGAACAAGACTTAATCGATCTTGGATCGGTCGCCTTTGCTCTCTGGACGGCTCAAGAGATTCACTCTGGTTCTGATGCACTGCTAAATCCGCGCGAGGCTCAACATTGGCCCCAGAATGATCCGCCCCTGAGAGATTTTCTGCTTCGTTTGTTAGGGTTAGAAACTCCGTTCAACTCTGCAGCAGAGGCGCGTCAGGCTTTGATTAAACTGCCTCAACCTGAAACGGCTGCTGGTTCTCATGGAAATTTTAGCTCAGAGTCTCCAGCAAAACCGAATCGAAAGTATTGGCTTTTGAGTTTACTCGCTCTGCCTCTATTGGGAGGGCTATTGTGGTTGCTATTACCCCGATCTATATCAAATTCTAATGCAGAGATGGCTAACTTTAAGCATCTTTTGCCATCATTTGCAGATGTTAATGGGATTGGGCCAGGACAGCATCCGTATACGGGAGAAGCGCTGGGAACTTGGACAATAGTTTTAGACAAGAAGCCCGCGAGTGATCGCAAAATGAGAGCATTGTTGACTCAGCCGAAGTTGGATATGGCAGCTATTTTTAACTACCGAACTTATGCCCCTCAACGGTCTCCTCTGAATGAAGTTCTGGAAGCGAACGCCAAGGCAAATTTTGCGATCGCTAGTTTATCAACCCAACTACCCGAAGGGTTAATTCAGGAAACGATCGCCTACGATGGTCTTTTAGTCTATGTACCTGCCTATAAAAGTCAAAATCTACCAAGTGCATTGCAAGGCAAGATCAGTCTTGCCCAATTGCAGCAAATTTTTACAGGGCAACTTACCAACTGGAAACAGCTAGGTTCAGATTTTCCTGATCTGCCGATCAAACCCTATCGACCGAAGGAACCTGAAGCATTACGCCTGTTCCAACAAAAAGTTTTAGGCAACGATCCGAGTCTGATTGCCCAATTTAACAAGATTGAGCAACGTTCAACTTTTAATACCTTGCGTTCGATCGCAGTTGGAGAAAAGCAGGCGCAAAAAACTGAAGCTGGCTCAATTAGTTTCGGACTATTGACCCAAACCTGGGATCAATGCAAGATTTACCCCCTAGCTATTGCCCAAGAAAATCTAGACCCAGTACAGCCTCTGCTGAGAGAGACTACTAACGGCACAATGCAACCTATTTCTCCATCAGACAATCTCTGTCTGGAGAAAAAGCCCTTGCTTAATATATCAGCTTTTCATACAGCAAGCTATCCACTCAGTACGCCGTTGATTATTGCGTATCCTAGAGATAATAATTTGCCTGGGAATGTATCAGGGCCGATCTTCGCTAATTTTCTCAAAACTCAAGATGGGCAGTATCTCCTTCAGCAAGCGGGTCTTGTGCCGCTGCAAACTCCACCTAAAAACTACACATTATCGTCATCTATTCTGAATCGTTAGGGAGCGCAATTACTATGGCAATCCAAACTCATCGTTGTCCAGAGCCAAGTTGCTCTTTCTTTAATCAGGTACTGCCACATAACGCTAATATCTGCCCAATGTGCGGTACTTCCTTAGCACAGGCAGTACAACCACCCCCTGCTATGGTAGGCTCGGTAGCCCGCTATGCTCAAACCTCGGCTCCTTCGCCGCAGTTCTCATCAACAATCAATAATCAAAAACGTCCTCAGTTGAAGTTGCTTCATCCCAGCGAACAAAGTTTTCTATTACTTAGAGAGTCTGGCGTCATCGGTCGTCAAAATCTCTCTAACGGGATGCGGCCTGAAATCGATTTAACAGGGCTGCCCCATGCAGCTATCATCTCTCGCACCCATGCTCATCTCTACTGGGATCTTGCTCGACAAGCTTACATGATTGTTGATGATAGCCTAAACGGTAGCTACCTCAATGATAAATTATTACCTCGTGGAGCACCCCATCCATTGAGTCATGGAGACAAATTACAGCTAGGTCAGGATCAGTTGATTTGCTTGCAAGTTGAGTTGAGCCATACTTCAACTTAAATGGCGATGCACGAGATTCATCTTTTTTTGGTTATTAAGTGAATCGAGAGTTAGAACATCAGTTTTTTTTGTAACTTTTTTTTAGATAAAACAGAAACCGGGGCGTGTCTAAAAGTTTCGGCAATGAATATACTCGTCATTAGACTTATTACATAAGTCGGGAAAAGGAGAAGGACAGAAAGGCTTTGTGTTTTCCTTTGTCTCACAAGAGTGCAGAAAGCACTTTTGTAAAATGTCTATTATCCGTGTTTTTATATCTAAAGGAATAGCTTGAGATATTTTTATAATTGATAATAAAAAGGTAAAATATCAATCTTTTTCGATTTAAATATTATTAAACTGCAAATAACAGTAATTTAAAAAAAGCCGCCAGCAAAACCAATGGTAAAACTAACGGCATTGAAAAATTTAACTGTACTTTGCATCAAAGAGTTTTACGTTTTGTTAGAGAAAGTTTGTCATTCTCCAAAAAGTTAGAAAACCATATCGGAGCTATTTAATATTTTTTATCGGAGATCGATTGAATATGCTTTTATGAAAAGATAATATTTTTAATCTTATTAACTGTACCTCATATCAACAGAAAGTGCTGTAGAGCTATATATCCTTACCTATTTAGGGCTAATGAACAGTTTTCATTGCTCTAGTTTTCTCTTGAGTAATACCAATTTTGTATGAAGTCGCATAGAATTAAAAGGCTAGAAACTATGCTTGGCAATCATTCCAGCTTTCTGTAGTTTCATGCAGCTTCACAATAATTTGGTATAACTAATATAATCTCAATTAAAATTTGGTGTTTTTATCTTGATGCTCGTTTCTTGTTTGCTGGCTGTTTGTTTCAATTTGATTAAATGGTTTCTCAACTGATTCTCTTATTTTAGATTCAGCAATATCGGTTATCTTGTATCTCACTTGATCGGATAACCTATCAATAAACCCGTCGAAAAATCTATTAAAAAAGTATCCAATTGATTCCATAAATTTCACCTTATAGTTGAAAAAATATTAGAAAGTGGGTTCAATTAAGTTCATATTAGATCAACTGAGAATAAAATGTCAGTAGACTTAAGTCTGATTTTTAATGCCATCTAAAAAAGCTCATTTTAGCGGTTTTCTAAATCCTGATTTTTCCCTTAGATTATTTTCATTAATTCAGTTTCAAAAATTAAATTGGAGTCCTATACTTTTTAAAGTATTTAGGAAAAATAAACGGTTATTTCGCTAATTTTATGGTAAAAATTAAAATAAAATTAAAACTAATTAGATTTTAACAACTAGAATTTAATATAAAAAATGCCTAGAGTTTAGATATTGCAATAGTTTATGAACTTTCAAATATTACCAAACAGAGTTAATATTACAATATAAATTGTAATCTACCAAAATTTTAGAAGAGTTAATGCCTAATGCTAATATAAAGGCTGGCAAATTTCATATTATGAAACAAGTGAATGATGAATTAGATGCTATGCGTAAAGCTGAAAAGAAGGCAGCAATGTCTCTAGAAGATAAATTAGAAAAAGATAAAAAATCAGAAGGATTAAATAAAAGCAAGTACAGCTTTATTAAAAATGAAGATTCTTTAAACGAAAAGCAAAAAGAAAAGTTAAAATCTGCCCAAAAAGTTTCTCCAATTCTGGCTAAAATGCACAGGCTGAAAGAAGATTTTAGAGACATATTTGAATTAACTGTATCCTGGGGAGACAGTATAATTAAATTATTAGATTGGATGCATAATGCACTCTCGTATTTTCCGAAAAGTATAGGTACAATGGTTAGATGGTTTAGTGAAATAGTAGGCTATTTTGATGGGAGAACCACGAGTGGTACTGTAGAAGGAATTAATAATAAACTGAAGTTAATTAAAAGACTTGGATATGGCTGTCGTAACTTTAGCAATTTTAGATTACGCAGTTTATTAAACTGGCATTTTAGTATTAATTCTCCATAAAAGTAACCGATGTCTGATTTTAAATATATTCATACTTGTCAAAATATAGTTGCTAGTTAATCCTATATTTCCAAATCAATAACACGCGCAAATGGTTGACAACGACTCCAGAACATTCAAAAAATTTTAGTAACGGGAGAAATTACAGACCAGAATTGAGTTCTCGAAAGTCACTGTTTTCTCTACTTGAAATTCAAAAAGTTTTCTGCACCACTAAGGTACTAGAGTCTCGTTTTCCAGCGTACCAAACTAACTCATATAATAACAGCAACAAAGATAAAGTTCTAATACATCAAGAACGACTGGCTGAAAGCAACATAGCTAATACAAAAAATGAAAGTGATTTAGAGAAAATCTTCACTGAAAACGAGAACTATAATGTTGGCTTTTGGTATCAAAATGCTATAGAAATAGACAAAGCAATCAAGGAAATAAAAATAATGGATTAAATCAATACATTAGATAACTAATGGTGAAGTTGTTGCAATTAATGGGGAACCCTTATATGGCTCTTAGGATAAAAATAATGACCAAAGTGCAATCCAAATGGTAAGCGCCTGAAAAACTACGAATAAATTAATATTATGGCAAGTAAAATTTAATAAAAAATAAAATTTAATTACAGCAATTCCAGAACTATTAAAGGTATTAAAACTGTCTAAATGTATTGTAATAATTGATGCAATAGGCTGTTAACAAGAGCTAGTGAAGTTAATTACGCAACAGAATGGGGATTATATAATCACATTAAAAAATAATCAAGGTAATCTTTATAAGGAAATACAAGGTTTTTATATATTGCGATCGTTTAGACCTTTGGCTGATAGAGATTTTTCAATTGAAAGATATCCTAAACTTATACCTGAAATTTAGGGACAATGAGGATGGCAAACCTAATAAACGATCAACTAAAGTATTTAGGTACAGGCTTATCTTTCCCATTGCAAAGCAATGTGCAGGGAGGGATCAAGCTGAGTGCTGAAGCTCAGAAAGTCAAAGAATCAATCTGGTTAATTTTGCGTACTGATTTAGGCGAACGCGTTTATCGTCCTGATTTTGGCTGTCGCTTATCAGAACTAGCTTTTGCCCCCATAAATAACGATACTTTATTAAAAATTAAGATTTACGTACTGGAAGCATTACGAAAATGGGAGCCTCGAATTGAAATTGATGAAGTTCGCGCAGATCCCGACACGATCGCTGGGCGCGTCAATATTGTCATTAACTATCGCCTCAAATCTCATCCTGACCTTTACAGTTTTGTCTACCCGTTCTATTTAGTTTCAGAGGAGGAGTAATCATGGATTTTGACTTTTTACCTCAACTTCCCAGTTCTCATCTGGACGATCGCAACTTTGACGATTTAGTAGAAGAATGTTTACTGCGTATTCCCCGCTATTGTCCAGAATGGACTGATCACAATCTCAGCGATCCTGGCATTACCCTAGTCGAGCTATTTGCTTGGCTCACCGACCAGATGCTGATGCAATTCAATCAGATTCCCCGTAAAAACTATGTAGCCTTTCTAGAACTATTAGGAATTCGCCTACAGCCACCGACCCCAGCTCAAGTTAGGCTGACTTTTTACCTCAGCACTCATTTACTAGAAAACTACACTATCCCACAGGGAACAGAAGTTGCAACAGAGCGCACTGAAACCCAGGAAGCCATTGTTTTTACTACCGATCAAGACCTGTTGCTCGGTCAACCAACCTTAAAACATATATTGTCCGCACCAGATGCGGCTAAGACTCCTCAATCGCTCCAAGATCGTACCGGGCAATGGCATCCTCAACATGACGGTCTGGCAGTGACTCACGAATTTGAACTATTTCCGCAAAAGCCGCAATTTGGCAATAGTTTTTATCTCACAATAGAGCCTGATACCCCTTTGGAAGGAACTGTTTTAGAGATCGCCTTCACAGGAGCGCAAGGTACGCCTACAGGCATCGATCCAAAGCATCCTCCCCGCAGTTGGGAAGCCTGGGACGGCGAATCATGGATAAAGGTTCTCTTGCAAGAAGCAGACGACACCACCAATGGCTTTAGCTTTAATAAGAATACGAGAGATGACGATAGTTTTGAGCAAAGTGGTAATGTGATTCTACATCTGCCCGAACGTTGGCCTGTATTCAGTTTTGATGGCTATCGAGGTCGTTGGATTCGCTGTACCCTCACCGAATCTAGCGATCGCCAGCCAGGATATGCCAATTCTCCTCGGATTAAAACAATTGCGATACGTACCATTGGTGGATCAGTGCAAGCTAGTCAGTGCGTTCTGGTACAAGAGGAAATATTAGGTATCAGCGACGGGCAACCGGGGCAGAGCTTTGAGGTTGAGACTGCGCCCATTCTGGAGCGTCAGGGAGAAGAGGAACTGCTTGTTTTTCCACTGGGGAGACTCCCCGAAATCTGGCAAGAAGTTGAAGACTTTGCTGACTCAAAACCCCAAGATCGGCATTATGTTGTTGATGCATTGACAGGCACTATTCAGTTTGGACCGTTGATTCGCGAACCTCAAACGCTTAAGAAGCAAACGCAAACTCGTGCTTATCTACAGCAAATGCTGCCAGCAGATCGATCCCTTGGTTATGACCTGCACGAGCAAATAATTGAGCAACAGTATGGGGCAATTCCTTCCCGTGGTGCTGAAATTATGTTTTCCTATCGTACCGGAGGTGGCAAACAGGGAAACGTACAGGCAAACACGCTGAGGTTTATGCAGACAGCAATTCCTTATATAGACAGCGTGACCAATCATCATGCTGCTGTCAATGGTGCCGATGCCGAGTCTCTCGAACGAGCCGTCTTGAGAGCGCCGCAGATGCTGCGCTCGCACGATCGAGCCGTTACTGCTTCAGATTTTGAAGCCTTAACTCTCAAAGGCAGTGGTGGTGCGATCGCCCGCGCATTTTGCTTACCTATGTCCGCCAGCCAAACTGCCGGGAGCGTCAGCGTGTGCGTCGTGCCTCAAGCCAATACCGACTTGATTGACTTAGGACGCGGGATTGCTCCAGACAACTTCAATTTAAATTCGGCTCTGCGCGATCAAGTCTTGCACTATCTAGACGAAAGACGTTTGCTAGGTATTCAGGTGCAGCTACAGCAGCCTAACTACGTTGGCGTATCGGTTCAAGCCGAAGTCACCCTAGAGCCTGCCTATAAAAACCCAAGTGCCCAAGCCGAAATTATCCATAAACTCAAAGTCGCGCTTTATCGCTACCTCAATCCTTTAACTGGCGGCCCAGAGATGACGGGCTGGCCCTTTGGTCGCCCCCTTTATCCGTCAGACATAATGGCTCTCCTTCAGCAAACAGCAGGGATTCAATACTTGGGTGCTATTTTACTGTTTCCTATTCAAAAAAATGGGGAATCTTGGCAACGGCAAACTACGCCTGTAAACTACATAGATCCCGGCTCCTTGGGTTTACTTTGCTCCTGGGCAGATCCGCAGGCGCGCACAGGACATAGTGTAAATGTTTTGACAGACCAATCTGCAATGAGGATTTAGGGTATGGTGCCAGTACTTACCTCCAAATCAGCCAGTCTTCAGATATCTCCCATGCAGATTTCTGTGACTACCTCTCAAGGAGGCAGTCGGATGCTTGGAGCTGAAGCTATAGAAGGTTCGCAACAGCAATCTGAAATTGTGGTTTTTCCGGGAGAACTCTGTCAGGTTGCCCTTGAGATTAAAAACTGGGAGTCTCAACCTCAACACCTCACCTTAAAGCTAAATGGGACGTTCCCTTTGGAATGGTGTCAGGTGCAGACGGATGCTGAGAGTGCACCTCAATTCGGGACAGCCTCAGAGCAGAACTCAGTGGCACAAAAGTCAGGCACTGCAATGGGGGCTGCAATCCACCTTGTAACGCTAGAAGTAGCTGCCAAGAAAAGCAGACATGCTGACTTATGGTTTGTGATTCCTGACGATTTTTTTGAGGGGCAAGATGCCCTTCAGGGAAGTAAGGAAAAGCAACTCGACTTTCGAGGTTGTCTGTCGATTTATGATAGCCAAAGCCTGAGTCAAGGATCAAGTCCACATCCGATTCAAGAATCCAATTTTGAGCTAAATGTTCGACCACGAAGCAGCTATACTGCTTTTTTGCCGATAGTTTATCAAGAAGTTAACTATATTCATCGCTTCATCAAAATTTTTGAGCAAGCGTTCGATCCAGTGGTGAATAGCTTCGGTTCAATGTGGGCGCATCTAGATCCGTTGACTGCACCTCAGGCGCTCCTGCCGTTTCTAGCTCACTGGGTAGACTGGCCAATTGATGCACAACTAGATTTAACCCATCAAAGGCGGCTGATTCGACGCGCCGTAGAAATTTATCGCTGTCGCGGAACCCGTAAGGGACTTCGATTTTATCTACATTTATATACGGGTTTACCGCTCGATGAACAAATTGACCGGGAAGAAGATAAATCAATCAGCATCACCGAACCATTTGGTCAAGGATGTTTATTTGGATTGGCTTATGTAGGCGAAGATGCGATTATCGGTGGTGGCAAGCCTTATCACTTTGATGTGCGCTTGCGGGCCCAGCCCAACAGTCCAATGGACGAGCAGCTCGTCCGGCGAATAATCGAGCAAGAGAAACCTGCATTCTGCTCCTACAGCCTGCGGATAGTAACAGACTAAATAAAAACAGACCGTCGTTAAAATAATTCGTAATTGATAATGACGCTCGTTTGCCTTTGGCGTCTCCCCTTGGGAGAAGACTCACTAACGCTACGCTAACGTAATTCGTAATTGAATTAGTTAGCGATTTAAACCCCAACTAATTTTAGACCGCTAATTTAAAAAAATTTAGCGCGGTGTTTCGTTCCTTTTAATTACGAATTCGTAATTATTGTTGAACCTTCACCCAAAACTTATTCAACCGAATTAGTCTATTGCATTGGAGATTTTCTCATGACCCATCCTTTTCCAAATCCAGCGATCGCTCCTATGCAGCGCCAACAAGTTAGAGATGGCTTGCTTCTAACTGCCGAGCGTTGGCAACGCGCCCATGACTATCAATGCAAACGCCAAAATCTTCACTATCAATCAATCAATCAGCCAGGAATTGTTTGCGGGTTAGGAGTACGGGTAATTCCAGCTCCAGAAGAAGTTGCCGCTCAATATCGAGACAATCGCTGGGTACAAATTCAGCCGGGAATTGCCATCGATTTAGAAGGGAATCCGATTGTCGTGCCTCATCAAATCAATTTTCGGATCGCAACCGAGTTGAAGGAGTCGGAACCTGTCACTGTTTATTTGGTTGCTCAGTATCGAGATCCCGATCGCCTGGGGGGAAACCCCGATCAGGAAGTTGTACAGGAAACCTTCAGAATTGACGAGAGAAGCCGTCCCCCTGAACGTTCAGATGTGGAGCTTTGTCGTATTCTGCTGCGATCGTCACAGCAGGAAATGCTCCGTACACCTGCCGATGTCTTTTTTCCGGGATACGGCGATTTAGATTTACGTTATCGCCGTCAAGCCCGCGCAAGACCCCAAGGCTTGGTTCAAATTGCTGAAATTAACTCTGATGATCCAGACTGTAGCCGAAATTTTTTCAATCTTACCTACTTACTGCGTGCTGTTGAAGATATCTATCCATCCTTAAAAGGTGCAGAAACTGTCGATCGAGTCACTTGGGATGGAGATATTCATCCCTACGAACTGCTATATCTGACTGGGCATCAGGGTTTATCACTAAACAACCATCTATTCTCGAAGCTTGAAAGCTATCTGAAGTCGGGAGGCACTTTGCTGGTCGATGCCCCCACCCAGAGTACAGAACTGATTCAATCAGTCCAGGCACTGGCTCAACATTTGCAGACACCACTAAAGTCTTTACAAGAAGCCCGTCGCGACCATCCCTTGCGAACAAAGCCGTTTCTATTTTCTGCGTTGCCAATAATGGATCAAACTAGAATTCAATTGTTGTCTGGCGGGGGAATTATTCTAGTGATCGGCAATCTGGGCGGATTATGGGGTTTAGACGAAGAATTGCAGCGATCGCGAACTGATATAAGAACCGCTCAAGAGTTGGGAATAAACATCCTACATTTTGCTTGGAAACGCAAACAGGCGATCGATTTACAGTCCCTAGCTATCTAATTGGTATACAAAGCAGATAAGCTGATATTGTACCTACTAGTACAACACGGCGTAAATAAAATGGCCATTAAATAGCCAGAACTTTACCTGTGTATGTCCACCTAAAAGGTTTAGCCATTGTTTGATTAAAGTAGTTAATAAATTCAAAAATGCGATTTTT
>JAESGI010000435.1_pt1 | contig 11173 bp, 10 predicted proteins | sample 9269671 | NCBI WGS metagenome assembly JAESGI01 (sample SAMN14515641, study PRJNA621666) | algae metagenome | isolation source: Nostoc indistinguendum CM1-VF10 and co-occurring heterotrophs from gravelly... | place: USA: Clark Mountains, San Bernardino, California | collected 1998-06-05 | reverse complement strand
GAGGCAACCAGCGCTATGACGGCGACAAACAAGCCGATCACCAGCGCTCCGGCGGAGCTGACAAGCCAGTGGCTTTTCAGCCTATCTATCATTCGTGGTGCTTGGACACTCGGCTGGAGAATGGAAGTCGAGATCGGCTCTGGGTCACTTTGATCGCTCACCCGCCATCGAAAGCTGGGCACATACCGGCCCTTTGCCAAATCGATCAGAAGAGGCGCCGTCCTGCCATCGAGCAGATAGTACCGCTCCAATCCGCGCCGGAGCCGTCCCGCCTCGATACGAACGACGGGATCGTTCATAATGTCAAAATCTGTTCCCCTGCCAAAGACTTCGATAGCGATTGTATACGCCTTGATTCCGCTGGCCCGCCCAGCGATGGTCTCTTCAACGACATAAGAAAGAAATCGACGCACACGTTCAGGCACATCAAAGTCGGCGCTTGCTAAAAGGCGGCGCAATCCGTCGCGAATAGCATTTTCAGAGATCTCGGAACGGGCACAGGCATCCGATTCACTGACGGATTTCGGTGATCGCACCATTGGTGAGTTGCTCCGGCAGCTGATCAACCTCGTACCCATCGTGCGCTCATACAGCCTTCAGCGCAATCTCGGTCTTACCGGCGGAGTAATCGCTCAGGAAGCGCTTCGCATGTCCTCGGGACCAATAGAGAATACTGGGCACCACGCGCATAATTGAGGAGCGGCGATGAGGAGGGCACCGATCAAAAGCGGCACGCCCTGACCTTTGGATATCCGAGTCATGACTCCGATCCAGGAACGCGGGCGTGCACGTCTCAAACTACGCTTCCCAGTTTGGCGAGATCGTTTTGATCTCGCCTTCAGCCTGTCCTTTCTCGAGACCTGCGAAGCGTACGAATTGGCTAGTCGCGCGCTTGAGCACTGGACCAAAGCGGACAACACGTCCAATAGCGCAATGATTGCAGAGTACCGAGAATTAGTAGCGTCGTTAGCCCTCGACGCGCAGCTCCTCGCAAGTCGCTGGCCACAGCCGGGATTCATATCCCGACGATCGTGATCACCGCTCACAGTGAAATCAAGGCTCGAGAAATGACACATGCTGCGGATGTCATCGCCGTGCTTTCGAAGCCATTGACAAACGCCGCCTTGTTTGCCGCCGTCGCCCTCGCGTTGGGCCCCAAGGAAGCGTGCAAAGGGTGATACGCCCACCCGGGTGGGAACGTCCGCTTCCGGGCAATGAGCAAATGTCCGCTCCTGATGCGTGGACGGCTCTCCAGCCCCGCGGGAGCATAGGCTCTCGCAGAAATGGAGGAGAGCATGGACCAGGCAGCCACGATTGGATTGGATATCGCGAAGTCGGTGTTGCAGGTTCACGGTGTCGATGAGAGCGGGATAGTCGTGCTCCGTCGGCAGGTTCGGCGAGCCCAGCTGCTTCCGTTGTTCGCGAGGCTGCCAGCCTGCCTGATCGGGATCGAGGCCTGCGCCACGGCGCATCACTGGGCCCGCGAGTTGACGAAGCTTGGCCACCAGGTCCGGCTGATGCCGCCGAGCTATGTGAAGCGGCAGAAGAACGACGCAGCCGACGCCGAGGCGATTTGTGAAGCTGTCACCCGTCCGACCATGCGGTTCGTCGAGGTGAAGAGCGTCGAGCAGCAGAGCGTTATGGTCCTTCACCGGGCCCGGCTGACGCTCATGCGCCATCCAGCTCTCGAACGCGATCCGAGGCCACATGGCGGAGTTCGGGCTGGCGGCGCCGATCGGGAGACAGGGGCTGGGCACTCTCATTAGCCTGATCTCGGAAGGCGACGAGCAGGTTCCGGCCGAGGCGCGGACATGTCTTGCAATGTTGGTTGCCCAACTCGCCCTGATCAACGATCAGATCTTGGAAGCGGACCGTCGGATCAGAACCAGCGCCCGCGCGACCGAGACCGGGCGCAGGCTGATGGATGTACCGGGTGTCGGCCCGCTCCTCGCGAGCGCGCTCGTCGCCAGCATCCCTGAACCAAAGGCGTTCCGCTCAGGCCGGAACCTTGCAGCGTGGATCGGTCTTGTGCCGCGGCAGAACTCCAGCGGCGGGAAGGAGCGCCTCGGCGGCATCACCAAACAGGGCGACCGATACCTGCGCCAACTGCTTGTCGTCGGCGCTCTGGCAGTCGTGCGCTATGCGCAACGGAACGGAACACGCCGGCCATGGCTGGTGCAACTGCTGGCGCGGCGAACGACCAAGATCGCGACCGTCGCCTTGGCCAACAAGACCGCCCGGAATGGTCTGGGCGATCATGACCACCGGTGAGGCCTATCGCGAGCCGGTCCCGCTGGCGATCTAGAAATCAGGCGAGCCACGCCGAAGAGCTTGGGAAGGGCAACGCGAACGTAACGCAGCCAGCCGGTCGAACCGAAGAGCGGGAAAACCCATTTGCGCCACAGCGCCTTCAAGCGCGTGCTTTTGGTCGGGACCCGTCCTCGCGGAAGGCATTATGGCCAGCTGCCATGCGCGCCGCACCAACAGGTCGAACACATGGCCGCACCGACCAGACCTGCAAAAGCGTTCGAAACCCCTTGCCAAAGGAGAGCCGTCCACACATGGCGCAATATGGTTGACCCCCAACGTAATGCGCGACGGCGCAGATGTTCAGCGCCAGATCTCTCCTTGCGCACAGCACTCAGCCAGAGCAGCTACGTGCACATCGTCAGGCTCGCGACGCACCAAGCCATTAGCGCTGTGTGAGCCAGGACCACTGGCCAAAATGCGATGCCAACGGGCGTCAAGCCCGCCCAGGCAGCAACGAGCACCACGACAACGCCGAGGTTGTAGAGCAGCAGCGCTGTGAGCAACCCCTTCGTCACTCGGGGAGCCTCATTTCGGCAGAGCCAACAGGCTGCGCCAAGAGCGAGCAGTGCAACACCGGTCACACGACCGAGTGTCGCTCCAGCGGGGGAGCCCAGTGCCGCCCCGACCAGCAGCTCGACCACCTCGGAAGGTGCTACCAGCAGCCCCAGCCCTGTGACAGCCTCCAATAGGCCCGTGACGGCGAGCAATGGCCTTCCGCTGCTGTGCTGAGACGCGAGCATGTCGAGCAAGCCGAGCTACGGCTTCGGTTCTTCAATCGGGTCGGGATCCGGGGCTTGCGTCGGCCCCAGTTCCGCCTTCGATACCGCGACGGCCGCGACCTGCGGCTCAAGCTTGAACGTCAGCTTGTTGATCTTGCCGTTGAACTTGAACGGCGGATCGTAGCGATACTCCAGCAGCGCCACCCCGGTGCGGGTGTCGCGCCCGACGTCGAAGCTTTCGTCCTCCGGGAAGGTAACTGGCATGGAGTGGGGCATCGATTTCCGATCGACCTCCTTGCCATCGACGGAAAGCACGCCGGTTCCGCCCTTGCCCAGGCCTGGTCCGTCCGACTTGAAGTCGAAGGTGATGGTGTGCTTGCCGGGGCTCAGCTCCGGCCCCGACCAGACCGTCCGCTTGAGATTAAGCAGATTGTAGAGGAAGACCGGCTTGCCGCTGCGAATGCCGGCGACGCCCTTGCTGAGGAAGAGGCCGTAGCCGCCGAAGCGCCCGCCTTCGGTGACGATCATGCCTTCGCCGCCGCCCTCGGGAATGTCGACGTCGGCAGTGATGGTGTAGGACTTGTTCAGGACGCTCGGCGCCGCGCTGGGCGGCACGCCGGTCAGTTCCCCCGAATAGGTGAAGACGGTTCGCCCGGCCGTAAGGTTGGGGCGCGGCGTGTTCCAGCGCAGCAGTGTCGTGTTGTCGAGCGGGAGGACGTTGTACTTCTTCGCCTCGGAATCGAAGATCGCCCGCAACGCCCTGACCTTGTCCGGCATCGCGGCGGCTAGGTCGTTGAACTGGGTCGGGTCCGCCTTCAGATCGTAGAGTTCCCACTGATAGGCATCGATATCCGGCGGCGGAGCAGTGCTCAGCTCCCAAGGCCGGGTCACCGGCGTCGTGGACGCGATCCAGCCGTCGCTGTAGATCGCGCGATTGCCGAGCATCTCGAAATATTGCGTCGCGTGTCGGGTCGGAGCCTCGGCGCTAGCCTTGTCCCATGTGTACATCATGCTCACCCCCTCGATGGGGCTCTGCTTGATGCCGTTGACCATCTCGGGCTGGGGAATGCCGGTCGCCTCGAGGATGGTCGGGACGATGTCGATGACGTGGTGGAACTGGCGGCGGATGCCGCCGACATCATTGATATGGCCGGGCCAGGAGATCGCCATGCCCTGCTTGGTCCCGCCGAAATGCGACGGCACCTGCTTCACCCATTTGAACGGCGTGCTCATCGCCCAGGCCCAGGGCGCCGCGAAATGCGGGAAGGTCTTGTCCGAGCCCCAGAACGGATACCAGAGGTATTGGGCGTTCACCGGCACGGGAACGCCGTTGAAGGTGGTGAACTCGTTCGGCGTGCCGTTGAGCATGCCCTCCGCGCTGGCGCCGTTGTCGCCACTGATATAGATGATCAGGGTATTGTCGAGTTGACCTTGGTCCTCGACGGCCTGGATGACGCGGCCGATCTCGTGGTCGGTATACGCGAGATAGGCCCCGTAGACGTCGGCCTGTTTGATGAAGAGCTTCTTCTCGAGGACGCCGAGGGAATCCCACTCGGGAAGCTCCTTGGGCCAGGGCGTCAGCTTGGCATGCTCGGGCATGATGCCCAAGCGTTTCTGGTTGGCGAATATCGTCTCCCTCAGCTTGTTCCAGCCCTCGTCGAACAGATGCATATTGCCGATCTTCTCGACCCATTCCAGCGTCGGATGATGCGGCGCATGGGTGCCGCCCGGCACGTAGTAGATAAAGAATGGCTTGTCGGGCGCGATCTCCTTGAGCTGCCTCATCTGCTGGATGGCCTCATCCGCCATCGCCGTGGTGAGGTTCCAGCCAGGGTTGCCCTCGAAGGGATAGATCGCCGTCGTGTTGCGATAGAGGTTAGGTTGCCACTGGCTCGCATCACCGCCGACGAAGCCGTAGAAGTATTCGAAGCCCATGCCGTTGGGCCATTGCTCGAACGGCCCGGCCTGGCTCGACTGGTACGAGGGGGTGTTGTGGTTCTTGCCGTACCACGAGGTCGCGTAGCCGTTCGCCTTTAGGATCGTGCCGATCGTGCCTTTGTCGGCGGGGATGATCGAGTCGTAGCCCGGGTAGCCTGTCGATATCTCGCCCACGACGCCGACACCGACCGAATGGTGGTTGCGTCCCGTGATCAAAGCCGCCCGCGTCGGCGAGCAGAGTGCGGTGGAGTGGAAATTAGTGTAGCGCAGCCCTTGCGCGGCGATGCGGTCGAGCGCCGGCGTCGGAATGACTCCACCAAAGGTGCCGGGTGCGCCAAAGCCGGCATCGTCGGTCATGATCACCAGGACGTTGGGCGCACCTTTCGGCGGCACGACGCGCGGCGCCCACCAGGGCTTTGACTCCGAGGACTTCTCCTTGATCACCCCGCCGAATTTTGGCGGCACGGGTGGGATCTGTTTTCCCGGGATCGTGGTCGTGGAGCCTGGTGTCCCCGGCGTGCCGGTCAGTACCTGAGAATTTGCGGACCCGCATGGTGCGGCCAGGCTGAGAAGAATTGCGAAGCTGCTCGTTTGCAGAAGGTGCCGATGGAAGCGCATGCGAAACTCTCCTCTTCCCATTCATGCAAAGACGTTGGGGTCGGCCAAAGCTTGCGACGCAGTGAACTATACGGAGGGCTATCAGGGCCTCCGCCTGTCGCGCGCTGGTTCGCTGCGTGCATTCGCGGCGCGCCATAGGCGGCAATGGGCGAAGGCTCGATCGCAAAAGGGCCGAGCATCTGCCGCACCTCTGCTGAAGCAGTCACCATCGCCGAAATGGCGCCAAGTTGCTATGAGGAATCTGGACTGTGACCGCGCACCACGGCTCTAATTGCATCCGTCGTGACGGGAACGGCCAAGTCGAGCACGCTGAGCGGCAGAGCGATGAAAATCTCCTGCGGCGTCACCAGCGGGAGGTGGTTGAGATGGTGCAATCGCCCTGCGGCGAGCGCTTCGTCGACCAGCTTTGCCGGCATGATCCCGATCCCCGCGCCCGCCGTCACGAGGCGCACGATCGCCGACATGCTGTTGCACATGCTGAAGGAAGGCGACACATCGGACCAGCCTGGCGGCGCGGCCGCTCGACCGGCTCACCCAAGTGATGAAAGGTGTCGCGCGGAGGAGTTACAGCCGGATGTCAAGGGTGTCCGCCAGCCAAGAGCGACTGACGTCGTTGTTTGAGGAAGGCAGGGTCAAACCTGAGCGTCTGGCTTTAGGCGGAACTCCAAGGTCGGGAATTGGCACGAGGCGAGCGCGACAGCTTATGATAGAATAACCCGGATGCGGCTGATGTTGCCCCCTGAAGCGCCCTCGGTTTGAATTGGACTCCGTCGGAAGGAGACGGAGATGAAGAAGAGCCGGTTCAGCGAAGAGCAGATCATTGCGGTGCTGAAGGAGCACCAGACTGGGGTTCCGGTTGCGGATATCTGCCGGAAGTACGGGATCAGCGATGCGACGCTCTACAATTGGCGCAATCGCTATTGCGGGATGGAGGTCTCCGACGCGCGCCGCCTGAAGACGCTCGAGGACGAGAACCGCAAGCTGAAGAAGCTCTTGGCGGAGTCGATGCTCGACGTCGCCACGCTGCGCGAGGCAATCGGAAAAAACTTCTGAAGCCCGGATCGCGGAGAGCGTTCGTGACCTGGGCGATCGAAGAGAAGAGCTACTCGCAGCGACGGGCCTGCGGTCTGATCGAGCTTGATCCGAAGACCTATCGCTATGCCTCGCGGCGATCCGACGATGTGGAGATCCGGGAACGCCTGAAGATCCTGGCAGGTCGGCGTCGGCGGTTCGGCTACCGGCGCCTGCACATTCTTTTGCGGCGGGAGGGCTTCGCGCTGAACCACAAGAAGCTGTTCCGGCTCTATCGGGAGGAGCGACTGACGGTGCGCCGGCGTGGCGGGCGCAAGCGCGCGCTCGGGACACGGGCGCCGATGACCATGCCACAAGGGCCGAACCAGCGCTGGAGCCTCGACTTTGTCGCCGACCAGTTCGTCGATGGGCGGCGCTTCCGCGTCCTCGTCGTGGTCGACGACTTCACCAGGGAGTGCCTGGCGCTGGTCGTGGACACCTCGCTCTCCGGCCAGCGGGTCGCCCGCGAACTCGATGCGATCATTGCCCTTCGCGGCCGGCCGCTCATGGTGGTCAGCGACAACGGCACCGAGTTGACCTCGCGTGCGATCCTGCAATGGCAGGAAGATCGTCAGGTCGAGTGGCACTACATTGCGCCGGGCAAGCCGATGCAGAACAGCTTCGTCGAGAGCCTGAACGGTCGCTTCCGCGACGAGTGCCTCAACGAGCACATGTTCCGCAACCTGCCGAGCGCCCGGCGGCTGATCGAGGAATGGAGAAACGACTACAACACCCACCGGCCACATACGAGCCTCGGTGGCCTCACCCCGAATGAGTTTGCAACCCGGTCCAGGACGGACCACATCGAGAGCAGAGTCCAGTTATGAACGAGGGCAAATAGGGGGCAACATCACGGCCTCCCAAGAGGGGGATCTGCCATGGATATCCAAGCGCAAAACCAACTGCCTCATCAAGCGTGGAATCTCGGGCGCATCATCGGACCGAAACCACCTCTGAAGCCAAAGCATATCTGGGCGATACGCACGCGGCTTCAGCATGAGGAACGAACTCGTGATCTCGCTATGTTCAATCTTGCGATCGACAGCAAGCTACGAGGATGCGATCTGGTTCGTCTCCGCGTTGGTGATGTGGTCCTCGGAGGTACGGTTCGCCTCCGAACGGCGATCGTTCAACAAAAGACCGGACGGCCAGTGCCGTTTGAACTAACCGATTCCGCCCGCGAGGCGCTCACCGCGTGGCTCAGAAAAAGAAATCCTTGTGAAGAGGGTTGGCTCTTCCCGAGCCGTAGCCGGCCTGGCGATCACATCACAACGCGCCAGTACGGCCGTCTCCTCGACAATTGGGTTGCTCTGATCGGATTGGATCCAGCGCTCTACGGAACTCACAGTCTCCGCCGCACGAAGGTAGCGCTGATCTATAAACGGACTGGCAATCTGCGCGCCTGTCAGCTCCTCTTGGGCCATACAAAGCTGGAAAGCACCGTGCGGTATCTCGGCATCGAGGTTGACGATGCGCTTCTCCTTTCGGAGCAAACCGACCTCTGACCACGAGCACGGCGGGCATCCGCCGTGCCACTTTCGCCATTCAGCCAACGGCGTCATTGGGTCGAAACCGGTGATTAGGTGCTCGCCCGAAAGCTGACACTGGCGAGCTTGCCGCAAAGCGGACCTCGCCATGGTCTGAGCAGGGATGGCAAGCGGAAGTTCGCCCGAGCCAAGGCATTGAGGCGCTTTCGGGCGCCTCCGGCCTCGGCACCGTATCCCCTTGTGGGGTTACGAGACGCGCTTCAGTCCGGGCGGCTGCCAAGTCCCTTCGCCCGCTGGCAGGACCGAAGGCGGCGTTGTCTTCGGCCAGTAGAGCCGCATCACCAAGTAGATCGGCCCGTTCGGAGCAGGCAGCCAGTTGGCTTCCTTGTTGGCGCCCGGAGACTTGTTCTGGATGTAGAGCGTCAGCGATCCATCCGCGTTGGTCTTCATGGCGGGCAGCATGGGTGAGTTGATCAGATAACGGTTGAGCGGATTTTCGATCAAGAGTTGGGACTTGCCGTCATACATCGTCAGCGACCAGAACGAATTCACCGGCGGCAATTGTCCGGCCGGGAAGGTCAGCGTGTAGTTGTGCTTGCTGCCGTCGAGCGTCTGGCCATCGCTGTCGACGCGCGTGAACGGATAGGTCGCTTCCTCCGGATCATTCCCATAGATGCCGGCCTGCGCGGCGACGGCACGTTTCAACCAGTCGCCATTATAGTGGACGCTATCGCCGGGAAGACCGCTAAGCCGCCAGCCGTTGATCGCCTTGCCGACACTGGCGACGGCCTCGTCGACCTTCCGCTGGCCTTCCTTCATGCCAAGGCCGATCTCCAGCTTATGCTCCAGAGAGAGATTCTTGAAGTTGAAGGTCTTGCCGGGCCCAACGCCGATGCGTGCCAGCTTGGCGCGAATCTCCTTCTCGTTGTCCTGCGCCGGCGCGAATTGCAGCGCGAAGTCGAGATACTCGAAGAAGTTGGACTTCACGAGTTCCTTGTCGATCTTGGGGAAATCGATGGTTGGCGCAGCCGGCGGCGGCGTCTGCTTCAGATAGGCCGAGAGCATCTGCACCTTGTAGCCAGCCTGCACCTTCTTGACGTTGTCGAGATCATCCGGGCCGAAAAGCTGAGTGCGATAGCCCGCTAGGGCAAACTGTGTGCTCGAACGAAACACCTGCTTGATGCCCGCCGGGGTGTCACCCTTCCAGTCGGGCCCGACCACCATGTAATCGCCGGCCTCGCTCCCTGTGGCACGGGTACCGATATAGCCGTAATTGTAGGTATTGCCGTCGCAGAGCATGACCGAGTAGTAGCGCTTCGAATCGATCGCCGGCACCGAGAGCACCACCGGCTCCGCCCGCAAATCCATCCACACGAAGGAATAGGGCGTGTCGCTGTTCGGCGTGACGATTGCCGTATCTTTGTATGTAAAGACGTTAGGTTCATTCTTGATCTGATTGAATGGAGCCTTGAATTGCCCGGAACTGCGATCGATCGCATATTCATGCATGACGGCATAGTTCATCACGATAGGCAGGCCGTAGATGAACCCTGCCTCGGCGATGTCCTTGGCTTCAAACATGTTGGGCCATTCGGCTTTGTTCTGCGCAAATACCGGCGTGGACTTTGCCGTCGCTGCGGCGAATGCGGCCACCGCAGCGGAGCCAAGCAGATCGCGTTTCGTCAGCATCTGAACACTTCCTTCCGGTTCGCAACTTGTGGTTAAGCACGCGTAGGTCGCAGGTGACGCTACGCTATCTCGGTGATGAACGACAATGCCAGGAACGGTCGAACCAGCCCTGCTTGCATGTCCGCCCCTGGCCATTCGGCGAGCTTGGTGAATTCCGCCTCTGCGGCAAAGCAGCAATCCGGCAGCAAGACCACTCATTTGCGCCAACCTTGCGTCATTCCGCAGCGTCCAGTGCGCGGCTGATTTCCCGGTCGTCTCGGCCATATCCTGCACGGCCTGCTGGTATTCGTGCGTCGGAAAGTCAGGGATAGAATGCTCCAGCGGGGCAAGCCGCGGCAGAATTCGATCTCGACTGCTAGGCAGGCGATCAGCGCCGCAAGCAACCGAATACGAAATCGCGTGCGCCTGAGGGTCTACAAGCGCTCGATCTCGGCTGTTTCAAGTCCGTCGGCTACCGGTCGACTTCGGTCGTCCAGCTGCCGCGCTCCCAAAGTCCGCTTTCCGGCAAAGAGCCAGAGTCCGGTTGTGGCGCCTACCGCTGCTCACTCCGGCATCCGCTACAGGCAACGGTTGGCTCGGCGACGTGTAAGAATGACTGAAGCCACTCACGCCGCATCCGGCATTCGCGCCAGCAGCTTGTCAAGCGTGAGCGGATAGTCGCGCACGCGCACGCCGGTCGCGTTGTAGACGGCGTTGGCTACGGCAGCGCCGACCCCGCAGATGCCCAGCTCGCCCACTCCCTTCGCCTTCATCGGCGAGGACATTGGGTCCGTCTCGTCGAGGAAAACCACCTCCTGATGCGGGACGTCGGCATGCACCGGCACCTCGTAGGACGCCAGATCGTGGTTGACGAAGAAGCCGCCGCGCTTGTCGACAGCCAGTTCCTCCATCAGCGCCGCGCCCAACCCCATAGTCATCGCGCCGATGACCTGGCTGCGCGCGGTCTTCGGGTTGAGGATGCGCCCGGCCGCGCAAACCGCCAGCATGCGCCTGACACGCGTCTCGGCCGTCGCCAAGTCGACGCCGACCTCCACGAAATGCGCGCCGAAGGTCGACTGCTGATGCGTCTCGTCGAGGTCGCCATATTCGATGGTGTCCTTGGCCGTCAGCGGTCCGGCCTCCGTCGCGCTCGTCAGCGCAAGGCTGCGGTTGCCCGCCTGCACCTCGCCGCCCGCGAAGACGGCCTCGGTCGAGTTGATGCCGAGCTTCTGCGCCACGGCCTCGCGCAGCTTCACGCAAGCGGCGTAGACGCCGGCCGTCGAGCTGTTGCCGCCCCATTGCCCGCCGGAGCCGGCCGAGACGGGGAAGGCGGAATCGCCCAGCTTCACCACCACCTTGTCG
>JAESGI010000434.1_pt1 | contig 11197 bp, 16 predicted proteins | sample 9269671 | NCBI WGS metagenome assembly JAESGI01 (sample SAMN14515641, study PRJNA621666) | algae metagenome | isolation source: Nostoc indistinguendum CM1-VF10 and co-occurring heterotrophs from gravelly... | place: USA: Clark Mountains, San Bernardino, California | collected 1998-06-05 | reverse complement strand
ACATCCAAATCTTTGGCTAATCTTTTTAATCCCCGGCTGATTTCACCGACTCGTTGAGCCATGTTCACCCGTGAATCAGGATCAAGAGCCATAAGTTGTAAGTAGTCAATGATCACAAGCCCAACACCACCGTAATGGGATGAAATTCGGCGGACTTGGCTACGGATTTGATTAAGAGAAGGGCAAGATTCGTCGTTGATGAAAATCTGTTGTTCGCTTAACGTAGCGATCGCCACGCTCAAAGGTTGCCACTGACTCTCAGAGACATTCCCAGTTTCCAAGAAGTTATTTTCAATGCCAGATTCGCTGCTCAAGAATCGCTGTACGTACTCATCAGTAGACATTTCCAAGCTGAAAACGCAGATCGGCATCTTCCCAGTTTTGGCAACATTGAGAGCGAGATTACCAGCCAAAGCGGATTTACCAACAGAAGGACGAGCAGCCAGTACATACAACCGCCCTTTGCGAAAACCACCGCCGAGTATACTGTCCAGGTCATAAAATCCACTAGATAATGCTGGTGAGCCTGTACCAGCATGACGCGCTTCAATTTCGGTAAAAGTGTCGGCTAGGGCATGAGAAATATGAACCAAGTCAGAGGCAGAATGCTCAGACGTAATGCTGTAGACTTTTTGTTCGGCTTCGTCGAGAATTACAGGTAAATCAGTTTCAGTGGCATAGCCGAGTTGAACAATCTCAGTGCCAGCAAGGATTAACTGCCGCCTTTGGTATTTTTCCATTACCAAGTCAGCTAAAGCATCAATGTTCACAGCTGACACAGTACGGTCAACCAGACTGGACAGTTTATTGCGTCCACCGACACGGAACAATAAGCCATTATCAGACAACCAGTTGGTAATGCAAAGCAAATCCGTTGGTAATCCTTGGCTGTACAGTTGTAGGGCTGCTTGATAAATGTCTTTGTGGGCATTGATGTAAAAAGCATCTCTTACCAAGCGATCGCTGATTCGGCTCATGGCACTTGGGTCGAGCATGATGCCACCGAGTATCACTTCTTCAGCCTCAATGCTTTGTGGGGGTAAGCGGTCTTGTTGGGATGTGAAGTTTGATTTGTCTTGTGTCATAGTTCCTCATTTGAAAATTTTGATTTCTAGAAAATCTAGATTCCATATTGCTCACGCAGCTTGCGGATGTAAGTACACATACATAGAGAGATGTATAATTTTTAACCAATCTAACCATTTGAGCGTTGCACCTGGGTCTTGTTGGTCATAACGGCTGCTGAAAGAAGCGATCGCTTTGTCCTTGCCAACTTGATCCATGCGGTCTAGAAGTTCAGAGAATGTGGCTTTATGCCAATCAAGAGAACGATTTGAGTAGTAACCGATAGGTTGTCCGTTGGGTTTTGATTGTTCGGTTTGCGGTGTAGATGATTCAAGAACTTTTGACCAATAAACCAACAGTTCTTCTAAACCAGCTTTACTCACCTCCAAATTGCTGATTGATTTGATCACAGTGGGGACTTTTTGCTGCCAATTAACCTTGTCCCACTCGGCTCTCTCCTTGGCGATTAACTCCACCAAACGGCGATCGCAGGTTTGGTAAATCTTGTCTCTGGAAGAAGTACGCCAAGGGAAACGCCAGCAACGGAGTTTGATTTCATTTCTGTAAACTGCGGGTAAAGGCTCAGATGCCAAGATGCCGGGGTCAAGCAGGATGTGATTGAGCAAATCATCAATCGACTGGAATCTTGGTTTGCTTGGTTTATTGTTCGCTTGTTCGTTTTTATCGAACAACCTCGCCGCAATAGTAGGTCTACATGAGGGAATGTCTGTTTGATGCTCATACTCGGATTGATTTGACAACGAAGCCAGAGAATCGGGAATTGGTTCTTCCTGGCTTGATTGTGAAAACGAAGATTTGGAAATTGGTTCTTCTTTTTGGTTTGGTTGTAAATCCAAGTTAGTTTCTTCATACACACAGTCGCTTGTGGGGGGTACTGCACTTAGTGTGAATTCCTTAGATGGGATTACCTTAATGGGAATACCTTTGTGGGTCAAATTTGACCCCACCCCCCATGCAGAATTGACCCCCCCACTGGGTGCAATTTTGCCCCCACCCCCCGTGCAATTTTGACTGGGGTTAATTTTGACTGGGGTTTCTTTTGCTGTCTTAATTTGTGAACGAAGTAATTGAATTTGGTCAGGAGAAACCCACAAAGAAGGTGTAGTGGGAGTATAAATGTTAGTAGTTCCAATACGTTGTTGTATTTCAATCATTCCGGCGGCTAGTAAAAGCTTGATGGCATTTTTGGCAGTTTTGAGAGCGATATAACAATGTTTAGCCATCTTAGGGATAGACTCAAAACAACCGCTTACACCTGCTCTTCTTTGGATATGCGCGTACAGCCTAAATTCTGATGATTCAAGTGGATAATCATCAAAAAAACCGGGAATGAAGACTTCAAAAGCTGTCCGATTATTGATTTGATTTTCTGCTAAACTCATAGATATATTTTCCCTGATTACTTAGTTTTCTTCTCCCTCGGTTTGCGCCAAAAGATCGAGGGTTTTGCTTTTGAAGAGAAGTGAAAATTGTTCATCTTCTAAAGCTTCAATGTTGAGTTTGGAGAAATTTCTATGATTCTGGATGCAGGTTTTAGCCTCACAATTGAAGGCAATTTACCTTGTTTGATTTCTGGCTAGATTAAAGTTTTAATCCAGATAAATACTTATCTTTTACCCCCAACATGCGGTCGAAAAGTTAGATTAATCCGTGTACTAACGACCTTATTGGTCTTCGGAACTTGATGCAGATGAGTACTCTGACAGCCTGGAAGCATCACCAGCAGACTTCCATGCTCCAGCCAAAAGTCAGTAGGCTTGCCCCCAATGGACTTAATTTGGAATTTTCTCACTGAACCCAGACTGATTGATGCGATCGCTGGGTTAAATCCCATCGAAGCCTCGTTATCGTTATGCCACCCTATCGAGTCTTGTCCGCTTCTGTACTGATTGCCGATGACAATGCGGAAGCTGTAACCAGTAGCCACAGTAATCCTATCTCGCAGTTGGGCCAGCGATGAAGTCCAAGGTAATGGTTTGAGCAGAACACTCTTGGAGTAGAGGTAATCACACCCTTCGTCACCATAAATGCACTCCAAACGCGGAACGGGCATAGTTTTACCCAACATCCTGATTTGGTTTTGCTGCCATTGCAGTTCCAAAGTGTGTTGATACAGTTCGTCGGCTTCAGCAAGAGTAAGGAAGTCGGGATAATAACTGACTGGTAAAACTGTGGTAGGTTCATCAAAAAGTGACATCTGTTTCATAAATACTTCCCCTGGGCTATCGCCCGAACAATTTCTTCTGCCCGTTCTTGTGAAATAGCCTGCTCAGGGTTCTTATAAAACCCAGCGATCGCCGACTTGGGACGAATAATAATTTGCTGTCCTGTTGCACGTTTGTCCCATACAAAGCACGAGATGGTAACGTTATCGGTAGCCCAACGACTACCCCGTTTATCCTTACGAAAACAGAAGCGCGGCATGATTAGAACAAGTGACGGCGGGTGCTGCTGCAAGAAATCAGCGCGATCGTCACAAGGTTCCAGAAAGCTGGTAAGTAAAAAAGCAGCGACACCTACACGCGCTTTCTGGTAGGCATTCTTGATAATTGGTGCGGCAAACTCTGAAAATGGTGGATTGGTGCAGATCCAGTCAGAATCGGGAAACTTAGCCCATGACTCGGATAGCGTTGCGTCCATTTGGTAATCAGCTGCTTTATGTGGGTCAATATCGTTCGTCCACATTTGCTTAGTGTAGGGCCACGCCTGAAGTAATGATGCGTTAGCGAAGCTCGCCGAAGGCATCGCCCCATGTCCGACACATGGCTCACCAATCACACCAGATAACGGAACATGGCGCAGTAATTCAGTTGTAAACCACGATGGAGACTCGTAAAAGTTTAATGGATGTCTACCAACAGTTTCTCCTGTAGATTTAGGAGAGTATAGTTGTGGTGTCAGCAGTTGTGCAACAGTCATAAACTCTCTCCAGTTTGTTTGACAACTTGAGCGCTGATTGATTCAAAATCCACTTGAAAAATATTCATATCAGTCAGCATTTCGCCACTGTTATAGCGGTCTACAATATGCTGCCTAATGCCTGCTTCTGAAAGCCCATTAGGAATCTCTATATGGGCTTCACTAGTAATTTTTTCGGTGACTCTAACAATGACTCTCATGTTGGTTATGCCGGATATGAAGGAGTGTTTAACGTGGCGATTGCTACTTGTTCAATAGCGATCGCTTCTATCTCCAAGGTGTAAAATTATTCCACTGAAACCAGCTTGAGCCAGAATCAGAGTATGCAGTGGTGCGGTGGACTGCTAAAGGATTACCCCAGCAACAGCAAGCGTTGATGGCGAATGTGGGCTTATCCTGCAAAGTTCCATCTTTTAGGAGAATCTGGTAAACTTCATCTTCTGCCCACAGTTCTAACCATTCCCGTTGTAAGTACTCTTGGTAAAACTGACTCCAGCGAGATTCTAGCCAGCGCTCGTCAGTTTCACGGTCATAACGCCACAGCTTAAACACCATGTTCCAGTGCGCGAGGAAGCCAAGCGCCACCGACTTGGACTGCATCAATATCTCTTTATCCCCAGGAACGAGCGTTAACTCCTCACACAGCCGGGGAAGCTCCACAGTCATGCCGCCGTATTCAACGGTGTACCATTCGATTCCGCTAATGCCTTGGCTTACTTGTTCAGCCCAAATCGCTTGTCGTTTACCCTGTGTATCTTGCGCTCTTTTTCGGAACATATCGAAACGGTACAAAAGTATGTAGCCGTTGTTCAACTGGGGGGAGGGCTGGTGTAGGGGGCTGGACTGGTGGTGTAATATTTGGAACAGCTACAACCAAGTCTAAAATGATGGTTCTGACTTGGGCTGCTATCTCAGACTCAGTTAGTAGCATTGCAATGCGGAGTGCCCCTAAAGGTGAAAATACTCTGGCTTGGGCTGTTCGAGATGCTAGCTCCAGTTTGGAGCGAACATCAGCTAAGTCCTTCCCAGTAAGTTTTCTAGTTTCGTTAGCCCGGAACTCTTTACTATTTCTCTCGTAGATATGCTTAATACCCTGTATAGAACATTGGAAGTACTGAGCTAACTGCTCAACAGTTGCCCAGCCCTCGCCATTCCAAACAGCAAACACAATAGCCTTAGCTTTGTTTAATACTTGTTGAGAGCGAGAATCATCCAACCCATCTAATGCAGATGTTCTCAACGAAGGAGACTCGATTAAAACGCTTTGGTTTAAGGATAAACTCATGCTGATTCCTTGACTAATATATTATTTCAGCAAGTAATAAAATTGAGGTTTGGGTGTGTTTAGAGAATAACGCCCAAAAAATACCTCAAAGTGAGCAGCAATTTTACTGCTGCCCACATGAGGCTTTACACTGTGACTAATTCTTGAAGAAGAGATCGCACTTCATGGTTGAAAAGCTGCTGTAATTCCTCAGTAGTCAGTTGCTCTAAGGGTCGGGATTGCAAGTATTTGTGAACTGGTTCAGCCAGCGATGTATCCACCATCGACAGCGATCGCACAGCATCAAGCACCGAGTTAGAATACTGCTGCTGGGCTGAATAACGCCTCTTCACCCACCAGTTACTAAGCAATTCGCAATTCGCAGTTCGCAATTCGCAATTGTGAACGTAATTAGTAATTGAATCATTACAGGTGCAAAGCTTCCTGTTTTTAAGCATGGCGTGTAATTGCGAATTGCGAATTGGTAATTGCGAATTGTTGTAGTTCTGGCACTCGTTGAAGATATGCGCCATGATTTGGTTTTCAGTAGTGCAGGGTGTTGCAAGTTGTTCTTGCACAGGCAGTGTGCCATCTTTGTAGTGAGTGCAGATGAAGCGATCGCAACGTATTAGAGTGTTGGCACGAAATACTTCTTTATCATTGACCGTGACTACCCAGCGTTGGGTTAAGTGGTTGTCGTCATAGGTGATGCTGGCTACCAGTTTGTCATCAGCGTAATATTCGTGATGGTCAAAAGAGATTTCGACTATTGTGAGGGGTTCGGGAGCGATCGCTTGGGCTTGGTCAGTGATGTAGTTGTCGAGTTCGGCTTGAGCGAGGTCTTGTTCGTCGGGGGCAGCAGGGGTGACTTTCTGAATCTTACTTGCCTGATAGCTAACAATGGCGGAAATCCAGGCATCCTTACAGCGTTTATCGCTTACTTCGACTGTACAGGCAATTTCGCTGTAGATTTGCTTGAGCCGGGCAATAGATTTCAGTTCCAACTGTTGTTGGCTGTAGATAATGTGAGTCATAATGAGTAAGTTCCTAACGGGACGGGAAGCGCTTCAGATTGACGGTCGGTAGCGCTTTCTCTATTGATATAAATATTATGTCTCATTCAATGAGACGTGTCAATAGTTGACACGTCTCTTTAATAAGATTACGCTTAAAGGTAGTCTTGTTAAATGGGACTTATGAATAGGATTCAAGAATTTGGAAAAGAAAAAGGGATTCCAAGCGCCAATAAATTTTGGCAAATCACTGGATTGCCCAGAGCGACTGCTTTTAGGCTCTGGAGAGATAGAGATATTTATCCCGATAGGACAACAGTTGAAGTTATTTGTAAAAAGCTAAAGGCTCAACCTGGTGATTTCTTAATTTACATGGAGGACATTGATGAGGCTTAAACGGCTCAGTGTAAAGCCTCATGCTTTGCCATTATTGGCTTAAGTGTAAATTTAGGAAGTTGTAGTCTAATGATTTATTTTGCTGCTATCGAGTCTTTTATCCTCCACTCTATCTTGTTTGTAGAACGATCTCAGCGACCTATTACATTCAAAATCTACTTTGCAATTGACTCAGCAAATAGCATTGAACTAGAAAAGGTGGAATCATGTTTAAACCACCTTCTAGACGCAAAAAAGCCACTTCTCCCGCATCTACCGATTTAACAAACGAGGATATCTCTCAGCAAGAAGACCCAGGTTCAGCAACAATTAACGTTATTGCTGTTGAAGTAACAGAGCTAACCGAGCAGGAAATTAGCGATCGCTTGCTCCTGGAGAGGAAAGTGGAACGGGCGTTTTTTGAAGCGGGGAAGGCGCTGGCGGAATTACGTGATCGCAAATTGTACCGTTCAACTCACAAAACCTTTGAAGAATATTGCAAGCAAAGGTTTGGTTACACGCGGATAGCAGCCAGCTACAAGATTGCCGCAGCGACAGTCATGGACAATTTGTTAACCAATGGTTTACAAAAAGAGGAAATAGCTACGGATGAATTACAGACTCCAAAAATGTTAACCAATGGTTTACAAATTCTGCCAAATAATGAACGTCTTGTACGTCCCTTGGCTTCTTTAGAGCCAGAAGTGCAAAGAGAAGCTTGGCAGAAGGCAGTAGAGGAAGCGGGTGGTAAAGTTCCAAGTGGTAGGATTGTGAAGAATGTTGTGCAGCGCATAATGGAGCGAACCAGAGTACCCAATACCTACCAGTTGGGGGAAGTGTGCCAAATCCTTGCAAAAGACAATCCCGAACTCAGGGGTAAAGGAGGCTGCTGGTGCATCGTTAGCCATGTCGGTGAGTTCAGTTGTACAGTCACAATGTGGGATAGAGAATACACCGTGAGAATCGACCATCTCAAGCCACTGAATTACCTGGAGTCGGAATGTCAGCAGATGCAGCTCCTTTGCGATCGCATCAGTAGATTACAGGAAAACGAGAACTTGGAAGAGGCAGCCCGTGCTGTGTTGAAGCATCTGGGGGAGTTGAAGCGCCCGTATTTGACTGCGGTGGAGGAGAAGCTGTTGGGTTTGATTGAGCAGGAATATGGGGTTAATGAAGAAAATGAGCCGATTGCAAATTCGTGAAGATGACCTGACAGGTAAAAATATTGCTGACCTTCTGAGGGAACATCTCAAAAACATGCATGAGATTACCCCACCCGAAAGCGTTCATGCTCTTGAGATAGAGGCATTGCGTTCACCTGATATTACTTTTTGGACGGCTTGGGATGGTGAAGAACTGGTTGGATGTGGGGCATTGAAAGAACTAGATTCAAGAAACGGTGAAATCAAATCAATGCGTACCGTCAAGGCTCACCGACGTAGGGGTGTCGCCTCAAAGATTCTGGAACAGATTATTAAAGAAGCCCAACGCCGTGGTTACGATTGCTTGAATTTAGAAACAGGGGCAATTCCAGAATTCGCTTCAGCACGAGCCTTATATACACGGTATGGGTTTGAGTACCGAGGCCCCTTTGCTGAATACATTGATGACCCTAACAGCGTATTTATGACGAGAAAGCTTGCTTAATTGGTTAGTAACAATCACCCTTACTGCTGTTGAATTTCCAGAACTGACTGAGCAAGAAATTAGCGATAAGCCTGACGGCATGGCTACGCTTACCGCTTGCACCTGGAGCGAAAGGTAGAACGGGCGTTTTTTGAGGCGGGAAAGGCACTTATGGAGTTACGCGTTCGTCCTTGACGTTGCCGAAGGCAGTAGAGGAAGCGGGTGGTAAAGTCCCAAGTGGTAGAATCGTCAAAGACATTGTGCAGCGCATAATGGAGCGAACCAGAGTACCAAACACCTACCACTTGGGCGAAGTATGCCAAGTTTTAGCCAAGGACAACCCCGAACTCAGGGGTAAGGGTGGGTTTTGGTGTGAGGTAAAGGTTATTTGCAGCCGCTCAAGGGAACCGTTAGCAGTAGTTACGATGCACTTCAACGGACTAAGGACAAGCAACTAAATCGAAATTACAATCATTACCAGACAAAGTAATCATGGAATTCAACCCAAACAACAATGTTGTTAAACTCTGTCTTCAAGGTATGGGCATGGAAGAAAAAGGCAAACCAGAAGAAGCAAGTAAACTGTTTCTTCAAGCCTGGAACGAAGCGACATACGACTTTGAAAAATTTATTTCAGCCCATTATGTAGCTCGATATCAGAAAAATATTTCTGACAAATTAAAATGGCTCGAAACGGCTTTGCAGTTTGCATTAAAAATAAATAACAACACTGTTAAGAGTGCAATACCTTCTCTATATTCAAACATTGCCAAATGCTATGAGGACTTAAACGACCCTGACAAGGCAAGAAAGAATTATGAATTAGCAACTTCGTTTAAGGATAAACCTTCTGACAAAGGCCCCTTTTATCATGGAACGAAAGCAGATTTGCAGGTTGGCGATTTGCTAACAGCAGGGGGCAGTTCTAATTACAAACTTGAACTCAAAATGAATCACATTTATTTCACAGCCCTTGTGAATGGGGCGGGACTAGCTGCTGCATTAGCAAAAAGCGATAACCGTGAACGTGTTTATATCGTTGAACCAACAGGGGAGTTTGAAAATGACCCGAATGTTACAGACAAAAAATTTCCCGGCAATCCGACACGCTCATATCGCTCCCAAGCACCATTAAAAATCGTTGGCGAAGTCACAGATTGGGTGAGGCAAACACCTGAAGAACTCCAAAAATGGCGTGAAAAGTTGGCCAATAACAAAGGAGAAATTATTAATTAATTTCTAAGATTCCCACACCCTGCTCATCGATTGAAATCAAGGTCTTTATATTTCAACAAATTTTCCAATTGCAATTGGAAAATTTGTTGTTGAAACTTTCCTCCTTCAAAAAAACCAGTGACAGCAACTATTACAGTTACTGCTGTTGAAATACCAGAATTGACCGAGCAAGAGATTCGCGTAGACGCTCTTAGCGGCTTGTCCTTGGACATCGCCTGCACCTGGAACGCAAAGTGGAGAGAGCAGTTTTTGAAGCAGGAAAGGCGCTGATGGAATTGCGCGATCACCGTTTTTACCGTTCCACCCATAGCACTTTTGAGGAGTATTGCAAGGACAGGTTTGGATTTCAACGTCGTCATCCTTACAGATTAATCGAAGCTTCGGCTGTATTTGATAATCTGATGAAAATGTGTCCCAATGGGACACAAACTGAAACTGAATCAAGCGATGCGGAAAATTATTTCAGTGGGACACAAACAGAAAATGAGAAAATGTGTCCCATTGGGACACAAATTTTGCCCACGAGTGAGCGCCAGGTTAGACCGATAACAAAACTGGAACCTCAACAGCAATGGGAAGTATGGCAGACGGCGGTGGAAGAAGCCGGAGGTAAAGTACCATCTGCTAAAGTTGTAGGCGATGTCGTACAACGGATCATGGAACGGACAAAAGCGCCAAACCCTTATCGTGTTGGGAAGTCTGCCAGATTATTGCCAAAGATAATCCTGATTTACGAGGAAAAGGCGGATGCTGGGGCATAGTCAACCATGTAGGCCAATTCAGTTGCACAGTCACAATGTGGGATGGGGAGTACACTGTGAGGATTGACCACCTGAAGCCGCTCAATTACCTGGAGTCAGAATGTCAGCAGATGCAGGTGATCAGCGATCGCATCAGTAGGCTACGGGACAGTGGCAAGCTAGAAGCACCAGCAGAGGCAGTGCTAAAGTGCTTGGGAGAGTTGAAGCGTCCGTATTTGAGTGAGTTTGAAGAAAAATTATTAGGTTTTATTGAACAAGAATATGAGACTGTAGATTAGGGCAGAGTTGATCCGATCTTTCAAGATACACTGGCGTTCATACAGTCGCTGTTTCATGGCACAAAAATATTTCTTGTTCTTGGGTCATACAATCTGAAGCTCATCTCAAATTACCAATTAGAGCATTATGTCTAAACTTTTTGCTGTTGTGGTTGCAACCGTTCCAGAGTACTACGACTATAAATTGGCTCACCCAGAGCATGACCAAAATCAACTCGCTTGGTTTAATGAGCAACATGAGAAAGGAACACTACTGTGCTGTGGGCCGTTTTTTCCCCATGATGGAACTGGGCTTTGGGTAATCCAGGCGGATAATCTTGAACAGGCTCAAGCTATAGTAAACAGTAGTCCTCGTGTGCGAGATGGTATGCTAGCGGACTCTGCTAGAGTTGTGGAGTGGGAAGTTCACATTGGACGAGATCGGTTGGCTCCCTTGTGAATAATTAGAAGCAACAATTGCTAAATTACTTGGACATAAACAGATAAACGCACAGTATAAAATTGTGATAATTGAGTATCCCCTCAATACTTCGGGGTAGACAATTATTCTGGTTGCCAGGACCAACCAAAGGGATTACCAGAAGATTTCTCACGAATAATAGTCGCAAGAAAGGGAATTTTCCCTGCCTTAGAAATACG
>JAESGI010000433.1_pt1 | contig 11201 bp, 9 predicted proteins | sample 9269671 | NCBI WGS metagenome assembly JAESGI01 (sample SAMN14515641, study PRJNA621666) | algae metagenome | isolation source: Nostoc indistinguendum CM1-VF10 and co-occurring heterotrophs from gravelly... | place: USA: Clark Mountains, San Bernardino, California | collected 1998-06-05 | reverse complement strand
TTGATGGTGTCGGTAAGCATGAATAAAGCAATTCCAATTCTAAAAATTTCGAGCAGGCGCGGGTATATCTGCCCTTCCTCATCTTCTAGAATGCCTGGTATTTTATTTATCCGCAAGTCCCTTAGCTTTGTCTTTTTCTGACTTACCTTTAACCCTCTTTCTGCTAGGAACTGGTTTATTCTGTCAAGTATTGCTTTTTCATCGTCATCGGGACGAAGGAAAAACACCATATCGTCGGCATATCTTACGCAGGCGTTTGTTATGTCTTTGTCTGGTGTGTTTGGGGTTATGTTTCTTCCTTTTATGCCGTGATATTGATGTATGTTTTCAATACCATTAAGAGCGATGTTAGCTAATAAAGGGCTTACTACTCCGCCTTGTGGTGTACCTTGCTCTGGAAATTCTGGGTTTATTCCTGCTTTTAATGCTCGGAATATCCCTGTTTTAAGCCTTTGTGGGGCGATAAGGTTATCCATTATGGCTGAGTGGTTAATCCTATCAAAGCATTTTTCTATGTCTAGTTCTAGGATTCTTTTTGTGATACCGTTAGCGTTTGATGCCAGATTGTTGAATACCTGTTTTTGGGCATCATGGGTACTTCTACCCGTTCTGAATCCATAGCTATGTTCATGAAAAGTTGCTTCGTGTGCTGGCTCAATTGCATACTTAGCGAGACATTGCCAAGCTCTATCTGCAATTGTAGGGACTTTTAGGTATCTGGTGGAACCGTCTTTCTTTTTGATTGGTATCATTCTAAGTTTATTGTGATACCAGTCTGGTTGTCTTAACAACAATTCGAGGTTGAATTTTTCCTCGTAAGTTAAAGCGGTTTTGCCGTCTACACCTGCGGTCTTTTTCCCAGCGTTTAGCTGTGTTACTTGGCGAATAGCCAAAAACCTAGCTGCAAAGGATTTCAGAATAAGCTTTTGTAGTGACTTGGCTTTGCGCCTGTCTCTAACTTGAACAGCTTTAAACACTCTCTTTTGAAGGCGGAAAAGGTTCTTCTGAAATTTCTTCCAGGGTAATGATTTCCAAAATCTTCGCTAGGGGCTATATGGGGGCTATGTACTCCCCAATGATGGTTCAGGACTTCGGTGACGTTTTGACCCCTATATAGGGTATTTATAGGCGTCAAATGGGGTACATTTGATTGGTTGACATTTTGTATCCCATTTAGCCCCCAAGGGGTTATGATAAGCTCTTGAGATTAGGAAAAAAAGGGAAAGTTATTTTATTCTTCTTTCTCCTGCTCTTGCAGATCACTTGAACAGATAATTTTCACAAATTAAAGTTTATTACTTGGACCAGATGTCAAACATTCACACGTTACAAAAAATTTTTCCTGCGGGTTTCGATAACGGTTACGGAAGTCTCAAGCTTTTAGTCGATGGCTTTGAAGTAGTTCGTGTCCCCAGCTATATAACCAATGCCGAAATGGAAGATGTGCCAGGGCGCGTAGTTTTTAACGGTACTGCTTATACAGTTGGAGAGTCAGCTTATCGGACAGGAAATTATTTTGACCGCAACACAGACAATAATGAAAATAAAGTCAACAACGCATTATTGACTTTGTTGGGTGCATTGGCACATCTCCCACACCGTAAGGCTTGGCACTTAAAATTAGTCGTCAGTTTACATGATGTCGGTCTGGCTGAAGAATTACAAAAAGTACTCAATGGAGAATATCAGCCGATACTTGCTGGCAAACAATCAGAAGTAAAAGTAGAAGTGCTTAAAGTCGTACTAGAGGGAATGGGTGCATTGTTTGGGCATCCACTACCCAAAAAATTAACCATTTTAGACTTTGGCAATGGTACGACCTTGTATTCTCGTTATAACCAAGGGAAACGTGAAGTTCACACTGCTTACCCCATCGGTGTAGAAGTTCTCATCGATGATATCTCCCAAAAAATGAAACATTTAAATGGCGGAAAAATCGGTGATCCATCCAAAATACGATTTTGTTTGGAAATGGGGCATACCCGATACAGCCGTGACATCGATATCAAAGATGTATACAGTGCAAGTCTTAAAGATTGGTATGAAAAATACTTGAAGAAAGTGGTGAATCTGACACTTGATGCCAAGCACCAGGGAGATGAAATCTGGGCGATTGGTGGAGGCTGCCTCTTACCAGGATTTAAAAAGCTGTTGGAGAAAAACGGCTTCAAAATCTTGGACAATCCCGTAGAAGCCAATGTCTCTGGGCTTTTAGAGATGGCAAAAACCATCAGCAGTAAGAACCCAACTACTACATCTTTTAAGTGAAGTTATAACAATGGTAGATAAAAAAGACTTAGCACCGGAAAAAATTCGCCTCAAAGATAATTACCGAGAGCGCATATTTGCAGAATCGCAAAAACTAGATAAAAGTTACCTGGACACGATTTACTTTATCGTTGATTGCTATTTTGTTTTCATCAAGGCTGGATTACCTGCACAACTTTTAGCTGACCCACCGATTAATACTGAAGATAACCAACTTCCTTCAATGACTTCAACTCCATTTGCACAGGAGAAAGAAGAAGATTCTTCAGGGGAAACATTCAGCCTTGATTTTGATTTGTAACCGTCAGAGGTCATAAGTAGTCGTGCAAAATAAATTGCACATTTTGGGAAGGGAACGGGGAACGGGGAACAGGGAACAGAACAAGATTCCAGGGATTTCTATTTTTCAAGAAAATGTATAATTAATTTTGCCGAGGTACTTACTAAAGGAAAAGTCAATTAAACGATACACTAAATTTTTTAGACTCATTTAGCTCTTTTAATTTAAAAGCCCTGGTAAAAATCCAGGGCTTTGCTTGATATGCAGTTTATTAAATGCCAGCTTAAAATCTTTGCCAGCGTTTTCTATATAGCAGATGAAAGCTTCTGACTTTTCCCGTTATCTCCTTGATTGAGCGTAGATGCTTTGCAGCTTGTCGCAGACATCGCTTGACTTTTCCCCCAGCCCAAAGCCCTATTCTCTCGTAATTTATTATCAGTAATATTAAGTTATTGAGAATAAACTAGAGTCTGAAACTCTTGCTGCTTCGTTGTTTCATCACTTAACGGGAAAAGTCAGATTGGGTATTGAGGATTGGACATTCTCACCTCTTCCCCTACTTCCTCTTAATCTTGGAACTATTTGGGAAAGTAGGCAATAATCATAGCAACTTCAGGATGATTGCGAGCGATCGCTTCTGGTATCCGGCCTAAAAGTGAAGCTAGTTGAGTTTTCTGCTCAACAGAGCCGTTTAAGACTACCAGATCATTGGTTGTTAGTAAACGAGAAACTTGCTGCACAAAATTGCCTCGCACGTTTTGAATGGGTGTATCTTCTGCCAATCCGGCATGACTCAAATCGATAGGTACTCCCCGTGCTGTTACAACCTGTAAAAGTTGTAGAGATGCTTTAAGTTCTGTTGCCAGACTTTTAGCCAATTGGATACTCTCTTTAAAAGAACTAGCATAAGTTTGTTGGCTGGTGAAAGCCAGAAAAACTCGTGTTGTATGCTCAATTGGCAATGGGAATCGAGTTAACAAAACAGGCACGGTACTGCGATTTACAATCTTGTCAATGACACCGCCAAAAAGATTTTCCTGATAACTAGAGTAACCTTTCCAGCCGCAGACAATCACACTGGCCTGCTTTTCTTCTGCTACACGAGCAATTCCCTTATCAATTGATTCATCAATTCGACCAATGGGAGTAACATTGACGACCGCAGCATGGGCAATCATTTCTGCGGTTGACAGTAATTGACTTTGTCTAGCTTTGTCTTCTGGAGGAATAGGGGAATTTTGTTCAATTAAAATGTGGAGCGGTAATAAAGTACCTGTCGCTGATTTTGCTAAGAGTATTGCCAAATTAAGCAGGTTATCTTCAGTGCTGGGGTTAGCAACTGGTACTAAAACGCGATCACCCAGATTTCCTACCTGATGACTTTGAATACTCACCTCTCCTGGTCTGATTTTTTTCCCCCACCGATCTGTTACCCAAGGAGAAGCAATGCAGGTAACTAAAATCATAGCGATCGTCCCATTCACTGTTAACTGATCGACCAACTCGATTTTGTAAGCAACGGTGATTGCAGCCAGAGTAGAAGCTGCCTGAGCTACTGATAGCCCAAACATCAACATAATATTGTCAAAGTTAAATCCGAATAACTTGCCCGAACCCCATGCAGGAATGAACTTAGCGATAATGGCAACAGTTACCATGACAGCTGATACTAGGAGCGATCGCGGTTCTTGAATCAGAATCAAAGGATTAACCAACATTCCTACAGAAATCAAGAAAAAGGGTATAAACAAAGTATTCCCGATAAATTGAATCCGATTCATCAGAGGGCTAAGTTGCGGAATTAGCTGGGTAATAGCAACTCCAGCTAAAAAAGCACCAATAATTGGCTCAATTTGGATTAATTGTGCCCCATAGGAAACTATAAACAAGCTAGCTAAGACAAAGGTGAACTCTGCCCCTTCATCATGTCCAAATCGCTGAAAGAACCAGCGACCGATACGAGGTAAACCCCATAGTGTCAGAAATGTGTAGATAATCAGTGAAGGAATCAGAAATAACCAAAACTGTAGGCTTAAACTGCCTTGATGCGCTCTCACTACCACCGCTAACACCAAAAGTGCCAAAACATTGGTGATTAATGTGCCTCCGAGTGTGGTAGTCAATGTCTGAGAGCGCATAATTCCCAATTTACTGACAATTGGTAGTGCTAATAGCGTATGAGAGGCAAAACAAGATGCGACTAGAATGGCAGGTAATACACCATAGCCGATGGCCATCATGGCTACAGTACCTAATGCCATCGGCACACCAAAGGTAGATATTCCAAATATGGCTGCCTTATCAGCATTAGATTTCAGGTCATCTAAGCTAGTTTCCAATCCCGCCATGAACATGAGAAACAACAAACCAACCGTGCCCAAAAGTACAATCGTGTTATCTCGTGCCAATAATCCTAGTCCATTAGGACCGACTATCACCCCCGCCAGAATTAATCCCACAATACCTGGTAGTCGGATTCTCTCAAATAGCAGGGGTGCAATTAGCATAATCCCCAAAATCATCAGGAAAACTGCTACGGGGTCTTTAATTGGTGTAGATAGAATGGAAGCTAGCAAAAGATTAGTCATACTTTGCCCTAGAGTTGCGTTAACATCTAATTTCGTCTGTTAGCTTTAATAGGGCGAAGCCCAGTATAGGTGCTTTCAGATTTTTACTTAGAGATTTAATGGACTATTGTTTTATATAGCCATGTTGCACAATCAGCATAAATATTTCTAACTCAATATTAGAAAATGCTGGCGACTTAACTCTATACCGCTTCTCGGTTGTCTGCAATCCACTCTATAGGGTAAAAGATCGGTAGTACACTATGGCGAAAGTTGCCTACTTTTTTCAGGTAAATAGGCCACGCGATAGGGGCAAAAACCTTTTCAAAGAAAGCTTGCATACTCTCTCTACTATCAATACGGTTCGATTAACATATTTAGTCTGTCGAAGATACCCCCAGCCCCCCGATAAATTGGGGAGCTTTTTCTAATCTTTACCCCCTTTTTAAGGGGGTCGCCGCAGGCGGGGGAATCTTATCCGAACCGTATTGCCTTCACTGCCTGTTTGCCCAAAACGCCTATTTTTTCCAGCAAGTTTCAGCAATTCTCATTTTGAAATAAATAAAATATTAACCGAGTAGTTGTAAATAGCCTCTTATACAAAACGAGCATATTGTGTTCCTGTATACAACTTTCTTGCAGGAAAAATCGTCCTTCAGGTTGGGCGCTGTTTAAATCTAAAGACACGGAATTTTCGTGTTCAGGGTAATTACTATCGAAATATCAAATAAATGTTGAGTTTTGTTGAGGAATATTAACAATGCAATCTAGGACTGCTACCGAAAAACCCCCTGTTGCTAAAGCTTACAATGACAAAGACCGGAATGACTTTATCTTTGGCTAGAATCCCCAAGCTGAACTTTGGAACAGCCCTTTGGCGATGATTGGCTTTTTGTGCGCCGCCCTAATTGAACTATTTTCTGGTCAAGGCTTCCTTCACTTTTGGGGTCTTCTGTAGGTCAGCAGTTGCTCTGGTGGTGGTTTAATAGTGGTCACGGTATCACTATTTGATACATTTTGAGCGATATCCGTTCCTCAGCTCCCTCTGAAAAATCACCACTCAACGCTGGCGATCACTGCCCTCGACATATCTACCTTGCCTTTATCTGTAGATATCTATCATAAAGCTAGCTATTTGACAAGATATTTGTTATACTTATTTACATGAACAATGATTTAGACTTCAAATCTCCTGAGCTATTTGGTTCTGTTGTTTTCAGACCTAATTTTAATAGCTTTAAGACTATCAATGCTTCCCAAGCTTGGTCTTTATTCTTTACAGGTGGTAGAGAAGACAAAAAACTAGATTCTAACCCTCGAATAGGTCTTTTGTTTACTAGTGTTTTGCTAGGTCTTAGTCTTTCTGGGTTCGCCAGCGCACTGATTACCCGGACAATATTTCCTGCTTAAGTGCTTGACCGAACAATTCGCAATTCGCAGTTCGCAATTCGCAATTGCGGACAAAATTGTAAATTGATTCATTTAAGGATACAAGCCCCTCAATTCATTGAGGAAAAGATAAAAAGACGTAGTATCTAGTTCTTGCCCCCGCCTTTAGGCGTGGGGTAATAATTGCGAATGGGCGAAAAAGCGAATTGCGAATTGGGTTGACTAGTAGCTAATACGAAGTATAACTCTGAACCACCAACTTCTTGGTGGTTCAAATTTTTAGTGTGTCTTCACTAATATCTGAGTAACGCCATAGTTTTGGCTAACCTACAAATCTTTTAAAGTCTGACTAGCCTTGAGGATATCAGGACAAATATTCATCTAAAATTTGGCAATTTAATCTAGGAGAATTAATGTTAGACTTTAACACCTTGACGGTATTCTCAAGCACTTACTGCATTGGTATTTGTGCCTTTCTAATCCCAGTCAACCTAATTGCTACCTTCTTAACAATAGGTTTGACATTATTGTGTCGTCCAGCTATTGAGATTTGGCGAAGTGCTGCAATTGCCAGTACCTTTGCTTTATTAATCATACTGCACGTATTTGCTTGGTTCATGATTGGAGTTGTCATGGCTCCCACATACATTTTATTGGGACTAGGAAGCATCTGTCTGGGAGCAAATTTAGCAGCAATTCTTCTATACAAACGCTTTGCAAATGCATATGTAGCGATGAAAGTTGAATTTTCTTAAGTACACTCAGAAGTAACCCTTTATAGAGAAACCTTCTAGCCAGCTTAGTTTTTCAAAAATCCAATCAATACTTAACGGCAAAAGTTAGGATTCAGAACGATTCCGAGCTAAAAAATCAACTTGAACAATGGCTAAATCATTCGTAAGAATTCAGGAGTAATAATTCAGGAGTAATAATTCAGCTATTCTGAATTTTTAAAGAATTAAATAAAGCTTTGATAAATAAGTATCGTAGTTTTAATAAACTCCTTATATATTCTGGCTCCTGAATTCTTACAATTTATCTTTGTATGTCTATTTGTTGTGTTTGAGATTTAGCTAGTATTTTATCAATTTGAGTATTGACATCCTCAAAATTTTGTAATATCTGTGGAGTTAGTTTATTAGTCTGCACCTGACCAGATTGCAAGTTTAAAATTATCTCTCCATTTTTCTGCAAAATAGTTAAATCTCTTTGCTGGGTATTAAAGGTAAGATCATAAATTTTCCCTTGAACTTGAGTGCCATTCTCATTAGACTTACCCCAAACCATGCCAATCCTTTGAGCAATTTGAGTCAACCGACTGATGGAATCAAGCTCAAATGTATCTTTATTCATTACTGTCAAGGCTTGGGCTGATAATTGCTCACCAGCTTTAAACCCATTAGCCACTTCTACAATGCGTTTTTTGTAATTTTCTGACTTCCCTAGCTTATCTGCGGCATTGTACCAATTTCGGTTCTTCATTACTTGTTATGCTAAAAACGCTTATAAAATAGCTCAGATTCCTTGCTGGGCAAGAAAGATAGCTTTTAACCTGTGATTTTGAGCCTTTGGAATAAAATCAAGGCTAAAACTACCCAAAAGCCTTGCTATTAAAGGTAAATTCCGAATTTTCCTTTAAAGTTCAGCATAACATCTACGGAAGAGCCCCAATTTCTCAAGTCATCAATAGTAACTGTCGGGGGCTTCTCTACACCTAAAGGTTCGGTTTTCAGGTTATTACTAATGTCTGGTGTAGAAGGAGTAGTGGAGAGTAATGGAGTTATAGATTGGTTAGGTGGGGATTGTGCTGTTTGTTCTGGTGGTTTCAAAAACTGCGGTCGTGTGGCGAGGGAATTAACTTTTTGCTGATACTCAAGAGTAGACTCAATAATTCCTCCAAACTTCTTGGTCATGCTTTCCAAAGTTTTAGCAGGGATGGAGCTATCAACCAAGTTAAATACGGCTAGACCTTTTTTAGTTTCCCTGATAACATCTTCTATTGGTACTTGCTGACATTCAACTTTTTGAGCAGTTAACCATTTAGTCACAGTCTCAGCTTTCTGGTTATCAACAGCCAGGCCCATGACTCCAAGTTTTTTGTTTGATTCTGTTGAAAATAAGAAAGTAGTCCGCTCTTTAATATGATGTAGAATTTTCGCACTACTATCAATCATCTCTTGTTGTTCAGAATTAACTGATTGAGTCCCAAAAGCCTGAAATTCCTTCGTCCATTTCTGGGGATATTCAACGCTATTAGGATCAATTTGAGCGCAAATAACAGAAAAATTACTTTCAATAATAGCGGGCGCCATCTCCAATTCGCAATTTCCAATTCGCAATTCGCAATTTCCTTCCCTACGCATGCCACCTCCAACAACAGAGGGAACCCCCGCAACTGAGTGGCTTATACCGGGGGCTTGAATTGAGTTCACAATTGCGAATTGCGAACTGCGAATTGCGAATTGTTTGGTAAGTTGTCCGGTTTTGAGTAGCCCAAGCTGTCTGAGCGCGTCTTTGCCTTTTTTAAAATGTAATACCCCCAAGGGTTCACCATTTAAAAACACGGCATCTCTAGTTTTAGAAGCTGAGGTTTCGATAGTCAGTTTTCGGTAATCTTGATCATTCAATGTCTGACCAGAAAAATCATAAAAGTTAATTTTATTAATTTTGAGGAGATGACCATTAGGAGACTCACCCAGCATAAAAGCTTGATCTCCAGTTTCGAAGATAGAAGTAAGTTTTAACTTTAGAGGATTACCATTTTGAGATAATTAATTTCTTTTAACTGTTGGACAGAATCACTGTCTAACTCACCCAAAGTTTTGCCATCAAGTTTGATTTTTACTGTTTTGTCAGTCACCGGCACAGTTCCAAATTCTAGGTTTACGGCTTGTGCATTGAAAATAACTCCTGCGTAAGAGAAGTTTCTAAGTTCGCGGATAGTAATTTCAATCGGCTCAAATCCTGGCAGCCCGATAGTTGCTTTGGCAGTAGCAGGTTCTACACCAACCATACTGGCTTGCGCTTTCGTACCAATGGGAAGCTGTGCAGTTCTGGTTTCGAGCATGGCAAATTCCTTATATTCGCCATCAGCATCCTGGACAAACATTAGTCTGGAAACATGGCGCTCATGCCCAACTGGGTGGTGGCTAGCCCTAATTTCTATCGGGTATTTTTCGGTGGGATTCCAGTCTCGACCCAAAAATTGATTCGCTTCATTCCAAAGTGTGACTAACTTCGGTTTAGTAAATTGCAATTTATCTAAGCGAGAGATAATCTCATTGGGGAAAGCAGCGAAGGCAAAATTAGAGACTTTTTTAGCGATCGCTTGGGGGTTTGCGTTTTCTTTTCTTGCAACTTCAAGTTCATCTTGGCGAGATGCACAGATGTTCCAAGCGGCGGCGGATAAAGCAAGTTTTTCTGACTCTGGGATCTTCGCATAAAATGCGAGAGCCGCCTCTTGTGCCTTGTCGAAAAGTAATTTAGTTTGGCTTCTAGTAAGTTCTGGTTTTAGTTCTAGGAGTTTAGCTCCCTGCATGGTCATCCCCGCCTTGAGGTTGTGGTCAGTCACAGATTGTTGGCTAACTGCCCCCAGGTTGCGGTAAGCGGGTTTTCCATCTGACCCAACCTCGCTATCTATCTGTGCAACTGCTAATAATTTATGGGGGCGTTCAAAACTTCTGAATTTCTCTCTTATTTCATCTAAGCGAATGTTCAACGTCTGGGCTTTCCAGATTAGGGGATGCCCGTAGCGGGTGAGGTTGGTAATTTCGAGTTGCGTTCCTAAATCCGTTTGAATAATTGCGCTAGGGCCAGACTCTGTTTCTCGCCGCCTTGAGGCACGAACCGCAGCGTTGAATTTCCGATCAAACTCGTACTTAGCGGCGATCGCTGCAAATTTTTGCTGTGGTGTAAATTCCACTCCTTTGAACAAGTCTTTAAACTGGACTATGGGACGCGATTCTAACTGTGATTCTTGGAAATATTTATTGGTTTGGCTAATCAATAATTCTACTGGCGAGTAGCCCTTTGGTGTTATCCCCGTGCTTAAATAAACTGACGAAGATTTCTTATCTTTAATATAATTAACATCACGATACAAATAGCGGCTGTTTTCCTTGATTAAATCCATTTCAGGTTTTTTAGCACTTTTGAATAAATCAACCGCTATTTGGTTTTGATAACACCCCTCACCAATCATTTCTCGGTACATCAGGCGGTTAACATCCATCGCCTGCTGAATAATCTCTAGCGTTCTGTTAGAATTATCTGCTAGAGCTACAACAGATTGCATGAAGGGTTTGTACTCTGCTCTAATTGGTTTGGGCTTCTCGTCATATTCCTGTTCAAATAAACTTTGATAATGGCTAGATACTTGCTCTAAGTATTCTGATTTTTGTTCTAAAGTCCCATAAGTGTTTAGTACCTCAATTTCTGATTCTAATGCTTCCAGTGCTGTCACTTGATTGTTGATTATGCCCACGCTGATGCTATCACTCATGTGGATAGCAATTTTTTCAAATGGGGGCTGGCTTCCATCGGTGGGATCATAAAATGATTGTTTTTTGAGCTTATACCAATTCAAAAAATGTTTGCGACAGATAGGGCATTCAAAATGAAATCATAGCCAGTCAGAGAAGCAGCCACTTGAGAAGTTAGTTGAGCAAGAAGTTCAGCAATCTTAGTTCGCAAATGTT
>JAESGI010000432.1_pt1 | contig 11239 bp, 11 predicted proteins | sample 9269671 | NCBI WGS metagenome assembly JAESGI01 (sample SAMN14515641, study PRJNA621666) | algae metagenome | isolation source: Nostoc indistinguendum CM1-VF10 and co-occurring heterotrophs from gravelly... | place: USA: Clark Mountains, San Bernardino, California | collected 1998-06-05 | reverse complement strand
ATTAACTCTGCTTCTAAGGTTGGCGTTATTAACGAGAAATCTTTTAGCAGCACCAATTTTTCCCATCGCACTTCTTGGAGAACAATTATCACTTTACCTTGCTTTTGTTCTTAACCGAGAAGTATTGCTTGACAACAGTAATATCTCCTGCAACAGTTTCAGGTGTCCCCAAACCTTGCCCAATACCAGCAGATAGGACACTTTCTCTTAAAATCTCTAGATTCCTGGCATTAACTGTAATATTACCCCCACCAGCCCCAGTTGCATATATACCTGCTCGATTGGTGAGGGATACCAAAGCTCGCCCGACATTCTCAGGAAATATTAAGCTGAGATTCTCACCATTTACACCCAGTGCTACACTACCAGGTTCGCCCAATCCTCCTAACTCCACTCGTCCACTATTAGCATGTAATTGTCCCCCATCCATGCTGACATTACCACCCACCAGCAGCAAACTTTTACCATCTGGTACTCTCAAACCAAATGCATGAAAGCCGACTGGATCTGTTCCTGCAAATGCAACTGAGTTATTATTAATGACTGCGTTTTGATTAATCTGATTAAACAGCAATGCTGAAGGATCAATAGTCAACAACGGTGAAGGGATATTTTTCTCAGTAGCGTTAAAAAGTCCTCGATTTCCAAATTGCAGTGCATTCGCTGTACTCGCTACAAAGGAACCACCAACATTTAAGCTGGCATTTGCACCAAATACAATTCCATTGGGATTAATCAGAAATAGGTTAGCCGTACCTAACGTGCGAATTATCCCATCAATAGTAGAAACTGAGCCACCTGTTACTCGACTGATAATATTTTGGTAACTAGGTTACTAAGCTTTCACCCGAAAACTCCGGCTTTTTGCAAGAACTTGAGAACTTTACAAAACTTTACTTTATAAAGTTCTCAAGCTACCGTTGACGCTATCGAACTTAATGGAGTTCACTTCCATCCTTACGGAGCAGATAGCGATCGCTAATCAACTTCAAGACTACTCTACCTATTTCTGGATGCGTTTTCTCAATGACTGGTTGCACAACAACGCCTTCCATGATGCAGTCGGGGCTGACTACACTATTGGCATTATTGAATTGAGACACCGCTTCCCAAGTGTAGGCACCGATATAAAGCACAGGTACTCTCGGCAAAGCAAATTCCTCGCAAAAAGCCACAAAATCGCTGTAATTGAGAAAATAATTGCCACGCCGCACAGCAAATATAGCAATTCCAATCTTGCCATTATTCAAGCCATATTTGATATCTTGTACACCGTAGATTTCCCCAAAAATTTGAGTTCTTGGCGGAAGTTTCTGGAAAGTTTCGTTTTCCTTGTAAGCACGAATATAAACTAATTTATTGTTGATTTCGTTGTTTTCCAGAAGTAATTATGGCTGCCAATTTTAGGGGTGCGGTGCGAATATGTTTATATGCGTTTGCCCACAAAAGAGAACCCTGACCCTCACCGTAAACCAGACAATAGGCAAGAAGTATTTGCTCCGGGTGAGTTTGGAGATTTCATTAAGCCAATCTTTGACACCCTCGACCTTTACCATAACCAAGGGGTTGACCCAAGAGCGATCGCAATTGCCTTCAAGGAACTAGCTGAAAATAACCCAGAGGCAGAGCTTGAGATTGTAGCAATAGAAAGACGAGGTGAAGATAAGATATTGCTCCGTGCTAAAACGGTAACTACGGCTAATAAATCTGAATTAAGTAGAGATTATTTTGTTAATTATAATCAACTCAAAGCGTTAGCAGAGAAAGATTTTAAAGCATTAATAGTAGAGAAAGAATACCAAATAAATAAATTAGAGAATATGATAACTACAGCACCCCAGGTTTTATGCTCAAAATTATCACAATCAAGGAGATACCATTATGTCAGAAACTTCTAAAAAACAGTCCAACTTTGACCTCAAAGGCGCTCAATTTGCAGGTAGTCTAGTTAATGCAGACACAGTAACCGCCCAACAAATCGGCGGCAATATCACCAACTACAACACTGAGCAGCGTCAGAACCTCACTCAAGCCGCAGCAGACATTCAGCAGATTCTTAACCAACTGAGTATAACATACCTCACTGCAACGACTTCACAGAAAATGAGTGTTGTGGCTAAGGCTGTGGATGAGATTGACAGTAACCCGACATTGAAAGCACGGGTGGTCGGTACGTTGAAGGCTGGGGGAACGGAAGCATTTAAGGAGCTAATCGACCATCCTTTAGTAAATATTTTATTGGCATCAATTGAGGGATGGCAGGAGGCAGTGTAGTTTGTTGGCGACAGGTAAGCAGAGGGTTTAGCTGGTGATGGCGAATGAGGAGCATCTGGCGATTCTACGGCAAGGGGTAGAGGTTTGGAATGAGTGGAGAGAAAAGAATTTTACTGAGAAAATCAATTTGGCTGGTATCAAACTTAGAGGATCTGACCTCATGGATGTAAATTTAGTAGGAGCCGACTTAAACAATGCTGATCTTAGTGACGCTGATTTGAGGAGAGCAAATCTAAACGGAGCTTTTCTATGTAATGCACAACTTAATAGAGTATATTTACGCGATTCAAATCTTAGTTGGGCTAATTTTAGAAGTGCAGATTTAACCGAAGCCAATCTTCAAAAAGTTCAAGCATTGGCAACTATTTTTATTGGAGCTAATTTTACAGGAGCTTGTATAGAGGATTGGCATATAAATAGCATTACTAATCTTGAAGGCATAATTTGTGATTATATTTATTTGCGTCATCATAAAAAAGAACGCCGCCCCAACAGTGGTAACTTTGCCCCTGGAGAATTTGCTAAACTGTTCCAAAAATCCCTAGAAACAGTAGACCTAATCTTCCGCAATGGTATCGACTGGGATGCTTTCGCTTATTCGTTCAAAAAAGTAGAGGTCGAAAACCAAGGCGCACAGTTGGATGTCCAAAGCATTGAAAAGAAGGGTGATGGCATTCTCGTAGTCAGAGTAGCTGTTGCCACTGATGCAGACAAAGCGAAAATCTACGGCGAGTTCATGCAGGGATATGAATTTGCGGCTAAGGCGTTAGAAGCACAGTACCAAGCAAGACTTGAAGATAAAGATTTACTGATTGCCAGACAAGAATCACAGATTAACCGCCTGTTTGACATAGTGGAACAGCAAGGGTCAGTTCAAAAAGCATTGGCAGAAAATCCCAGGAAAGTTTCTAACTACAATATGCAGAATCCGCAGTTTGCAGGTGGCATAGTGGATGCTAACAATGTTGATGCAGTCCAGATAGGTGGTAACATACATAACACAGATGCTTAAAACTGCCTAAATTAACCTATGCCAGAGTCAGAAGACCCAAAGCAAGTCTCCAACAACGACTTACGCAATTCCCAGTTTGGCGGTGGGTTTATCAACGCTGAGATAGTGAACGCTGGACGAATTGGCGGCGACATCTACAACATTCACCTTGGGCAGCAGACGGTGACATCAGGTAATTCAATCCAATCACAGAACCAACGGCAGCGATCGCAGTCCGAAAAAGATTCACTTGAAAAAGCTTACAGCCTCCAAAGCCAGAAAGTTGCAAATCTACGAACAGCGTTGGTTCTTGAAACCGATGTATCCCGCAAGTTTCAATACGAACACCAGCTTCAGTCAGAAGAACGCACCTTGAAGGAACTTGGTGATAAATTGAATGTAATTGAACAACAGTTGCAAGTGGCTGAGAACTCTGGACTAAGGGCAGACACAAGTATATATATTGAACGACCACCAATTGAGGACAAATGCTATAAAGCAATTGTACAACCAGGGGCATTGATTCGTCTCAAAGCCCCGCAGAGAATGGGTAAAACATTACTGCTGGAAAAAACCTTAGACTATGCAAGACAACAGGGTTATCAAACCGCAAAATTAGATTTACAACTGGCTGATGTCGATATTCTGACTAACTTAAAAACGTTTCTACAATGGTTATGTGTTGATGTTGCTGACAGTCTCGAACTAGAACCGCAACTAGAAAAACATTGGCAAGAAGTTTTTGGGCTGAATAAAAACTGTACCCGTTATTTTCAAAAATATTTATTATCACTTACTGATACTCCCTTAGTTTTAGCTATAGATAACTTTGAGCGACTGTTTGAATATGCAGAGATTTTCCCTCAATTCTGCTTGTTACTGCGGGGATGGTATGAAGCAGCGAAACAGGGAGACAAGATTGGTAATATTTGGAAGAAACTGCGGTTAGTAGTGGTTCATTCCACTGAATCTTATCCTTCATTGGACAGTAATCACTCCCCGTTTAATGTGGGATTGGCGATTGACTTACCCGAATTCAATCTGCAACAAGTAACAACCCTCGCCAAACAGCAAGATTTAGGATTACTGAAAGAACAAGACTTGGCTCAGTTAATGGAGTTAGTTGGGGGGCATCCTTACTTGGTACAATCTGCGATTGCCCATCTCAAAAGCCAGCAAGTGACCTTAGAAGAATTGTTAAGACTTGCACCAACAGAGCAAGGAATTTTCAGCGACCACTTGCGACAACAACTGTGGCATTTACAACATAATCCTCAGTTAGAGTTAGGGTATAAAAAAGTAGTGAGGGCGAATGCACCTGTTAGGCTAGATACTGAAGTTGCCTTTAAGTTGTATAGCTTGGGATTAATAAAACTTTCCAGTAATGATTGCGTTCCTAGTTATGATTTGTATCGCCAATATTTCTCAACTCGTTTGGGGTAGGTAAATCATGGTTGACCAATACATATTTTCTGGAAGTCTACCTGAAAATGCCATTACCTACGTTATACGGGAAGCTGATACACAATTGTACGAAGGACTGAAGGCAGGAAAGTTTTGTTATGTACTGAATTCGCGCCAGAGTGGAAAGTCCAGTTTGCGTGTACGAACCATGCAGCGATTGCGGTTAGAAGGGGTAGAGTGTGCCGCAATTGACCTTTCTGCTGGAGGTATTCAGAATGTACCTCCTGAACAATGGTACGCAGATTTAATCGATACGCTCATTGATAGTTTTGGGTTAGATTTAGACTTTGGTGATTGGTGGGAGGCAAATCAGTTAAATTCATTGGTTACAAGATTTCGCAAGTTTATAGAAGAAGTATTACTTGTTGAAGTTCAAAAGAATATTGTTATTTTTATTGATGAAATTGATAGCGTACTCAGTCTGAATTTTCCTACAGATGACTTTTTTGCACTGATTCGTGCCTGTTATAACAAGCGAGTTGATAATCCTGAATATAAGCGTCTTAGTTTCTGTTTACTTGGAGTGGCATCACCAAGAAATTTGATTGAAGATAAACAGCGTACCCCGTTTAATATTGGTCAGGCTATCTCTCTCAAGGGTTTCCAGTTAAATGAAGTTGAACCATTGGAAAAAGGTTTACACGATAAATTCAGTAGTCCCCAAGTGATAATGCAAGAAATATTGCAGTGGACTGGGGGGCAACCGTTTCTGACTCAAAAGCTGTGTCAGTTCATGGTTGAGGAATCAGAGCAAGAAAACCCTCGCTCAGTAGAGCAAGTTGTCAGGTCACGGATCATCGAAAACTGGGAATCGCAGGATGAGCCGGAGCATTTGCGAACAATTCAAGCCAGAATTTTACGCGATGAACAACGGGCAGGGTATTTACTAGAACTGTACCAACAAGTCCGACTGAGTGAAGAACAAGCTGAGGTAATAGCAGATGAGACATTAGAGCAAAGTGAATTACAGTTATCGGGTTTAGTTGTTAGACAGCAAGGTAAGCTGAAAATTTATAACCAGATTTATCGAAGAATATTTAACTCCAGTTGGATTGAAACTCAATTAAATAATCTACGTCCTTATTCAGAAAACTTTCGCTTTTGGGTAGCTTCTGGAGGAACTGATGAATCACGGTTGCTCCGAGGGAAGGCATTAGAAGAAGCTGAAGAATGGGCAATAGAGAAAAACTTAAGTTATCAGGATAAACAGTTCTTAGCAGCCAGTAAAGAGAAAGAAATTCAGGAAGAGATTGCAACTAAGGAACAAGAAGCTACATTAGAAAGAGAGAGGAAAGATAAGGAGGCAGCAGAAACAAGAAATCAATTGCTCTATCAGGCAAATAAGAAAGCTCAACGACAAATTGGTATTGGAGTTGTTGTTTTAGCCTTTACTCTTGGAGGTGCAGCAATTTTAGGTGCATCAGCACATAAGCAACTCAATGAAACTAAATCAGAAGTCGAGGCTGTTCAAAAATTAAATAAACTAGCTGGAGAATTACAAAATTACGATAACACTAGCTTAAAAGAGTTTACCTTTAGCTCAAATGAGGCTTTAAGGCTTTCTGCTTTATCTTTTAACATTAATAATCACCAACTTAAACAAGCATTAGTATTTGCAGCTAGGTCACAAGCATATCAACAACTAGAAAACCTGCCAGATGCAAAATCAGAAATTCACCAAAGTCAGAAGTTATTAACTGAAGCAGATAAGAAATTTTTACAATCTAGCCAAAGTTTACAAGTTCAAGTATTAGTCCAGAAAACTCAAGGTGATTTACTAGTGCAAAATAAAAAAACTCAGGACGCGATAGAATCTTATAGTAAAGCTTATAATATCTTAAAAAATAATCCTAATAAAATTGATTTTACCAAAGACAATCAGTTGCTCACAGGCGAAAATATTGAGTCAGTTTATCGAAGCTTAAGGAAGTTAAAACCTCAAAATAAAGAAGTTGAAGAATCATTGAAAGAACATCTATATACTCAACTTGCCTATTTCCTGAAGGCTAAAAATTGGGAAGCGGCTGACATAGAAACAAATAAGCTTATGCTCAATATCGCTAAAAGAGAAGAACAAAGATTTTTAAATATCGACTCTATTAATAATTTATCTTGTCCAGATCTACAAAAAATAGATAAGTTTTGGTTCAATGCAGACAACCGTTTTGGTTTTCGGGTGCAAAAGGAAATATGGATCAGCACTGGGAATAGGCTGGGTATAAAACCAGAAGGCTGGAATAAACAAGACACCGCAAACTATTTGGAGTTTGCCAAGCGCGTAGGATGGTATGATGAAAAAGGAATGGGAGACGGTGGGAGAAATTTGGTTGTCGTGGCTTACGATCAACTTTTGAACCGTATAAAAGAGAACTCGGTGGAGAGTAAGGTGGGTAGCCTACCTGTTAACTATAGATATCGAGGGGTAGGCGGGATGGGGGCGGAGTGGTGGGGGGCAGAGGCAGAAAGAGATTTGAGAAGGTTGGGGGAAAGGATGGGTGATTGGGGAAATGGGGTGGGGGCGGTTTTGGATTCTTCTCTCACATTGCGACTTGTGAATTGTAATCTATAGAGCTTTCAGAAGTTTGTAAAGATTTATTTCCGCCTCATTTTTCACGTAGAAATTAGCATTTCATGAATCCGATACCTGGCACTGGCGGCTGATAGCAATTCGCTTGAATAAATTTATTTCGTTGCTACCTTCATGGTGGGTACTTTGCGTTACCTGCTGATTGTTCCAAGGTAGGCTCATTTGCCCAGGCGATGACTTTTTCACCTTCGCATCCTTCAAAATCGAAGGTAAAAAGCCACTGCCCCAAAAACTTCGTTTCTCTGGTTTTGCTTTTGGTCGATATTTCTGACAAAATCTGCGATACCTCGCCGCGCATTCTTCCAAAGTTTGCCCCAGTTGTAAAAATGCGGGATGCCATTGCGTGATGCTATCGTTACTCAAGCGGTCATGCGTCCCATAATTACTGAAATCGTAGAAAAAGCCTTGGTGTATCCCGGCTGCTTTCGGGTTAGCGTGGATATATCGCAGCGTATTTAAAGCCCGTCGCTGATCTGTGTTGGCAAAACCTGTACTGTGGTATCGCTTTTCCCAAAAATGCCCTGTGCGGTTTAGCATCCGATTAAAGCACATAGCAGTATCCCAGTTGAGCCAGTGCATAATTTTGGGCAGCCGGGAACCATAGGGGTCAGCCGTCCAGCATTCTTGCCACAATTGCGTAATTGATGGTTTTTGCTGCGAAGCCCAAAGCATATCTTCTATGGGAATAATCACATGAAGCCTTTTATACGGTGACTGTGGTTTGCTGACGGCAGCAGCCTTTTTGGGTTTGGGACGAGTAATAGTTGCAGTCATCTTACAATCTCCTGTTATGTTGACACACGGAAATTTCCCCCACTGTGATGCAGGGCAAGGTACTTGTATTCTGTTGTCTAAAAAGTCATCAGTGCACTAAAAGCTTATTCAGGTTGCCAAAACCGCAACTCGTCTCGGAAATACCTATCAGTCTTTTTCGATTGCTCCTTCCAACAATCCCAGGCAACGATTACCTCATCTCCCAAATCCTCTACCACCTCACCCCTCTCGACATACAAAGTACGGTAAGGGTCAGCATGAGAAACGATAGAACCAACTCCAATAGTGCGGGGTTGAGAGGATGCGTTTTGTAGAGCAGTAATTAAATCAGTCTCTTGGGTGGTCAATTCCGCCCAGTAATCTTGTTTAATAACCTCGTACTCTTGCGCTACTGCCCAATAGTCCTGCCACGTACATCCAGGTTTAGCCAGCACTGATCTAATGTCGCTAACCGCCTGGGGCAGCATTTCCAATTGCTCGGCTCGATAGGCGATCGCTGATTGTGTAGGTTCACTTCCCAGAATTATCGCTGCTGCCTCCAATGCCTGAGTGTTGTTCATCGCACTGGCAAGATTTTTCAAAGCCATGCCCATCAACCGCAGACATTCCTGGGCATTTTCTTTTGGCGGTTCTTGGGCTAGCGATCGCAAATCAATTGTCTTCTCCAGTGCAAGTTTTACCTGCTTGTTCAAAGCTTTGGTAGCTTGCTGGGTCATGGTATTTCCCCACTGTTGAGAAGGGCGTTGTTCTACAGCGTTTTCCAAATCCTGAATTCGCTGCTGGAGTTGTTGGTTTTCAATCTCCAGCTTTCTCAACCCTTCCATTTCAGAAAGCCGTTGTTGTAACTGGATATTTTCTTCTTTCTGTTGTTTGAAGAGTTGTTGCAAGGATTGGATTTGTTCTTGCACCTGAGCTTCGGCTCTGCCAGTAGCTTCTGCTTGCAAACCAACTTTCAATTCCTCGGAAAGTCGCTCTAACTCTTGCTGGTGTTGTTCCTTGAGTGCTGCGATTGCTTCAGAATATTCTTTTGGGTAAGTCCGCCCACTCGATTCGGACACAATTGCGTCATTTAAACCAGTCAAATCAGCATTGTTGATCAACAACCTTTCACCATCGCGGAAGGTGACAATCTGCTGATAGTTATTTGGTGCGTCTGCTTCAATCGCTCCCGAATCCCCATAACGAGGATGTGAAAGGGAAGAAACAGTGACAGAATTACACAATTGCGTTTTGATTTTTTCTTGTTTTGTGCTACTGGTTCTAGTGGGTGACGTATTTTTTGGAACGACCTTCTGTACTGCTTTGGCGAAATCGGCGGCAGTGGGGAAGGGTTTTTCTTTGGCTGCGATCGCTACGACTTCTTGTAACTTATCGGGAGTTTTGACCAAACGGAGTAAGGGGCGAGTTTGAGAAGGTTTAATGATTTTTACCCTCAGTTCCTCTGGCAGGGTATCAACTACTTTCTTCGCAGACAGCAAATCTCTGACTCGGCGATATCCACCGTGTTTGGTCAACTCACTTTCGCAGTAAGCTTCAAAGCTCTTGTGTCCACCATCTTCGTAATAGCCTTTGTCTCGCATCAGTCGCAATTCGTCGGATGCTTGCCACTCAAAACGGTCGATGGCGGTGAAGGTTTCCTGGATGCTGGTGTTGAGGTTGCTGTAATCGAGTGCTGTTGTTTGTTCTCTGTCTAGTGTCAGCATATCTCTTGCCCACTATGGTAAATGCTCGGAATGTTGCAGGTAGTAAGGGACTTGCGGGAGCCGTCAGGCTTCTCGCTTTTAGTAGTTATTAGGCGATTTCAGCTAACCAACCTTGCGAATCGGCCTAAGTCCGGGTAAACCGCTTTCAAGTAAATAATTTTGTTCTGTTTGTAATCAAGATGATGGTAGAGCAGTGGTCAATTCTTTAAACAGATTGAGTTGTTGCATAATGCTTGACTCCAAATTTTGAGCGTAGTACAACATCGCGGTCAATCAACTGATGCCGCTTTCAATGCTCTTTAGTCTATTGTTAAAAACAGAAAACTTAACTCAGCCTAGAACAAAGCTGAATAAAGAATGACGTGATTACTTTCCAGTGATTTAATCTGCTCTTTTATGGTTGGGTAAGAAAAAAGCGATTTTAATCAAGCTTTTTTCCGCTTTTGCGCTGCGTTTCAATAAAAGACTCCGATAACTCTTCAAGAGTACATCGGTAAAGACGGGTTAGCTGTAAAGTTTCACTGGGGCTAAGGCTAGGAATATACGTTCCTGCCTCCCAAAATCTAATAGTGGAAACAGATTTGCCTAACTCTACTGCTACCCGTTCAGCTGATAAATCAGCTTTCTCACGCAACTCCTTTAAATCCATAAAAATGAGCAACTTCAACTTAATCACCTCCTCTACATTACTTGTCTTGTTGCCTAGTCTAATCTAGTTAACTAGTCAAGTCAATAGCGAACTAGTCTAGTTAACAAGACTATAAAGTTGAAAAGTCTAGTTAACTAGAGTATAGTAGTAAATATAAGGGCAAGGAAATGCAACCGCCTGCACCCAAACGCAAAAAGGGTTTGCAAATTACCAAACATTCACTCATTCGACTAACAATAAAACCAAGTGTCACCTGGACTAGCAGCCGGAAGCCAAACTTGTAATGCTCAAGCCAGCGAAGATGATCTCGATGACTTACCAAGTCTTAAAAAACTGGTTATTTAGTGCCATTCGTCTAGAAATCAAAGATTTTACAGCAAAGCTGAATTTAGTAGAGTGTCCTCTTCCAAACACAGCACTTCCTTACACATCCCCTGATGCTGTCTGCTGTGCTGATAATGCTCTTAGCAACTAGCTGTAGATGGCTACGCCAAATCTTTTTGAGAGCGTTGTGCGAAACCACAACGTTGTTTGCACACATAACAAAAGCGATCGCTGGGCCTGAGAAACTTCACGATCGCCTTTTCCCCAATTACGGAGATTTCTATTATGAACTATGCAACACATACACAGCAAGCAATTCCTAGTTCTTCTGTTGATGAACAAGCCACAGCCTAGGGTGTTGACTTTGGGCGTTTTGAGGTGATATTTGTTCATACATAATACATATCTCAAAATATCCCCAAAAAATTGTTGGTTAATGAAAGAATTAAAAAGTTCGTCCAGCCGATTAGTTC
>JAESGI010000431.1_pt1 | contig 11284 bp, 6 predicted proteins | sample 9269671 | NCBI WGS metagenome assembly JAESGI01 (sample SAMN14515641, study PRJNA621666) | algae metagenome | isolation source: Nostoc indistinguendum CM1-VF10 and co-occurring heterotrophs from gravelly... | place: USA: Clark Mountains, San Bernardino, California | collected 1998-06-05 | reverse complement strand
TGTGGGTGCAGGTGGGCGAGGCTCAACCATACTCTCTGTCTGGTGTTTTTGCGATCGCCCTTAATTATACTTTGGCGAGAGTGATAAAAGCGTCCAAGGAAAGCGATCACATTCCCAATGGATGTAAGAACCTATCCCACTAATAATATTTGTGCTATAAAGCTTAAGCTTATTGAGAACTGAAAACGAAAAATTAAGGTTTTCAAGGGCATTTTACGGAACGAAGTAGGTTTTTTTTGAATAGTGGGATAGGTTCTAAAGAAACATTTCTGTTTCTTAGAAGCTGTTCATGAGCGGATCGCCCACTATGGATGAAAGAAACCATTCTGTTTTCTTAGGAGAGGGTTAATGTTGCCCAAGAGCTTGCAAAAGTTTTAATAGATAATCGCTCTCTCTCTACGAAAACTGTTTCTTCCCAGATGAATCGCTACTTTCTAGGCACTGCCGCGTCTGGTGCATGGCAATGGAAAGACGCTTACGAAGCAGTGGAAGTGGCGCAAATATTATATCTGCGTCATCTGGGAATTAAGATTTTATCACAACAACCTCAAGTGGTTGTGCAACAATTAGAAGAATTAACAGCCCTCTGCCCGACGCATACTCGCCGTAGTGAAGAGTCAGTACAACTTCAGCAATTCTCGACACCGTTACCATTGGCTTATCTGGTAGCCAAAGCAGGATTTATAAAGGCTGATGATTTAGTGCTTGAACCCAGTGCCGGAACTGGTCTATTGGCACAAATGGCTAAACTGCACAATGCAAGTCTGATGCTCAACGAGCTTGCACCCGATAGATCGAAGATTCTGCGTCGGTTGTTTCCAGGTACACCGCTATTCTCTGTAAACGCGGAACAGATTAACGACTATTTGGTTGGCAAGACTCAGCCCTCAGTTGTTCTGATGAATCCACCTTTCTCCGCATCTCCCAAAATCAACAGTCGCAACCCCGACGCAACTCCTCGCCACATCAACTCGGCATTGCAAAGACTGGCTGACGGTGGACGGCTGGTAACAATCAGTGCCAACTGGTTCTCACCTAATAATCCCACTTGGCGCGAGACTTTTGTTAGGTGGCACTCGGAAGCACGAGTTTTAATGTCAGTCGGGGTTAACGGCAAGGTTTACTCGAAACATGGTACACAGATCGACACCAGAATCACAGTAATTGACAAGGTTCCGGCTGACTCCAGCGAAATTCCTTGCATTACCGAAACTTTAAATCTGCCTGAAATACTGGCATTAATTGAGCAGTTGCCTGGACGATCTTCGTGGGAACGCTCAGATATCAAAGCTGCTGCGAAGGCAAAAGTTGTTCAATTACCAAAACGCTCTGTGGTAGCTCAACCAGAAACTGTTTCCTTTCTTCCAGACGATGTAGTAGTGCTGGAATATGAAGTTGTCGAATGGTCTGCTACAGAAGGACTTAAAGATACTTTATATGAAACCTATCGCCCACAGCGAATCCGAATCAAGGACGCTTTACCTCATCCGTCGCTGCTTCGCGAAAGTGCAGCCCTAGCACTTGTTTCGCCACCAGCACCAACTTACAAACCGCATCTTCCTAGCAACATTATCACACAAGGCAATTTGTCAGAGGCACAGCTTGAGAGCGTCATTTACGCAGGTCAAGCGCACTGTGAATTTCTGTCTGGGTCTTATATTGTGGATGATTCTTGGGATAATGTGACTGTAGCGGCTCAGGGCGAAGAAAACGCTGTTAGATTTCGCCGTGGCTGGTTTCTTGGCGATGGGACGGGTGCCGGTAAGGGTAGACAATGTGCGGGAATCATCCTCGACAACTGGTGTCAGGGGCGAAGAAAAGCCATTTGGGTATCTAAAAGTTCTGCGTTAATTGAAGATGCCCGTAGAGAACGGTGTGCTTTAGGAGGTGATGCAAAGGACATTATCGACCTCTCAAATATCAAACTTGGCGATCCCATCCCTTTCACCCAAGGCATTCTCTTCTGCACCTACTCAACTCTACGTTCTCAAAAGAATGGCAAAAGTCGGCTCAAGCAAATCGTTAAGTGGGCAAGAGCAGACTTTGAGGGAGCGATCGCTTTCGACGAATGCCACAGTATGGGCAATGCAATGGCACAAGAGGGCAAACTGGGCATGGTTGCAGCATCCCAGCAAGGCATTGTTGGGCTGCGGTTGCAAAACGCACTACCCTCAGCACGGGTTATCTACGTTTCTGCTACTGGTGCAACTAAAGTCTCAAATCTCTCATACGCCAATCGCCTGGGACTTTGGCAGACTGGAGATTTCCCGTTTACCTCCCGTGAGGATTTTGTGGAATCCATTGAGGGCGGTGGTATCGCCGCGATGGAAGTCGTAGCCAGGGATCTCAAGGCTTTGGGACTGTATCTGGCGCGGAGTCTATCGTTTGAGGGGGTGGAGTATCAGACTCTCTACATTGAGTTAACGCCGACGCAGGAACGGATTTATAACAGCTATTCTGATGCTTTTGGTGTTATTCACCATAATTTAGACAAAGCCCTGGAAGCTTGTAATATCTCTGGTGACAAGACTTACAACCGTGCTGCAAAGATGAGCGCAGTGTCTCAGTTCGAATCGCACAAGCAAAAATTCTTCAATCATCTGCTGATCGGGATGAAATGCCCTACCCTGATCAAAGCGATTGAGCAGGATCTAGCCCAAGGTCTTGCAATTGTCATTCAAATAGTTTCGACTAATGAAGAACTTTTGAAACGACGACTTGATGAAGTTCCTGCTTCGGAATGGAAGGATCTCAATCTTGACCTGACTCCACGGGAATATGTTATGGATTACTTGATGAGTGCTTTCCCTGTTCATCTCCATTCCATCCATTCAGGCGTTGATGGAGAAGAACGCTCAGAACCAGTCTTTGATGCCGATGGTTCTCCAGTTATTTCTATTGAAGCTGTAGCCTTGAGAGATGCCTTAGTAGATAAGTTAGCAAGTCTTGATCCAATCCCTGGTGCATTAGAACAATTGCTGTGGCACTTCGGTAATAAGCAAGTGGCTGAAGTTACAGGTCGTAGCAAGCGAGTTTTGAAAGATGATTCAGGGCGTTTGTTTGTGGATTCACGCGGTAGTGGGGCGAATATTGCTGAGACTAACGCATTCATGGCGGGTGAGAAACAAGTTCTCATCTTCTCTGATGCAGGCGGCATGGGTCGCAGCTATCATGCTGATCTCAACGCTGTTAATCGGCGACGGCGATCGCACTATCTTTTAGAAGCCGGCTGGAGAGCAGACAACGCAATCCAGGGGTTGGGGCGATCGCACCGCACCAACCAAGCATCAGCACCCGTGTTCAGACCTGTTACCACTAACGTCATTGGTGAACGCCGCTTTATCTCAACTATTGCCCGAAGGCTGGATAGCTTGGGCGCTCTTACTCGTGGTCAACGGCAGACTGGAGGTAACGGAATATTTTCAAACAAAGATAACCTTGAGTCAAACTACGCCGAATATGCACTGTATGAACTGTTCAAGCAGATATTCCAAGGTCGATTTCATGAAGTTCCACTAGGAACTTTTGAGCAAATGACAGGACTCTCGCTCACTTCCCACGAAGGCGGGATGAAAATCGACTTGCCCCCATTGCGGCAATTCCTCAACCGACTACTGGCTCTACGAATTGATATGCAAAACATCATTTTCGAGAGGTTTGAACTACTCTTGAGTCAGCAGATTGAAGCAGCGATCGCGGCAGGGGTCTATGAGATGGGTGTGGAAACTTTACGGGCTGAACGCTTTACTGTTGAGAGCCAGGAAGCTGTATATACTCATGCTCAAACTGGTAGCGTCACCAATTACTTGAAAGTGGAACGCACCCAGAAAAACAACATCAAAACTGCTGATGAGATGTTAGAGTTTGCCGACAAGTACCAGGGACGACTCTTAATAAATGAGAAGTCTGGTAATGCTGCTGTGTCAATTCCAACTCACAGTCTATTTAACTCTGAGGGTGGAGTTGTCCCAAGAGTTTTGCTGATTCGCCCACAGAAAGAAACTCGCGTACCAGTCCAAGACTTGGAATCTTCCACTTGGCAGCAAGTTTCTATTGATGCGTTTACTGCTGCTTGGTCTACTGAAGTAAACGAATTACCCAAGTTCACAACCGATTATCTGCATTTGGTAACTGGTATTCTCCTACCCATCTGGAAAATCCTGCCACAGCAGAATAGTCGAGTATTCCGACTGCAAACCAGCGATGGACAAAAGATTCTCGGTCGAGTGGTGAATGCTCACGACATTCAAACCGTGCGCGAACAACTCGGACTAAGAAATCAGGTGCTTTCTCCAGAAGAACTTGTGAAGCTGGTACTGAACGAGAGATATACACAGCAGTTGCCGGGTGGTGTAACTTTACGGCGTTCTTACATTGCCGCAGAACCTCGCATAGAACTGGTTAATGCTATTTCACTGGCAGAGCGGCTTTTAGCTGCTGGATGTTTCACCGAGATCATCAACTGGCAAAAGCGGATATTCATTCCAGTTTCAGACAAAGCCCCAGCTATTCTAGCGGCTGTGATTGAAATTTTAGGATAAGTAAAAAGCTGATGTATCTGATAAATACATCAGCTTATTTTTGTGCCCTCTTAAATTAAAAAACCTGAGTTCGGGATAAGAAATCCTCAAAAGCCTTGACTTATCCTTGTTCGGTCTAAAGCTCTGTTTTCATCTATTGTCAATAAGACATATTGTTGATATTAGTTTTATTTGTGAACCTTATTGACAAAATGATTCCATTTTAATCCCTACTTTGATCGCTTCCAGTTTTATTCAATGTATATCTGGAGACACCAACGAGAAATCCTTGAGATGCACTACAGGCTCATTTTCATTCTTGGGACAGTGCTTAATTTACAGGACTTTCAGCCTTAACGGAACCGTATTGGAAAATAAGGGGCTGTAATTTTTCTGTGTTTCCAGAAAAAGGGCGGATGTTATCCGCCCCTGTGTACCTTGAATTAGGCTGCAACGAAATCGATCGCTGTAATTACGTTTGTTTGAACGCCGTTTAGGGTCGCCAGTAGCTCGTTGGTTTCTGTAACGCGGATCAGGGTGTTGTTGGCATTTGTCGCGATCGTCAGTTGACCGAACGTTAGACCACCCGATAGAGCAATAAAATCTGCGCCGTCCTTGAAGTCCTGAATCGTATCTGAGCCTGCGCCTGCTGCTAACACAAAGCGATCGTTGCCATTAGCGCCAAGCAGTGTATCCTGTCCTTGACCGCCATTGAGCAGGTCATCGCCATTGCCACCGTTGAGGATGTCGTTGCTGACTTGACCCAGCAAAATATCGTCGCCATTATCACCGTTGAGGGTATCGTTACCATTGCCACCATTGAGGATGTCGGTGTCATTGCGTCCATTGAGTTCGTCTCTGCCAGAAGTGCCATTGAGTGTATCCTTGCCGTTGCTGCCGTTAAATACGCTCAGGTTACTCGCTAATTGGGCACCTATTAGCACAGGATCGTGATCTGAGGAGCGATAGGGTGTTGGCTCATAGAGTCCAGGGGGGTTAAATTCTTGGTTGTAATCTAGAATTAGGGGTTCGTCAGCGTTGATATGCCATTCGGTAGCTCCCGTCACCTGGGCACTGAGGCTGGAAGTACTTAGGGCATGATCCAATCGTCCAGACTGCCCATCAAAGACAAAAGAGTAGGGGTTTTGGATATATTTGCCGAGTTCATCTACTAACCCGCCATTTCGTAACACATCAATCGGATCTTCTTCGCCATAGGCATTTAAATCCCCAAGGACTAACACATCGCTATCGCCTGTGGTGGTCTTCAGCTCATTAACAAAGCCAAGCAAGGCTTCTGCCTGCTGAACCCGCGTAAAGTTAAAAGCTCCTTGTCCATCACCCTGGTCTGCGTCTGCACCTGTGCCTGTACCACTCTTTGACTTGAAATGGTTAATCACAGGGGTAAAAGTTTCGCCGTTGGAGTTTAGTGCAAAGGTTTGAGCGACGGGTTGACGATTGTAAACAGCGTCAGGATCACTGAGGGAAGCACCAACTGGGGTGACTATTCCTGGCTTGTAGATGAAGGCAACTTTAATTTCATCAGTTCCTACCCCCGTGGCAGGATCACGAATATAGTCATAAATTTCTGCGCCTACAAATGTATTTAGCCGCTCTACCAGTTCTGCGATCGCCGACTCAGAACCATCGCCATCATTCTCAACTTCAATCAGACCCACTACATCGGCATCGAGGGCTGCGATCGCGCTGACAATTTTGGCACTTTGCCGCTCAAACTCTGCTACATTATCTGCTCCCCGCGAGGTCGGGAAGCCGCCACCCACACCGTTACCATTGAAGTAATTCAGTACGTTAAAGCTAGCAACCTTAACGTTGCCGCCCACCTCTTCGGGTGCAGCAGTCCGGGGGTTAGAATCGACAAAATTAGGTATTGCGGTGGGTTGCAGTCGGTAGCTATCAAACCCAAAGCCCAGCACACCTGTAAGAGATGCAACCGTGCTACCTACACGCAGTGTGCCGTCTTCATTCAAAAAGGGGACTGTAGCAGGATTTTGGGTGTTGCTGCCATCGTCAAGTAAAATTTGGCGCAGGTTGTTTGCGTTCTGCTGTGCTGTGATTGCGGCGACGTTGTTTTCGTCGTTCTCGGTTTCAGTAGTTGGAATATCAGTCGGGTCAATGAAGTTTGTGGGATTAAACAAGCGTCCCTCTGAAGACAGCAACACCTCACCAAACCGACCGAGGTTAAAGTTTTCAGTGACCGTCAAGGTTTCGGGAAACGTGACTAACATTCCCTCATAGCGTTCCAAGTCAGTCGTTGCAGCTACGGGCAGGTCAACAGCTATGGGGGCGATCGCTCCTGAACCCACCACACTCAGTCCACTAATGTTGCTGAGTTGAGTTTGAGTAAAGTTTTCTCCAACTGTTCCAGTCAAGCGCACCGTCTGACCTACACTCACGTCTGTGCTGTTAGGCGCAAAGATAAAAATACCGTCTGAGGTTGCAGCATTGCCATCTCCAACTGCCTCCTGCACGAAAAATCCATTTAGGCGACTGCTGCCTTGAAAGTCGCCAACCACAACTGCTTCAATTGTTACTGTCTGCCCGACGAGGGGACTTGCTGCACCACTCCCCTGAATTTCGTAAACCTCTCTGAGAGCAACATCATTGTCAATTATATTGACGTTGAGGTTAGGAATCGCCGTCAGCGTGTTAGAGTACGCCGGATCAGCACTGCTGGTGATCGAATGCGTAATTACTCCTGTGTGGGGAGATCCTTCTACATCCAAGTCGTTTACTGCTCTGACAGTAATCGTTTTGGGATTAGTGTCCGTCAAGCTTAGGGTGACGGAGTTAGAAAAGTTTGTTCCATCAGTACTCAGTTGAGTTTCGACATCTGCCGCGATCGCTAGATTTACAGCACCCGTTGGTGTGGTGTTGAGGGCGATCGTGTAGGTATCAGTTGTTTCACCCTCCTCATTCACATCGGTACTGTTACCAGATTGGGTGATTATTACTCCCGCTCCAGTTCCCGGATTAGCAGTATAGCTTCCCAATCCGTCAAAGGTATCAGTAGCAAAGCCGTCCCACTGCACACTTGGATCAAAGGCATCGTTGGGATTGGTATCGCCACTGGTGATACTACTTTTGCGACGCAAGGTATTGTCTGCTGTGCTGGTCAGACCAGTTCCCCATTCAGTACCGGGGTCAGTGCCAATCTGACCAATTGAATCAAGGATCGTCCCACTAGCGCCGCCCTGTCGCAATACGATCGCATCATCTCCGTTAAAGAAAGCAGCACCGCTTGTTTGATCAGCCTGGGCAAGAATAGTTGAATTGGCGTTACTTGGGGCGAAGACAAACACATCCCCAGCTGCCACCGTACCCGTCAGGCTGAAAGTTGTAGGGCTGGTGTTGCCATTGAAGTAAAACTGCACCACATAATTTCCAGCAGTTAAATCGATTGTTGAACCTGTGCTGTTGTAAATCTCCAGGGCTTTATTATTGCTGCTGCCCTCAATATATTCCGAGAAAAATAATGCCATTGAAATCTCCATAAAAGCTGCAAATTTCAGTACAAATATCACGGCATTATTAAGGGATTTATATCTCTGGTTTAAATAATACTTTTGCTAATAAGAAAATAGTTAACCTACTATAGGACTCCTATTTGATTTTTGAAAAAAACTCATTATACTTCTATTTCTTCTTCCCTATTCCCTGTTTCCCGTTCCCTATTCCCTCTCCCCTCTCTCTAGAAGTGATTGAGTAATCAAATCGGATTGCTATATCAATGACTAAAGAGTACTGGCGTCGGGTTTTCCGATTTAAAGCAAGTTGCGTTTAAGGAACGTAGACCCGTACCCCTACGGGGAAGCAAGCTACGCTCCGCGTAGAGAAGAGAAGGGTTGATTTTCTGTGGAGGTAAAAGTTATATGTTAACGCTGTAGCCATGAAACTTTAGCACAACTTGAGTTGAAGCTGAACTCCAGCCATAACACCAAGGAAAGTGCAATCTGCCATGCAAACGCTTCGCGAGAGATTGATGAAATTCTTGTGGAGAAAGCAATCATGGCTAAGAAAGACTTCACACCCGCCCAAACTGTTGAGTTGTACATCGGCAACTATCGATTTGATGCCTATCAGAATAGAGCAGACGGAAGAGTACCGAATGTCTCAAAATCAAATCCTTTCAACAATTGGTATCAATCGTAACTGGCTGATCACGTTATCTTTTAAAGCACCTAAAGTCTATCAAAGGCTTGTAAGGGAGGGACTAAATCATGTTACCCTCTTTGCGGAATATACTGTCAATGGCGTGGAAACTCGTGCTGAAACTATATCAGTAAAGGATGCCAGAATAATCTGGCGCTACTTCGACACAAAAGGAAATGCACAAGCTCAAAAGCTAATAGATGCCTTATAACTCCACCCTGATTACAAATCAAATTCTTCGGAAACCTCTGACGGCATTGAAAAATACTGCTGCCGTGCGTGGAACTGGTAAATCAAAACACAAACAATATTCTTTACATAATCAGGGAGTCCTATTAAAAACTTAGCTTTCAGTACTATCTTCTTGTTTTAAAGCTGACTCAATTTCTGTTAGCTTCTTTTGTAACGCTTCGCGCATTTGTACTAATTGTGAACGTTTTATATGAACCAAGGGAATTTCCTGTACTTGACGGATAATTGTATCTACTTGCTTCCTTTTAGAACTAGAGTCAAATTGTTGGGTATGGTGGGTAATCTCGGCTGATACAATTTGACGCGATTGAGCAACTGATAACTTTTCTTGTAGAATCTGCTTTAATATTCGAGTTCGCAGCTTTCGCGCTACCGCTTCTGATACACCCAAAGTTTTTGCAGATAATCGCGCCAAAGACAAAGCGTGTATCCCACCTAGCCCCTGTTCTCGGATAGCCTGCTTCAAATCATCTGGCAATGCTAACATCGGAAAAATATTAGTATTAACAGAAGCTGGATTCAATAGCAGAGACAGTAAAATACAAAAAACTATTTGTTCTGCTTCTCCCAGTCCTAGTAACAATATTTGCTGCTGTTGTTGTTCTGGGCTTGCTAGAACAAGCTCACTTATTTTAACCAGAGTCCCTTGTCGCTCTAGTCGGCGCACTCCAGCCCTTAATATACGAGGAATGTCTTCGATTTTAAGATCACTTTGAACAGCAATTTCCTTAACTAATGCTTCTGCTGTGTCTAAAGGATTTAGATTTTCTCGATGTAAACTTGCCAATAATACACGTCGATGTAGAGCTTCTGGCTGAGGAATAATTACAGCTTCTAAGGTGGCCCAATTTAATTGTTTAGCACCACGCCAACGACGCTCTCCGTCAAATAGTAGGTAGCGTCCATCTTGCTGGGCAATAAGAATAATAGGTTCTTGCTGTCCATTTGATTCCAAAGACAGAGCAATCGCAGTAATACTCTCTTGAGTAAAGGTTCGTCGGGGTTGTTCTGGATTACGATCAATTTGTTCTATCGCTACCGTTAGAACCCCGGATGGCACTAGGTGTTCACGTAATTCGTGAATCTTTGTCTCTAGTTCTTGGTTATCTGTTGACCGTAGTTGAATAATCTCTAACTTTAATTTGTCAATGGTTTCTTTTAGTTCATGAACTTCTTGAGAATATTCAGCACCAGAAAACAGATTAGATAAATCAACTCCAACTTTCTTAACCATTAATCCTTCTTTTTGAGTAACTCAACTAATTTACTTACAATAAGAGAGAAATCAGCACAGGCTGGATGATTTGGACGATATAGATGTAACGGGACTCCAAGACCACTTGCATTCTTGAACTCTGATGAAAAACGAATAGGAGCAAAACCATGAATTTTCAACTTTTCTAGCTGTGGAAGTAATTGGGCTAGAATATTGCGATGGATAGCAAGACGCTGATCATACTGGTTAGGAACAAAGCCTATAATTTGGGGTTCTGGCTTGAGCCGAAGACGATGGTTTGTGTGATATAACCATTCCAACAACTTGCTAGAACACCGATTCAGTATTCAGAGTCATGACGAAAAACTCGAGTTTCTTTTAGGCGCAAGAAGGAAATTGTGGTTGAAATGACCTAAAAATATGGTTTTCCAGCCTCGCGTTTTATTACTGAATCGGTGTTCTAGAGCCATCCGCAGATTTCGGCTCTACCTGGACTGGAATGAGTAAATGTGTACAAGCCGAAAGAGCGATTAAAGGTAATGGGCCTAAAGTAGCAGGACAATCAATTGTCTGGCTACCTTTAGGACGTGGCAATCCGCAAAATAAACTAACAGAACCTTGAGGATCTAAATCAATTAAGGCAACACGGAATCCCTCATTTGCTAAGAGATAGGCAAGGTGAACTGCGAGAGTTGTTTTGCCGCTGCCACCTGCGTTCGAGAGCAGTGCTAATCGAACTTGCATGGGCTTTATACAAAAAATGATAATGGTGAGTTTAGCATGTGGAATAATGTTATACCACATTAAACTAGTTTTAGGAAGTGCAACTGTCATTTGGCGATAGTTGACAGTGCTTTTCCCGAAGTCTTGGTAATATAAGATTTTTACCGACTAATGCTTTTTATGGAATCTACTAAGCGGCCACCCAAGCCACAACAACCAAAACTGATTAAGCACATCCTTGTGGCTAAACAACCAGAGGTGCAGGAATTGACCAAGGGACTTGCAAGAAAATAAGATACCAGTCAAACTGGGACAATGGTGATATCCCATTTGGGTAATGTTTGAGAACGCTGCCAGAAAGGTTGGTACTGTTCTAACTCTTGTGACACAACCTTAATTC
>JAESGI010000430.1_pt1 | contig 11284 bp, 15 predicted proteins | sample 9269671 | NCBI WGS metagenome assembly JAESGI01 (sample SAMN14515641, study PRJNA621666) | algae metagenome | isolation source: Nostoc indistinguendum CM1-VF10 and co-occurring heterotrophs from gravelly... | place: USA: Clark Mountains, San Bernardino, California | collected 1998-06-05 | reverse complement strand
GGTTCCTTGGGAAATATATCTTCAAACAACTTCCACTCTAAGTCGCTTAATCCTTCAAATCGCCCAGCCATACCTTGATACAACTTTCTGTCATCAACAGCAGATTATCATATTTTCGATATTAGTGCGATAGGTTCAACTGCTTGACGTACTCGTATTTAATTGTCTGAAACACACGAAGCTGCAATCCTACCCCCAACAAGATAACCCTGACAAGATTTCACATGAATGAGTCTTCGTGCCATTCCCCCATGATTCAGTAATACCAATTCTTCTTTCATTAGGCAACAGATGCAACTTATGAAAATGCTACTAATTTAACGTGAGTTCGACGGGGTGAATTGACTCTGGTAGGAGGTTTTGGCTTTAATTCAGGAAGTAGGCGATCGCGTACAGATATGGTTATGGTGCATCTACAGTCTCGTTTGGATATCACAAAAATATTTTGTGACCTTGACGATTTCTGCAAAGTGTTTGAGTCTATGTGGAAGCAAGGACATCTACCACAGATGGGTGGAGAAAAGCGCTCGTCGTTGTCGGATGTGTCTGAGCGAAATTATGACAATTGCGTTAGCGAAGCTTACCGAAGGTATCGCGTTTCACGGGTCTGGGTATCGGACATTTAAAGAGTTTTATACCCTGCATGTCTTACCGTATTGGAACAATGCCTTTCCAAATCTGGTCAGCTACAACCGATTTGTTGAGGTGATGCCTTGGAGTTTGATGGCGCTTTGTTGCTATCTCCATAGTCGTCGGGGAGATGTCACAGGTATCAGTTTCATTGACTCAACTCCGATTACTGTTTGCCACAAGTGTCGTGCAACCTCACACAAGGTATTTAAACCCATCTTTCGCACTTCAAAACGTATTATAAATAATACAAAAATAGTTACTAAGAATATTCATCTTATTAAGTATTAATGCTGAGAATAATTGTCGGTTGGACGATGCCTATAGTGATCGCTATATTTGGTAATCTTAGTATGTATGTTACAAAGTGAAGTACAGAAAGTGGCATGATAAGTATTTTTGCTGCGAAAGAAATAGGGATGATCAAAAAAAGTGAGAGAATTAGGAATCAAACTTTCATAAATAAAATCTTACCCAAAAAATGGATTATCAAAAAAAAGACATTGAGATTAAAAACTTAGATCACTTAGGAATAGTAGCTGGGCTAATTGATGAAATAGGAATAGTTGAAATAATCAACTCCAAATTAGGAATAGACCCGCGTGAAAAAATTACAGGGGGAATATTAGTCCAGGGTAAGCGCATTTCAAACCCTATTGACAAGAGGATTTTAAAGCATCATTATGATGAGATAAACAAGCAGCAAGAATCGTCAACATATAATTATTATCCATAGCGGCACGATTGGATTTTTGGCGATTGCTTCGCTTGAAGGATTGCTCCAAGTTTAAAGCGTTAAGTGCAATTCGACGCAATAAGGACAAATTTTGTGGAGCATGACCAGTACGGATGCGACAAGCATCTTCATTGAAGGTAACATCCAAAGTCCAATGCAAACCGTTCTCGATGCCCCAATGGAGTCGGATTGCTTGTCCTAATTTGCTGGCATCACTGTCTAAACTAGTAAGATAAAACTGGACTTCGCGGGTTGTTTTATTCCACAAATGTCGCACCCGCACAACCATGATTATACATTTAAGACCAACCCAATCATCAAGATGATGTAGAGGTGGTAGCTCAGAGGTAGGAACACACCAGATTTGGCGCTTTTCGGTACGATGATGAGCTTTTTCAACTCGTTCGTCGTAACTGTGGGTGATTCCAGAAAAACCGGATTGTAAATGTTGCTCAAACCAATCTTTAACTTGGAAGTGAAGAGTAGGATGGTTAGCTTTAAGGGCTAAAATGTAATCTGCTTTTGCATTAAAAATTTGAGATGCAATCGCCGTTTGCGTAGACGAAAAAGAAATAAATAGAAGGGTGAGCTTAAAGTTAGAGGGATACAAATGGAAGGAAGAAATAGTAGATTATGGTGGGATTAAGCAAATTTGGCTAATAGTAGAAAGTCAAAATAGAAAAGAAAGTGATTTAGAAAAGCTAGATAAAAATTTGAAAAAAGAAAAAGATCAAGTTGAAAATCTGCTCAAAGAATTAAAAAAAGAAAATTTTGCCACTACCGAGCAAGCTCAATACAAGCTAAAAGTCGTCAACAAAAAATTGAAGTTATTTGAAATTAAAGAAGTTAAACTTATTGAAAGTAAATCTAAAGACAATAAGATTTTTTATAAAATGGAAGGAATGGGTTACGAAAAACCAGAAGAGATAGAAAGACGAATAAAAGAAGCTGGAAGATTTATTTTAGCAACTAATTTAGTTGATGAGAATAAATTAGAGCCATCAGAAATTATTAAAAATTATAAAAATCAACAGTCTTGTGAAAGAGGATTTAGATTCTTAAAAGACCCTTTATTTTTTGCTGATAGTTTATTTGTAGAAAACCCCGAACGAATCGAGACAATGTTATTCTTAATGTCTTTGTGCTTGTTAGTTTATAATCTTGGACAAAAAGAACTCAGAAATACCTTAAAACGAATTAAAATCGGAATCAAAAATCAATTAGGGAAGTTAACGATTAGTCCAACATTAAGATGGGTATTTCAATGTTTTCAAGGAATTCATCTTTTAACTTTAAATGGGGTTAGTCAAGTTATTAATTTAACGTCAGAACGCCATTTTATTTTGAATTGTTTGCCATCTTCTTGCCAAAAATATTATCTACTTTCTTAATCTCAAGAAATCTAGAGAGTGAATAATAATTTATCAATATCCGAAGGAATAGTAATTGTTCCTCCAATTTTTAGTGCTATTTTATAAGTCAAATATAAAATATTTAATTATTTCTCTTCACGCCGTAAATTAATTTAGTGTTGTTTCTTAATTATCGTGATTTTTTGCTTTTTTATTGACTGTAATCTATTTATACTTCAACTTGAAGTGCGAAATGTGGGTTTAAAGAATATGCTCATTGGGGCAAAAATTCCGTTGATTGGTATTTTGGTTTCAAATTACACCTTATCATCAACGATCAAGGAGAATTGCTCGCTTTTAAACTGACCGCAGCTAATGTCGATGACCGAACCCCGGTTCCAGATATGACACAAGATATTGTAGGTAAACTGTTCGGTGATAGAGGTTATATTTCACACAAGCTCTTTGAGGAGCTTTACGAACGAGGTTTACAGTTAATCACAAAGCTTAAAAAGAATATGAGAAATAAGTTGGTTCCCTTAATGGATAAAATTTTACTCCGCAAGCGGGCTGTAATTGAGTCTGTCAATGACCAACTTAAGAACATTTGCCAAGTTGAACACTCAAGACATCGGAGTGTACTTAACTTTATGGTTAACCTTTTAGCTGGGCTGGTCGCTTACACCTACCAAGAGAAGAAACCTTCTTTGGATATTAACCCTAAAGATTTACCTGCTTTGCCTGCGGTGGCTTTTTAGCTTCGTCGAACTCACGTTAATTTAGATTTTTTAATTGCCAATTCCTTTATTTGTATAAGTCATACCTATATAATCCTTGAGAAAGTTTCCTCAACTCTGTGGGATTGCTACTATTACATCACAGTAGAAATAATTTACTAAGTCATAGCGAATAAGGTTGCGGTTTTGAAATCCCAATTAACTAATCATCGGGTCGATTTACAAGATTGCACTATTTTTTATCAGCAAAGTAGGTTGGAGTCGAGTTCAATCCCTATCCTATTGCTACACGGCTGGGGAATCTCTACTGAGCCTTATCAAGAAGTGCTGAAACTACTAGCACAGCACCATACTATAATTGCTCCTGACTTACCCAGTTTTAGGAGATCAACTTACTCTGGGCTACTTCCCGATTACCTTAGCTATAGCAAATGTCTCCTTTCGTTTCTGGAAGTTTTGGATTTACAACAATTTCATCTAGTAGGACACTCATTCGGCGGAGGTATTGCCATTACTTTATCTACACTTGTTCCAGAAAAAGTCAGAAGTGTAATTTTGATAGATAGTACTGGAATTCCTACGCCATTTATACCGGAGATGATCCCGCGAAGGGCAATCGAAATGACCGCTCAACTGTTTCTCCCAAGACGCAGGTTGAAATTAGTTGATATTCCTTTGGTTTTCTCCTACAACTTGTTATTTAATACAAAAAATGCCATTCAAGGATTGCTAATTTCTTTATATGAAGATATCAGCCATCTATTACCAGAAATACAAGCTCCCTGTTTATTATTATGGTCACTTCTAACCGTATTAAAGTTACTATTCCAAAAGCTGTGGCTGTACAATTGTTTAGCAACCTAGAAGAACAAGAAGGAAGAAAGTCTGAGGAGATTTCAGTTGCGTATCCTACACAAAACACATCTGTAATTGTACATACCACAGTAGGTTTGGCTGATGATTCAGTGAGCGGGAGACGAAATCGCATCGAATTGAGACGCAACAAAAATAAATGGGAAATTGTCTGGGTAGGTCGGCAATACAAGTGTCAACCAAATCGAGGTCATCAAGACTGGTCTGGCAGTCTTTGCTCATAATCGGGTTTTTAGTCTTCGTCGATCTGGCTTAATTGCTACTCCAGCCACCGTAATCAAATATATGAAGTAGTATTTTATTCAATGACAAGACGCGTGCAATTTTCACGCTTTTGGTGCAACGCTTCTGGGATTGGGGAATGCGATCGCCTCGACAAGATTGCAGCACAAGTTCATGGGGAAAACTAAACTACTTATGGATTCATTTGTGCGATCGCACTTTAGTCTGACCAATAATGCTCGTGGATTTTAAGGACTGCCGATTCAACCTTGATAGTCTCCCTCTGCTCGTTCCTCTGCGTCAATAACTTGAAGTCCATTACGCAATTGTCGGATAACAATTTCTTTGTCGTGTTATCAAATTAATATCGTTAAAGTTTTAAATTGATGAAATTTGCATCACAGCTATGTTGTAGCACTTTGGATTCCTTGGAACAACGGTAGACAACAAAGACTTATATGGTATGCGTATAATGGGCTAATCTTTGATACAGCCTAACTTGGCAGGGTGCATCGTAGAGCGACAGGAATGTATTAACGACGACCTATAATTTGTTATTTGACATGAGTGAATGTGAATGAAAATTTGCAAAGTTACCCAAAATGATTTTCAAGAGTGGCTAAACTTAGCACTGGAGCTATGGCCCGATTACTCTTGTGCCGAAATGGAAGTTAGTCTCACCAATCTTCTGCATTCTGATCGAGAACAAGGCATTCTGGTTAGGGATGATCATGGCTGTGCCATCGGGTTTATGAATCTATCGCTACGTTCTGATTATGTTCCAGACGCAACTAAAAGCCCTGTAGCCTACGTCGAAGGAATCTATGTCAAAGCTGAATACCGCAATCAAGATGTTGGTAAAACGCTAATTCAATATGCCGAGCAGTGGGCATGCGAACAGGGATGTATCGAACTTGCTTTGGATGCCCTCGTTGATAATCCTGCAAGTCATGAGTTTTATATAAAAGTCGGATTTCGAGAAGTGGAACGAGTTGTATTTTTTATTAAGTCTATTGTTGCTGTCAATCTCACAGCATCTCCAGAAGAGAATCGGCCTATTATCGAAGCACGCAGCCTAGAAAAGTAGCAACTTTTGTAATACTCACCCTCAAGTGTTCCCTTTGTCAATACTCTGCCACCTGAATCCTTACAATTTAGTGCCGCTTCGGCAAGCATTTACCGCAGGCATCGCAAACTTTGGATTATCTGTACAAGAATCGCTGTCGCTTACCAAAAGGATTTGCATTGAGCAAAATGGATGCGAAGTGCTAAAAATCGCACCTCGCAAACCGTACCGCTTGCTGATAAAAGAGCGCTAGCTCCGATTAAACAACCACAAAATTCTTTTCGGTTAGTGATAATCCAGTATCTAGTTGTGCAAATTGTGCCTGAGTAAACCTAGACGCACTACCATCAAGGTCAAAAAACAGTCCACCTGTAGCAGTGTTGTAGATAAATCGCTCTTGGTTAGTAGTTGCAGATGTTCCGATGGTAAACTTATTTGCAAAGAGTGTACCTGATGATAATCCGCCACCAAAACCAGCAGCCGATACCTGAACCAGTTCATTTGTCGCGTAGAAGTCATCAATTACCAACGCCTCCAGAGAGTAAGTTATTGTCTGTTGAAAAGTCAACATTGAGAATATCATCACCAGCGTCACCAAAGAGGGTGTTATTCCCCGCACCACCAACGAGGGTATCACTCCCCGCACCACCAACGAGGGTATCATTCCCCGCACCACCCCGCAGCAAGTCGTTGCCACTTAAGCCGTTGATTTTGTCATTACCCCCCTGACCATTCACCACATCATCTGAGTTGTTTAAACCTGTAATGTTATTGTCAAGGTCATTCAGGAAAGTCACCGTATTCTTGATACCCAGGCTAGTATCTCTGGAGTTGGCATCTAGGACATTAAAGCTGTCGGTGATGCTAGTTTGCCCAGAAAACAAGATATTGCCAATAGCTGGTCTTGCACCAGAAGATTTCTGGTTCTCCAAGTTTTCTAATTTGAAGTTTTGCAGGATGACTTTGGCACTACGCGGTTCAACAAATGCTTCAAAGTCTTCAAAGGTGATTTCCAGATTGCTGCCGTTCTGGGTCAGCAACAGATTTCGGGCAGCGAAGAAGTAGTCATTACCCTCGAATTTTAGGGTGTCCACTTCGGCAATGACTCCGGAAGCCGGGTTTGTTCCTTTACCGACGCCAGCAAAATCAGTGATAGTATCAGTGCCGTCGTAAAAGAAGGAAACAAACTGATCCTTGCCATCACCACCAGTCAGGATGTCGTCGCCCTCGTTACCTGTAATGGTATCATTGCCTGCAAGGCCCTTAATCGTGTCCGCTAAGTCGCTGCCCACTAAGGTATCATTACCCAAGGTTCCAATGATATTTGCCATAATCTTTTATTACCTAATACCAAATTATTGTGAAGCTGCATGAAACTGTAGAAAGCTGTAATGCTTGCCAAGCATAGTTTCTAGCGTTTTTATTCTATGCAACTTCATACAAAATTGGTATAAATCAATTTTTTCAGTAACTTCAGTTCTCAATTTTGAGTTAAGTGCTGTCTTTGGGCACAAAAAACTTGCTTCTAGGGAGGGTGATGCTTTCGGCATACTTTACTGGGCTAATTTTGAAACTCACTTCCGTTTGTCGTTTCGGTTTAGGAGTGTTATTGAGTCAACACTGTTGTATTTAACAGAGGTTAATTGAGAAATTATGCATTTGCCGAAGAACCGTTTCTTCTCGGCTCGACTTTATCCAAAATTGAGAAATCAGTTTTCTTGATACGGCAAAAAACCCAATACCATAAGATCCTGTCAAGAAACAAATTTTACAATTTGCCACCTAAAAAACTTATTGAGAAAGCATTTCTAACTAAAAAGAAGGAAGGTTGTTTTGTGACAAGCTCTAACTGAGTTTGCTAATCCAGAATCACTGGCTGTGTGAATTTCAACTTTTTCCAAGGGAGATATTGAGATATAATTTCTAGTTTTCGTTATTGAGCATTTTCGGATAAATTTTTCATAACTACCTCTGCCGTTTGTTTTGATGGCACTACAGCAATAATCTCGAATTCCCCAATATCTTGCCAATGTAATATCCACTCTTGAAATAAACAAGGGTCATCACATTCCATGAGTTGAAAGCATTGCTCGAAGTTGGCACTAACCCAGCTATCAATATATTTCAAGCCTTCAGGCATCATCCGCCCTTTTTCATGAAATCGCTGGTATATTTCTTTAGTCTTTCCATTTTTAAAACGCTCGACTACCATAAATAACATTTTACCTTCCTGCTGATGCTGTAGTTACTACAACCTTTATTCCATTATCAAGCTATGCTTTATTTGATATCCCGCCGTTTGAACTTTTTCTGGAGAAATATCAATGACCATTTCAATGTACCAAGCTTTAATACCCGTGTCTATTCGCGCACTGAATAACCTTATAAACATTCTTGAAAAAGGTGCTGCTTATGCAGAAACTAAAAAAATAGATCCTTCTGTATTGATCAATAGTCGTCTATCCCCCGATATGCTTCCATTATCAAAACAAGTACAAATTGCCTCTGATATAGTGAACAGAGGTGCTGCACGGCTAGCAGGGGTAGAAGCACCCAAGTTTGAGGACAATGAAACTACATTTGGTCAGCTTATTGACCGCACTCACAAAACTATCTCTCAATTAAATACATTTAAACCTGAGCAAATTGATGGTTCAGAAGAAAAAGAAATTACCTTACAAATGCGTGACAATACTGCATCATTTCAAGGAATGCCATATCTCTTGTACTTTGTTTTACCAAACCTTTATTTTCATGTCACTACAGCTTATGACATTCTCAGGCACTGCGGTGTAGAACTTGGTAAACAAGACTTTCTTGGTCAGCCTTAACAATATCAAAATTTAGACCAAACAACTTAGATCAATGGAGGGGGTGACTTATTGGGTAGGCATTACACACCTGTTTAAGAGTTAATTTTTCAAATAACAGTATGAAGTGACTGATTATCACATTGTGTTGTGCCCACTGCAACATAATGTGATAATGCTCTTTTGCAGAAAAATTATGACCTCGCTTCTTCAAAATTCAAAATTATCAATTCAAAATTTAAAATTAATTAAATAATTTTTTAGATTTCAAATTTTGAATTATCTGAATTTTTAATTGAGATTGAATTTGAGCAACGGTCTCAAGCCCCTTCATTCATGATGGAGGCAAAAACGATAGTGGAATCATTAAACGAGAGAAGAGATTGTACTGAACTTACTGCGCGAGGGTCTAGCTTTTGAAGGAATCATACGGGTAACAGGTTTAACAGTGATGCAAGTGCAGCAGTTACAGGCACAGCTGTCTCCAGAAAATTAATCACTTTTGGCTTTATTTGTCGCTCATCTAAGCAGATTAAAAGGATTTTATAGAATTATGCCAATTAAAAAACACATTAATCTTAATATAGGAAGTTTTCTTAATCTCATAGATAAATCGGAAAAAATCTATGTCTAACGTGAATTCATTAGAGTTACTTTTTACCAATTTGAGTTAGGTTGAGCGAATGAGCGCACTGCTTCACTCACTTTCGTGCGCTCACTCAAAACCTTGAGACAACAAATCATCCGGCTATGTCTTTACCACTCTTGTAAGTCATAGCTCTGGGTTTTCTCTTCTTGAGAGGAACTACTGATTTCTTGGGTGCTTGAATCGGGCGGCATTGCTCGCAATATAGAGGTCGAACCCCAAAGGTTTCTCGTTGTGTGGGCTGTTCGCACTGCTTACATACGAAGTTGAAAACGCGAGTGTGAATTTCCCGCTTGTGCGCTCTGACGGTGTACTCTCGGACATCGATTGTTTTGCTGGGCATTGATTACTATGTAGCCTTACTTCTTTAATATAGTTTTTCAATATCAGTTTTGTAAGATCCGTGCATCATCTGACTAAAACATCCTTTTAATCAAATAAATACTCTTGGATGCCATTTTGATGATGGCGGAGAATATTTATCGCCTTCACCTGGATTTGACGAATCCGCTCTCGGCTGAGGTTTAGCTGTTGGCCAATCTGAGCGAGATTGAAATGCTGATCGTTCTCTAGCCCAAAGCTTAAAGTCAACACTTGACGCTGTATAGGCGTCAATGGTTCTAAGAATTTAGCGACATCTTGCGATAGAAGTTCTTGGGTAAGCAGTTTTTCTGGTGAAGCGCCAACGTCTGCTAAAATTTCGCCCAATTCTGTCTCTTTCTCATCTCCGATTTGTTTATTTAAAGAGACGGCTGTACGAGAGGCGGCGAGATATTCTCGAAGCTTATCTGTACTCAGGTTTAATGATTTTGCAATTTCTTCAGCAGTGGCATGACGACCGATTTTTTGAAAGCTTTCTCGCTGTACTTTCTTAATTTTGGTAAGTATTTCAGTCAGGTGAACAGGTAATCTAATAGTGCGGGATTGTTCTGCGATAGCTCTGGTTATAGCTTGACTAATCCACCAGTAAGCGTAGGTTGATAGCTTATAACCTCGGTTGGGATCAAACTTTTCTATACCCCTTTGTAAACCGATTGCTCCTTCTTGAATCAAATCTAAAAATTCCAAATTACGGTTTTGATATTTTTTAGCAACAGATACTACCAATCGCAGGTTTGCTGTTACCATTTTTTGTTTGGCTCGTTGCCCCAGCTTTTGTATTTGAGCAATTTCAGCTTCGGTTTTGTCAGCATCAACAGCTAACTCAGTGATAGTTGGTTCTCGTTCTAGTTGTTGGGCGAGTTCATTTTTTCTTTGTTCAATTGCCATCGTCTGCTGTACCTGCCTGCCATAAGCAATTTCTTGGTCTGCGGTCAGCATTGGATAGCGGCCAATCTCTTGCAGGTAAACGCGCACCATGTCGGAACTAAGACTGGACATACAACTTGAGGGCTATTTAATAACCAGGGCAACCTTAAACTATACATCAAATAATTTAATTGCTGACTCAATTTTCCTGACTTAAATAGCCAAAAAGATTAACTTGGCGCAGACCCAATTCCTTATTGTACAAGAGTATTTTAGTTTTTTGTTTGTTTAACCAAGCTGATATTCTGCGTTCATGTTCATCAAATCGGCTGCAACAACCTCTGCCACAACCGTGTATATCTCTGCTGGTCATCTGTAGTCCGCACAGCCAAAGATATTGCTTTTTTGTCACCGATGATGATCGCCAACTTCCTTGCACGGGTAAGCCCTGTATAAAATAGGTTACGCGATAGCATCATATAATGCTGCATATACAATGGAAATATTACCACAGGATACTCTGAGCCTTGGCTTTTATGCACTGATACAGCAAACGCCAGAGTAATTTCATTCAGGTCAGCATAATCGTAAACAACTGCCCGACCACCATAATCAACTGTAACTTCTTGCTCTACGGTGTCAATGCTCAAAATATTCCCTAAATCACCGTTAAACACTTCACGGTTATAGTCATTGGTTAGTTGGATAATCCGATCGCCTTCACGTAGAATCATGCCGCCCCTATTAATCTCTACCAAGTCTTTACTGGGCGGATTGATCAACTGTTGCAACACAGCGTTCAAGTTGCGAGTTCCCACCAGTCCCCGCGACATGGGGCAAAGTATTTGCACATCTGTTGCCGGATTAAAGCCCAGTCGGGGAATCAAATTGGTGATCAGTTCACAGATTGCCTGTACCCCGTGTTCTGGCTGATTTCCTCCACCATGCCAAATACAATCAGACG
>JAESGI010000429.1_pt1 | contig 11308 bp, 5 predicted proteins | sample 9269671 | NCBI WGS metagenome assembly JAESGI01 (sample SAMN14515641, study PRJNA621666) | algae metagenome | isolation source: Nostoc indistinguendum CM1-VF10 and co-occurring heterotrophs from gravelly... | place: USA: Clark Mountains, San Bernardino, California | collected 1998-06-05 | reverse complement strand
CTTCCTGTCTCGGTTTGGCTGGAGCGGAGGGCTTCGTTGGGAGGAGGTGCTGAAGTCCAAGCGCGTGCTGATCGTCTCCGAGATGGGAGCGGGAAAGACCTACGAGTGCCGGGCACAGCGCGACCGGCTTGTCGGAATTGGAGAAGCCGCGTTCGTTTTGGAGCTCGCGACCCTGGCCGGCAGCTCAGTTCGCGAGATGCTCGGCTTTGAGGAGGAAAAGCGATTCGACGAGTGGCTGCGCTCGCAGTCCGATGTCGCTACCTTCTTCCTGGATTCGATCGACGAGTTGAGGCTGTCGGCCCGAAGCTTCGAGCAGGCGTTGAAGCGGTTGGCGAAAGCGCTGTCCGGTCAACTTGCGCGTGCCCGTATCGTCATCACGACACGGCCCATCCCCATTGATCGGGAACTGATCGTGCGCCATCTGCCGGTTCCGCTTCCGCCCCTGCCGGCGCCGACCGAACAGGCCTTCGCTAAGTTGATGATGGACGATCAGTTCGGCGGGATTGATGAAGGCAAGGACGAGACGCAGGACTGGCGCTATGTCGGCTTGATGCCGCTGACACGTGATCAGATGCGGCAGTTCGCCGATCTCCAGGGCGTGCGCGATCCGGATGCGCTTCTGGCGGATATTCAGCGGCGGGATGCTGAGGAGTTCGCGGCTCGTCCTCAAGACCTTCTGGAGTTGTGCGCGGACTGGGAAGCCAACTGCCGCATCGGGACACACCGCGAGCAGGTTGAGGCGAACATCGCGACGAAGCTGCAGCCTCGGAAGTATCCGCCCGAAGCGATCGAGATCTCGCATGAAAGAGCTGTTGAGGGTGCGAGCCGCCTGGCGCTCGCGGCGATATTGGCTCGCAAACTAACGCTTCGCTACGACGCGGACAAGGACAGCGTAGGCGCAAGCGAGCCCGCGTTGGATCCCGCGAAGGCGCTGCCGGATTGGAGCGCCGGGGAGTTGTCGACGCTGCTACAGCGCGCGTTGTTCGGATATGCGAGCTACGGTCGTGTTCGCTTCCATCACCGCTCCGTGCTGGAGTTTCTGGCGGCGAGAAGGCTTGCTCAGCTGCTGAACTCGGGTGTCTCGATCAGGTCCATCAAGCGGATGCTTTTCGTCGAGACATCGCAGGGACAGAGCACTGTGAGGCCGTCCATGCGTCCGATCGCGGCCTGGCTCTCGTCATTCGATACGATTTTCGATGAGGTCATTGCCCGGGATCCAGCGGTTGTGCTCGACCACGGCGATCCGCAATCGCTTCGTCCAGGCCAACGTGTGCGTGCCCTCAAGGCCTATGTCGAGCGCTATGGCCGTGGCGGCAGGTGCGGGCTCAAGACGCCTTCGATCCAGGTACGGCGTTTCGCCTCGGCTGAGCTAACACAGCCAGTAAAAGAGCTTTGGGCAGGCGGGGTAGAGAACTCGGAAGTCCGTGAGTTTCTCCTGCAGACAATTGCAGCGGGACACTTGGCGGGGTGCGCCGACCTGGCCCTTGATGCCGCGACGGATGGGGAAAAGTCGCTTCGCGAACGGAGCCTCGCCATTGAGGCGTTGCTGGCTCTGGATGATCCACGGCTAGATCAATTGGCGGCTACTGTGGCAAGCGATCCCGAGAGGTGGCCGGACCGGGTTGCTCGGGCTGTGATGGTCGAGCTCTTTCCTCGGTTTATGCCAGTGCAGCGGTTGGCCAAGGTCCTGCAGCGCGTGCGAGAGAAATCGCGAGGGATTGGCGAGCTCAACTACTATTTGCCGCGGGTGATCGCGAACGTAGAGATGTCGGCGGAATATCTCGATCAACTGCGGGTGGTTCTCAGCGAACTGACGGCGGAAGGGCTTCAATGGAGCCGGAACGGTCATCCCAATTGCCGTACGAGGCGGCCTGACCTGCTTCCGTCTTTGGTGGCGGCTTGCGCGCGTCAGGCAAGGGAAGGCGTTCGGACGGAGAGCTGGATAGATTCAGCGATGCTAGCCATAAGGCTGGTCAAGGAAGACCACCGCACGAAGGATGGGCTTCCGGTTCTCTACGAAACCTTAGCTGATTTGCCTTCCGCTGCTCGCGAGGCTGCATTTTGGCGAGACGACGAGCTGATGCAACGTCTGCATCCCGCAAAAGATCCGTATGGCCGGATCTACGATCGAGCTCATTACGGCGGCATCCGGCTCGACGATGATCGCGATGAGGCGTGGGTGCGATGCAGTCTGGGCGATCCACTGACACCTCTTGAGCGGCGCGAGATGCTGCTTTGGGCGGAAATGGTTTTGCTCGGTCGCGGCGCGGAGAGCCACAACGAGCGCCTGCAGTCGTTGAAATCAGTGGTGGCCGACGCACCGAGCCTTGTCGCGATTATCGATGATCGGCTTAGGCCTCAGAAAATCAACGCGGATCTGCGCCGGATGCAGGCTTTCCACGAGAAGTATGCCGAACAGGAGAAGCGGCGAACGGCAAAGAATTACACCAGCTGGGTGATGTTTTGGCGCGAGCTCGTTCATAGCCCCGAGGCTGCTTTTGCAACGGACCGAGCCAATGTCACGGCGTGGAACCTCTGGCGCGCAATGGATCGCTCCGGTGAAGCAAGTCGTTCGTCTGGCTGGAGCAGGCGACTCATCGAAGCTCATTTCGGGACGGAAATTGCTGATCGGCTACGACTAACCCTGATCGCTTCCTGGCGAGCCGCTGAGCGGCCGAGCTTGCCCAGCGAGCGAGCTCCTGAGGATCGCAACCGGTTCTACGATACCTGGCAATTCGGTATGGCAAGCATCGCCGCGGAAGCTGAGGATCGGAGTTGGGCGCAGCATCTGAAAGGGGAAGAGGCGGAACTGGCCTGCCGCTACGCATCAGTCGAGCCTAGTGGTTTTCCGGCTTGGCTGGACGACCTGGTCGATGCGCATCCCCCCGTCGTCGATAACGTCCTTGGGCGAGAGCTGAGCCTGTTGCAGCCGGGGCAAATGCGGACCCTTCCCTATGCTTCGGTGAAAGTCGCATCGTTCCTGGTTCCTCGGATCCGAGAGTGGTTCGTCCAGGCGGATAAGAAGCCGGGCTCGAACACGCATTCGGAACGTGACCTGAGCGCGGCAATGCAGATCTTGATGCGTCTTGGCACGGATGCGGATCGCGCCTTGATTGAAAAGGCTGCAGGACAGTCATTGGCCAAGGGCGTGCAGGAATCCGATGGACCTCTCTGGTTGGCTACCTTGTTTGCTCTCAATCCCGCAGCCGGTGTCGAGAGCTTGGAGACGGGTTTGGAGGGTGCGCCGATCGGCGAGATGGGCCAGGGAGTGAAATTACTTGGATACCTGTTCAATCGGCACGGGGGAAACGCATCGATCGATCTGACGGGGCCAGGATTCTCTCCGGACTTGTTGCTTCGACTGCTTCGGTTGGCCTACCGGCATGTCGCGCGCGATGATGATATCGAGCACGAGGGAGCATATGCGCCTGGTGCGAGAGACGACGCGCAGCAAGGGCGAAATGCCATTTTGAGTGCGTTGCTAGCGTCCACCGGCACGGATGGCTGGCGGGCGAAGCTCGAACTAGCTGCAGATCCGATGTTCGATCATTTGAAGGATCGCATCATCGCGGTGGCTGAAGAGAGGGCCGCCGAGGACGCGGATAACGCAATTATATCGGAGGGCCAGTTCGTCCAATTGGATCGTACAGGCGAAGCGCCGCCAACGACCACCATCGCAATGTTCGAACTCATGCGTGATCGGTTGAATGACATCGACGATCTGCTGTTGCGGGAATATTCGCAGCGCGAGCTGTGGGCCTTGATTCCTAACGAGCGTCTCATGCGGCGGGCACTGGCCGACGTACTGAGCAATGCCGGCAACGGCTGCTATGTGGTGGATCAGGAATCCGTAACGGCCGACGAAAAAGAGACGGATATTCGGCTGCGGTCTACCGTTCCTGGACAGCAGGCCATTATTGAGCTGAAACTGGCTGACTGTAGGTCAGCGTCCGATCTGTTGGCCACTTTGAACGATCAGCTTCTGACCCAGTATATGGCCGCCGAGGACTGCCGGTCCGGCTGCCTGCTCGTGACGATTGCACGCGAGCGAAGATGGGATCACCCCGAGACGGGACAGAGGATCGACCTCAACGAGTTGATGTCGCTCTTGGCCGCAGAAGCGGAGAGGCTTCAGAAGCGTATGGGCGGCTCCGTGAAGCTGATGGTAAAGGGGTTGGACCTTCGACCGCGTCTTTCCCCAAACCGAGTGAGCTCAAGCTGACCGCATGAGCGCATCACGCTTCGCGATGAATATGGTCGACCAGACGAGGCCGCTGGTGCAGTGGAAGACGCGATTGGCGGACTATGGCCGCCGACGTCATTTGAGCTGCCCCATGGACTTCGAGACGCGGGCGCATTTCCTCGAGGAACCGGGCGAGGGCTGGGCGGAGGATCCGAGGCGATTGCACCTCCAGGCCAGAGAGAGTGTGAGGGCGGGCCTGCGGCGTGAGTGCGGGTCGCATAACCTGGAGACGAAGATTGCTGACTTCACTGCCATCGGTTCCAAGCCGTTTTCTGTCCTCAGTTATCACAACCAGTTCTTCGACCACGTCCGGCGATCTATTGTGATTGGCGCGTAATATCCCGCGCTGATTGGAGCGTGCGCGCTCGGCGAAAGAATTCTGAACCACCTGATATTGGACCTGAGGGAATTTTACCGGCACACCCCGGAAATTCGACGAGTTCACCGAAAGAGTTCGTTCGACAACTGGCCGGTCGCGATCGAGGTGATCTGTGCGTGGGGCGTTCTCTTGCCGAAGGCCGTGGAAGAGTTTCGCGCGCTCATGGCCCTGAGGCATCACTCGGTACATTTCAATATCAGCACCTATGACTCGCTGAAAGACGACGCGCTAGCCGCCATCAAGCACATGAGTCAGATCATCGAGCAGCAGTTCTCTGCGTTCGCCTCGCGGCCGTTGTTTATCATTGGCACCAAGGGTCATGTTTTCATCAAGCGAGAGTGGGAGGATAACCTACTCATTCGGACTTACTTCCTGCCCACTTGCCCGTTTGCAGGGCCCTGTTTCTCCATTTCATTCGATGCCGGCCTGAGTTTCCACGACTATTTCGATTACGGTGACGGAGAGTGGACAGACGAAAAATTCTGCCGCGGCATTTGAAACCAGATCTCTAGACCAGTTGGTTCGGTCGGAGCCTGACGTCGAGCGTGCGAAAAGCGAAGGATGAGGGCCGCAGGCGCCTTTTGTGATTCAGCAGCAAGGTCGGGCGCTCGATCTTCCGCAGATGGGAGGCGGCCCCCTGTGTATAAACCTAAAGATATCTATCCAGCGGCCCTGAACCGCCCCCAAAATGAGCGCGGGCGAGACGCCTCTACTTGGGCAGAGGAATCGGATCGCGCTAGGCTGGGGAACTGACCATGGTTTTTGTTTTGAACGCGCTGGGCATCGCAATGATGGTCATTGGGGTGCTCATTCTGGGGGGAGCCAAAAGCGCCATTCATGAGATCGAGGCGGGGCTTTGTCTGGGTTTGGGGGCAGTTGTTGTAGCCTTGGGCGTGAATGCCGCATTGCTTCAGAAGATCTTGATAGAGCTTCGCACGGGCAAGACAGCGACAAGCAAAGTTGTGGCCGCGGAGTGCGGCATTTCCACATAGGGCGCAGCTGGGTCGCAAGCAGCTCCAAAAAGCCAGGGCCCAATTGGCGGTTTTTCATTGGCGAGTAACGATCGCAAGCACACGTCGCGATACAGGGCCGGGTGGGGAAGATGGGTCGAAGAGGCGGGATACTCATGGCGATCGCGCGCGACGTGGCAAGGGCGCAGAAGCAGGCCGATGCGGCGAGGCAACGCGCTGCTCGCGAGCAAGACCGGCACTTTCGAGCAAGCTTGCGCGAAGCGGCGCGCGAGGAGCGCGAAAATCTCAGGAGCCTGAAAGAGCAAGCACGGGAGGATAAGCTTCAATACCTCGAAGATCGCCAGGAGGAAGCAGCGGCGCTCGCCGCCGACGCCCAACACGTACTGGACGAGCTGAGCGGGTTGCTCGGCTACACGCTACTCGTGAACGATCGGATCGATTTCGACAGCTTGCGCATTGCCGGGTCAGTCGAACCATTTGAGCCGGGCCCCGGTCTCGGGCTTCCCGACATCAGGCCGTTTGAGAAGGGTTATCTGGCAAATGCGAGTGTGCCTACGGGCTGGCGCAAGTGGCTTCCAGGAGCAGAAAAGAGGCGGGACAAGGCGCTAGCAGAGGCACAGGCTCGCTTTGATCTGGCCGATGCGGATTGGCAGCAGCGGGAAGCGGAACGTGTCACGCGTTATGAAGCTGAGAAGCGCGAACACGAGGCGAAAGCAGCGGCATTCGAAGCCAAGAAATCGGCCCGCAATGCCGAGGTGGATGAGTTCCGATCCGACTATGACGCCGGTGATCCGACTGCCATCGTGTCTTACTGCACGATGGTGCTGGAGCGTTCTCGGTATCCGGAAGGCTTCCCGCAAAAATTCTCCGTGGCGTTTACGCAGGCGTCGAAGCAGCTGGTGGTCGAGTATGAGCTGCCGAGTATCGACATCGTCCCCACCGCGCTGGAGTTCAAATACAACCGGACGCAGGACGACATTATCGAGAAGCCGCGGAAGCCGGCCGATATAAAGTCGACCTACCAGGATGTGATCGCATCGCTAGCGCTGCGAACCTTGCACGAATTGTTCAAGGCAGAGCATCGTGGCCATGTCGAGGTCATCTGCTTCAATGGCTACATCCACACGGTCGATCCGGCGACCGGTCGTGACATCCAGCCCCATCTGATTTCCGTCAGGACAACTCGGGAAAAATTCCAGGAAATCGATCTCTCTCGCGTCGACAAGAAGGCCTGCTTGAAGAACCTCGGCGCGCAGGTCTCGCGTAACCCGGAGGAGGCGCAGCCGGTTAGGCCGATCATGGAATTCAAGATGGCTGACGCGCGGTTCGTTGATCAGACGGATCTGATTTCCGGGCTCGCCGATGCTCCGAACCTCATGGATCTCAATCCTTTCGAGTTCGAGAATCTTGTCGCCAATCTATTCGGGCAGATGGGATTGGAGAGCAAGCTGACGCGTTCCTCCAAGGATGGTGGTGTCGATTGCGTAGCCTTCGACAAGCGCCCGGTGCTCGGTGGCAAGGTCGTGATTCAAGCCAAGCGGTACCGTCATACGGTTGGCGTTTCGGCAGTCCGCGACTTGTTCGGAACGATGATGAACGAGGGGGCCAACAAGGGCATCCTGGTCACGACAAGTGGCTATGGCTCGGATGCGTTCAATTTCGCGAAAGACAAGCCCATCGAGCTGATTGACGGCGGTGGGCTACTCTATTTGCTCCAGGAGATTGGGACACAGGCTCGCATCGTGTTCCCGGAGGGCGATTAGGCCTTCTGCTCCCACGCATTTCGGGCGTTCGAAACCCGCCCGACACGGCTCTATACCAGCAGCTGGCCCGGGCGTACGCGCGCGGGTTCAGGAGGCATGACTTTGGATGCCAAGGTTCGGAAGTGCCCCGCCTCCGACCATGCCGAGCGCGAACCGACGATATAGAGGTTCTCTTTCGCGCGTGTCACCGCGACGTTGAGGAGATTTACGGAGCTCCCGGCCCACTGCCTCGCGCCACTCTGGAAAGGCAGGGCAGCACCCAGGACGAAGATCACGCTGTCGGCTTCTCGCCCCTGCACGGTGTGGACCGTTCCCACCCGGTCACGCGTCCACTCCCACGGCTTATCGGTCCATGGTTTTAGGACGCCGCTGGCGGCGATGCGCTCCCGCAGTCGCTGCGCAACGATCCGAAACGGCGAAATGATGTAGAGATCGAGCTCGGGCACGCTGGCTTCGCCAAGGCTCTTCAGGAGGTCGATGACAGCCTGCCCCTCAGCCTCGCTCCATTTATCTTCGGTCCGCGTGGGTCCGACATTGATCCAATGCGATGGCCCAAGCGCATTACGGATCGCCGAGTCTCGCTGCGGGGTGGCCTTCACCATGAGCCCGCCATAGGCGATTTCATTGGAGATTTCGAACATCGGGTCAGCGCAGCGCCGATGAACGAGGAGCGGCAAGCCGACTTTGATTTCCTCGCCGTCCCTACGGAAGGTGGTTCCACGCTTGCTGGCGGCGTCGACGACGGTCTGGACCGACGCTTCCGGCCCATTCCAATTGTCAGGATTGACGTTGAACTCCTCACAAATCGTTTCGGCAAGTTGAGTTGGTAAGCTGGTCACCGGCGCGACCTGAAGTGGGTCGCCTACAACGACGGCCCGCTTTGTGCGCATCAAGGCCCCAACTGCGGCTTGGGGCACAGCCTGGCCCGCTTCATCGATCAGGAGCCAACCCAGCGCCCCTTGGGGCAGGAAGCCAATCATACGCTCGATCGACGCAAAAGTCGTGGAAACGACTGGTACGACCATGAACAGCGTCGACCAGAGGCCCGGCATCACAGCTGCCATCTTCGGCGACCATCCGCTGCGGCCGAAGAACGTCTTGAAGAGCGCGTCCAGGTTGTTGCGGACGGGCCTGGCGGCAGCACCAATGAAGGCTCGATGAACCCTCATGGCACATTCGAAAACGACGTCACGCTGACCATGCGCCTCAGCGTCATACCACGCCGATGTCGTATGCTTCTCGTCGTGGTCACGCTCGAAGAAGGAGGCGTCGATTACCCGCGAGCCGCATCTATTTTGCAGCACGGTAATATGCTGCTTCACCGCCTCGAGCGCCGCTTTCGCCGCTTTGTATCTCGCCCTCGCGTTGGCCAATTGCTGGCGCCCGGCTGCACGCTTCGCGGTCGCCGCCGACAAGGATGCGGCTGCCTCGCGGTGGTGGCGGACCGCTTGCTCATGGGCCCGGTCAAGAAGCGCCTTCTTCTCGCTCCACGCACGCACCGAGGATCCCCCGAAAAGGCGGGTCATCATATTCGGTGCCTGCCGGCGATGCTCAGCCGATTGCTCGCGGGCACGTTGCTCGGCAGTTCTTGCAGAGGCTTCCCCGGTCTCCGCGCTACTAACATCGCGCTCGGCGGCACCGACGTCTTGTTCTGCTTCCAGCTTGCTACGCTCGGCATCCTGCATGGCTGCCGCCCTTGTTCCGATAGAACCGTTCTCCTTACGCGCAGCCTCTAAGAGATCACGATAGCCGCGGGCCGCGGCGAGCGCCTGCTTGAAGGCTCTGCGAGCCGATCTCCACTCCTTGAGAGCGGCTTCATGCGACGTAGGCGGGCGCTCTTTCGAGACCACTTCGGGCTTGCGCTTGCGTAGGACCTTTTGGGTTTTTGGATCGACCTCCTCAACGAACTGCGGCTGACCGGCAGCTTCGCTCAGATACGAACGAAGCCCGCGGTCCGCATCGCCCCACAGCGCCTCTTTGAACTTGAACCGGTTTGATGAGTTGCCGAGCGCGGCGGCGATCAGTCCCCAGGTCTGCTCGCCGCCTGCAATGTTGTCCGAGACGGTTTTGAAGTAGCGGAGATCCGGCGCATCGGTCGCGATGGCATCCATTCGGGGCAGTTCTCGGCTGACGTTCTCGACAGCCTTGTTGTTTGAGGATGCGACGAGCATCTCGAATCCGAGAATTCGGTGGTCGGGTCGATAGATGTGGGTGAAGCCGGCTCCGGCGCGGCGCTTTTCGCCGGTATAGGAGAACGCATCCTCGGGGTCATCGAAGCTGCACATGGCCTCTGCGCGGCCGACGACGAGCGCTGCGATCAGGTCCCTCAGGAGGGTCGTCTTTCCTGTGCCCGGGGGACCGTTGACCGGCAGAAGGGACGTATCCGCGTCGTTCGAAGCGGCCAGATTGACGGCAGCCTGCTGGAGCAGAACCAAAGGGTGGCGGCCCTTGGCTGTCCAGCGTCCAAGCGGCATCCGCTTCGGCAGCACGGCGTCGGTCAGGGTTTCATTGTCGCGGAGCATGTCGACCCAATGGGCCGGTTTCTCCAAGCCGAGGTAGTGCGCGAGATTGCGGTGACTTTTGCTGGCGACGACCGATTGAGCGGCGGCGAGATCACTGAGATAGAAGCTGCCGAGAAGTGGAGGATCGGGCGGTTCGGTCGCCTTCCAGTAGTGGTAATGCCGTAGTGCGAAGCTGGGAGCATCGATCATGCCCGCCGGCAGGCCGAGACGCCTCGCGATAAACTCATAGGCCTTGTCGATAGCTGGCGCATCCAGCGGCAAGAGATTCCCGTCGACGTTCTGCTTGCGGATCTGCTGGTCCAAGGCGTCGAGCAGCTTCTGCTCGACCGCAGGCCACTCTCGCAATGGCTTAAGTTCGCGGCGCAGAGCCAGCGGAAGGCCCCACGCGAAGCTTGAGATCGCCACCGCATTCTCGGGGATCGGGCGGCCGTGCTTGTCGACAGTGATCGTCGCAATCCCAGCGAAGCCGCGTTCGGGCCTGCGATCGATGTCATCATCGGCGAAGACTTCAAGCAGCGCCTTGGTAGCTTCCTCCATCCGAACGGCGCCGAGGACAATGTGATAGAACAGCTGGGTGCTGGGCCGAGCCCTTTCGCCGCCATTCGCCCATGGCATGAACAGCTGGTCGGCAAGTCGCGCAATGCGCCGCTCGTCACCATCGGCGAGATCGGGCGGCTTTGCGTAGGTGAAGGGCGAAAGGACTTCCAGAGCGGTCCACGCCGACAGGATATCGGCGGGGCGATCCGCGTAGGCGGCGGATGGGCGACGAGAACGCGGGGGCGGCGAAAAGACGGGCCGAACGATTACATCCGTCCGGCTGGCGACTTCAGATGCCTTTGGGTGCTCTGTCGGTGGGACGTGAGGTGCTTGCTTCGCCTTATGACTTATGGGCTCCGGCGGCGCAGCGCGGTTGACTGCCGTCGGCTTCTTGCTCTCGGTGGCGGCTTCCTTCGGCAGAACGCCGAGTGCCTGGATGACTTTTTTCTTCAACACCTGCGCTCGCTCAACCGACCGAAAGCCGAGTTCATGAAGAAGGCCTTCAAGTGCCGTGCGATCCTGACGGGAACGGTCGAACAAGGCCTCGAGGTCGGCAATACGAGCTTGAAAGTGAGGGCGTTTCATAATGCCTGGAGCAACTCGTAGCAATCGGTTATCCGCTGTCGGGGATTTAGCGCGATTTGCCGAACAGGATGCAAGCTTGGCGTGTGGAAATGTGCCCTGACCGTTGGCTGATCGCGGCTCGGGCGATCGCTATCGACATTTATCGATCATAGTGATCGCCAATTCCAGCATGCTGGCATGGCGGATCGAGCGCATTGCGCTTTACGATGACGCGCTTGCTGACGGGCTTGGTCCAATTCTGTGCGTGTACGGTGCATTCGACGACGCCGCGGGTTTTGCATTCGTCCGTAAGCTGAACCTCGAAATCG
>JAESGI010000428.1_pt1 | contig 11363 bp, 14 predicted proteins | sample 9269671 | NCBI WGS metagenome assembly JAESGI01 (sample SAMN14515641, study PRJNA621666) | algae metagenome | isolation source: Nostoc indistinguendum CM1-VF10 and co-occurring heterotrophs from gravelly... | place: USA: Clark Mountains, San Bernardino, California | collected 1998-06-05 | reverse complement strand
CCGTATTTCTAAGGCAGGGAAAATTCCCTTTCTTGCGACTATTATTCGTGAGAAATCTTCTGGTAATCCCTTTGGTTGGTCCTGGCAACCAGAATAATTGTCTACCCCGAAGTATTGAGGGGATACGCTTAACCTTACCTTTCTTAGCAGTTAGCTGACCGTAACAGTAAGGGCATAAAAGCTCAGTCTTACCACTACCAACATCTTCAACACAGACTAATTTTCCATCTGGAGCTACACCAAATTTCAGCCACATTGTCACGCTTACTCATCAACAGAAAAACCAATCGGGGCCGATAGTAGAAAGTTCAAGCAAGCTTTAAATAATTTGCAGATGTGCAAAATTTGGCTCAAACTAGTGCTAGTGTACTATAGGATTTCTAATTTAGGATTTAATTTGCTCAAAGTGAGACTGCTTGTAGTGGAGCTACCCTTGGGACAAGAATCTGCCGCTAGAACCAGGAAGATAGTTCACGTAGATATGGATGCCTTCTACGCATCGGTAGAGCAGAGGGATAACCCTAGCTACCGAGGGAAACCGTTAGTCGTCGGTGGCAGTCCGAATCAGCGAGGCGTAGTTGCAGCCGCCAGTTATGAAGCTCGTAAGTTTGGTATAGAAGAAGCTTTTTACACAGTCAAACGTCTGCTGGGGCTATGTTATTTATGGACTGGTTCTATTAATGGTGTGAAGTTACAAGTTTGGGCAACTTGGTTATTTTATGCTGTCTTAGTTGATTTGGGCGATGCGGTTGCAGACGAATTATCCTTACCTTTTGACCGCATTTCTTTGGAGATGATTTTCCGAGGTTTGTACCATTTCAGCGTCGCGCAAGAAAGAGGTAAGGCGGATGATCTTATTAAGTACTTCGCTGCCCCAGAGAATCAAGACTTAGGTGTAGTTAAATATCTGCGAAAGCCAGTCTCCAAGCTAGATTTATCGCCTTTTCCCGCACCTTCTTGACAAATGTGCAATTACCTTAACCTCTCACTGATGGTCACTACCTGCTTAGAAAAGCCAAGCCCCTTTCTTTTGGGATTTGAAATTCAAGATAATTTTTTAGAAGAATTGGAAAAATATTCCTTCAATAAAATCTTTTTTTTACAGAGCTAAGTAAGTCGCGGAGAAAATTTATAAGTATGTAACAAAAAGTTAAGCAGAAGAATTATAGTTAAATCTTACACGTTGTGTACTGTAATTTCCTTTTTCTCCTCTCGTTTGGACTCCATCAATGACGGCATAGGCAATGGTAGTACTCATCCTCAAAAGTTTTCGCAGCTAGTTCATCTTTTTTGAGATGTTGCCATTCCAATTCAATCGGGTTCATTTCTGAGCAATATTTGGGTAGAAAGAAGATGTACAAACCCATGTCTTCCCACTTTGACCATAATTGCTGTACTTCTTTACACCGATGAATCGGGCCGTTGTCCTGGACAATTACTCTGATGCGTCCTGTTTTTTGAGCTTCAAGTGCTTCAAGCTCCATCATCTGTATATACGATTTGCGTGAAACGCCGCCAATCACCAAACCATACACAAAACTAATTAGGGGTTGAAGAAACCCAATAATACTTAGCCTTCGACCCCGACGTTTACTCTGCTCTAAGCGTTTTTGCTGTCCTCGAAAGTAATAACTGTAACTTGGTTCGCTCCAAGCACAAAATCCTGATTCATCCAAATACTTTAAATCTATTTCGCCAGATGCAGCAGACAGTTCCAGCATTTCTAGGTCTGCTTGTTTGATTTGCTGTACTACCGGATATTGTTTTCCCTTATGGCTTTTCCTGGTTCGTTTCCAAATGACCCCCTTTTTTTAAGCACCTGTCTTAACCAGTCAGGGCTTAATTTTACGGAGCGTTCTTGTTCTAATTTTTGAGCTAACTGAACACTGTTATATGTACGTGGCTCAAGCTCCAAACATTCTTCTAAGAAAACTATGTCAGCTTCCGCCCACCTTGATTTTCCTCCCCGCCCTGGTTTCTCCCAAAGCCCCTTTAAGCCAAAATGTTCCCATCTATGCAACACTTCTCTCACTGTTTGGGCAGTCCAGTTAAAGTGTGCTGCTATCTTCTCTACATACCAACCATGTGCGCTCAATCTAATCACTTCGGCTCTGTCTTTCACCTTTTGCGGTACATCTGCCGTTCTCAGGTTCAAAAGAGTTTTATCTTGCTCTTTAGTCAGAAATACCCTTAAACGGCTGCCCATATCGCTGTTACCTTTGTAGACACATTGTACGTATTTACTTATCTTTACATAGTTTGGTTTTTTCACCTCGTTCTACTTACGTCTGTCTTTGGCAACACCATTACGGAGCTTTGGGGAAGCATCTGATTCCTCCTCCACATCCTGTGTCTCAATTTGTCGTGCAATTGCCAGATTTTGATTGACAAGGCTTGTGGTTGAATCGGACAAATCGGTTTTTTGATTAACCAGAAATTCCACTGAGTTCAACGTTTGTAAAATTGTCGATAATGCCACATTCCTAGATTCTGGGTCATCCCAATCTAAATCTAGAGCCGCTTTCAGGCTGGTTTTAGCGACAATTTCTGCTCCCACATTTGCCGCAACGCTTTCTAAACTTTCTTGAGTATTTTCAGCGATTATTTCTAATGCTTTTCGCAACGCATGACCTAACAAATTATATGTATCTTCGACTCTTGCTGCGCCCCATAATGGACTTGAATCTAGTGCTATTTTTAGGGAATGTGAATTATAACCTCCTCGAATTTTTGCCATTTCAATTGTTTTTTCGATTAACCGCCTGTCCAAAGATTTTGATATTAACAAGGCCCTGAATCTTACTAGTGTTCCTTTTCCAAATGGGGCTTTTTCACAATCCAGGCAATCCAAAACTATCTGCCATCTTCTATCCATTTCTATGGCTTCTATTGCCTCGTCATCTGATACTCCTGTATATGCTTGAAGAATAATAAATAGTGCCAATTGTGCTGGTGGCACTGGGCATAATCCTACACTACTATCCTTAAACATCGTTGCTAATTCTAACTGAAAATCTGAGTCAAATAGTTCGTGGCGTATCTGCCTCAAAAATCCGAACAACTTGACTTTACGTATACGTTTTACTACTTTTTCTTCTGCAAGTGATAATTCAATGGGAGGATTCCAGAATGAGGGACGCATCTTTTATACACTCCTAATACTGCGCTCTTCAATATTAGCCTCCGCAAAAACTGTACTTTTTGTCAATTACTTCTACTGGACTGGCGCTCTAGCTGGTGGCACTTTACCCCCTGCCTGCTCTACCGCTTTTACCCACGCTTCCTGCTGTTGGTGGGGTTCAAGCTTTGTCATTGGTCGAACTTGGCGTTCGCTTGTAGGCAAAATTTGGGAACCAATGGTTCCCATTTCATCTACTATCTCGTTTTGGGAACTATTGGTTCCCATTTCATCCACTATCTCATTTTGGGAACCATTGGTTCCCATTATTATGTTGTCAACTACATTTGAAGCAGCTATTAAATAATTCACATGGCGGTGAGTATACCCGAATCGGGGTAAAGACAAGATACGCGCAAAATTTATCACGACGTAAAGTTTTGTAACAAATTTATTCAGAAGCCTAAATTTAACTTCTCCTCTAATGCTGGTGGAACGGCATCAAGATCAATCAGATAATCACCAAAACGCTTGATATGACTTGTTAAATAAGGCGCGTGAGTAGCCATGGAACAGAAATGTACGCTAATCAAACCTGGCTTTCAACAGTTGCTCAAGAACAAAGCTGTTCATCTTGAATAGCTGATTGTCACGCAGCTATTCAAGATGAACAGCTATAGTGCGACACGCCACCCGTGTTAAAAAACGCCTTAGGTCTTAGACGATAGTATTTATCTTCTACGTCTTGTGATTGCTCATCATATGGATAGCTAAGGACTTCTTGCAACTCTTTAACTAAAGTATAGTCACCCTGCATGGCTTGTTGGTACGCAGGGGCAATCAACCACTCTCGCCATGTGTATTTAGGGTTCGTCTGTTTCATCTTTGTCGATATCTCAGCCAAATTGCCGTCGTTAATGACGAGGTCGCGCCAGCTTTTTAGCCAAGATTGCCATTGTTCATCGAGTTGTGGTGAAGTTTTAACGTAGAAGCTTTTTTTCAATGCTGAGATATCATCTGGTATATGGGATAACTCGCGGAAGAAAATGGTGTAATCTACCTCTGAGTCAGTCATTAACTGCATCAATTTTTCAAATAGCTTTGGGTGATATTCAGTCAAGCCAAGTTTGTCCGCCCACATTTTTTGGATTTGTTTTTGCATGGCTTCTGAAAAGCCGCGGGCTACTTGGTCGAACTGTTCTAACGCTTCAGCATCTTCTGTAAGTAGCAGTCTCACTGCTTTCCAAAACATGTAATAATTTGCTTCTGCTGCAATGGGCTGATTGAAGAATGAAAAGTGCTCGCCGCCACCAGTCCAAGGTTGAAACCAAGGGTCAAATTTTTCACAAAATCCGAAGGGTCCATAGTCTAGGGTAAAGCCTCCAGCAGCGCAGTTGTCACTGTTAAAATTACCCTGGCAATAACCAACACGTAGCCAATTAGCCACCAGTGAAGTGAGACGCTGGTGAAATAGCTTAGCCAACTCAACTAGTTGATCGGCAAAACCAAGGCTTTGATTAATGTCGCTTTTGTACTCTCGCTCAATTAAGTGCGACACTATCATGCTCAACTCTTCTAAGGCTTTTGGATGAGCATTGCTGCGAGTGCGGCGGGCAAATAACTCTAGCTGACCAACGCGCAAAAAGGAGGGTGCAACGCGAGTTGAAATGGCCACAGGATTGTCCACCAAAACATCAGGGTCAATAGAGTAGGAGTCTTGAGAATACCAAGGCCGGGTAACAGTCTCAGATTTAGAAACATACAGTGTCAAAGAGCGCGATGTTGGCACAGCTAACGCTTGCATATAGTCTTGCGCTAGAAACTCACGCACACTTGACCGGAGGACAGCACGCCCGTCGGCACCCCGGCAATAAGGCGTTGGGCCGCCCCCTTTCAATTGCATTTCCCAGCGCTGTCCATTGATGATTCCTTCAAATACAGATATTGCTCGACCATCGCCATAACCATTACCTGTACCAAATGGACATTGTTGGGTATATTCGGTGCCATAAATCGACAGGGCATAACCCGTCGCCCAGCCCACCTGACGCATCGGCTCATGGGCAGCAGAGAGATCACCAGAAAATACACGGCGAAATTTTTCATTAAGCGCCAGTCCATCGCTCAACCCAAGTTCCTTAAAAAAAGTGCGGCTATGAGCTACATATTCTGGGTCTGCAAGCGGCGTGGGTGTCACAGGCACGAAATGACCAGAAAAAACCTGGCGGGCCCGGTGATCATCACCATCTCCAGTGGCATCAGGATCGGCATTTAAGGTATCCATCAGAGAATAATTCGCCAATTGCACAAACTCATCGAAGGTCGTTACACAAGGTTCAGCAGAGGGTTTAGATGGATATGACATTTTTGCTAGCGCCGATATGTCGGGAAGGATTCATATTTAATTGAGGACTTTCCAGAGGCTAACATATTAAATGTGAAGCATGTATGAGAAGTATAAATATTTGACTACTTTACAAAACTTTACATCGTGATAAATTTTGCGCGTATCTTGTCTTTACCCCGAATTCAGGAGTCAGAAGCCAGAATGAACACTTTCTGTATCCGCTTTCCACAGCGCACCTCTAGAAAACCCTCTAGCGAAGAGTAGTTTTGCACCACTCCTCTTTGCCACTGCCGGGAAACGAGATTGTAGACTTGCACGGCTTTGTTGCGATGCCTACGGCGGGCGGTTACGCCATCGCCACATCTGCGATCGCCGCCCGCACCTCTGCCCTTGTACAACCGCTCTCCACAGCCTACGATTGCTCACCTTGGGGTGATGCATTCATGTTGAAGGGCGAATGTGTCCAATTTGTTCCCAAAATCTAGCTGGTGCTAGCTATGTTAGTCGCTCGTTGGATTGGTTCAGTTGCTGCAAGCAAAGGATAATTTTTTCTGTCTAGATAGCAGGCTTGTTAACTAGTAACAACCCGGCGTTGCATCTGTCTGGAATAATTGCAGATATTTGCTTACACAAGTGGCTAAACGGTTGCTTTACATAGCGTGCCAACTAGAAGCCAGAGAGCGGATTTCTTGAAGTTCTGATGGAGAGAGCCGCTCCAAGTTACGCAGTATTTGAGTCATGCGTGGCTGTTTTTTAAGCAAGTCATAATGACGAGCAAGGAAGTCCCAGTAAAAAAAGTTGAAAGGACATGCATTTTCAGTGGTGCGCTCACGGGGATTGTAAATACAATTGCGACAGTAGTCGCTCATATTATTGATGTAGTTAGCAGAAGCAGCATAAGGTTTAGAAGCAATCATTCCACCATCAGCAAACTGTCCCATACCAATGACATTGGTTTGCATCACCCAATCGTAGCCATCAATAAAGGCGGCATGAAACCAGTCCTCAAGTTCTTGGGGGGAGATACCTGCAATCAAAGCAAAGTTGTTCAACACCATCAGGCGCTGAATATGATGAGCATAACCTATTTGTTTAACCTGAGTAAGAATTTGGTGCAGACAATTCATCTGTGTATCGCCAGTCCAATAAAAAGCAGGCAGTGGATGAGTGTGGTTAAACCAGTTACGTTCTGGATAGTCATCATCTAAGTAAACATAAACACCGTGCATATACTCTCGCCAACCAAGTATCTGACGGATAAAGCCTTCAATGCTGTTTAGCTCCCAATTACTGCTGTTGTCGTAATAAGCAAGTTGTGCTGCTTGAACAACTTCCAAAGGATGAAGCAATCCAATATTGAGATAAGGAGAAAGCATGGCGTGCCACATTGTCTGTTCACCAGTCACCATCGCGTCCTGGTATGGCCCGAATGAAGACAAACGTGTTTTGATAAAAAACTCAAGTACAAGTAATGCTTGTTGTCGCGTTACTCCCCAACGAAATGGCTCAAGGAGCCAGTAAGAGCGACTGTCATGAAATGCCTCAGATTGCTTAATGAAGTTAATTACATCTTGTGTAATCGAGTCTGGTTCAAACCATAAAGCTTCGGGTAAGGTCAGCTTGCCTTTGGGTGGTTTGCGATTCTGCCTATCAAAGTTCCATCGTCCACCGACAGGTTGATCACCCTCCATGAGAATGTTGAACCTCTGTCGTCCCTGGCGGTAAAAGTCCTCCATGATTAGGCGTTTGCGTCCACCTGCCCAGTCAATGAACTCTTGATCGCTCCAGATAAAACGATTATTTGGTGTAAAAGTGACTTGAATTGTCAAGTTTAGCTTTTGAATTAATGTCGCAAAAGGGCGATCTGTTGGAGTCATCACCCGCAGTTCGGTAATTTGGTATTGCTCAATCCATTGGAGTAAAGGTGTCAGGACTTACGCAACTGGCACAGTGCGATCGCATTTTTATAGTAGTTATGTACTAAAAGGTGACGGTGTACTCAGAGAACATTGCTGAGAGGTTGTTTGAAAAGTGTCAGCTTAAGCCTTAAATGCAACTCAGAGAAGCGATCGCAAGTCCCAGAACCCTCATTCTCTCGTTCAACTTCCCCATAGCTAGAGTAGTCAAACATACGTTGGATGACTTTTCAAACATCCTTTTAGGTCTAGTCCTAATGTTAGTCAGGAGGATAGGAATTTGTGTGATGGGATTGGAAGCCGACGTAACTTATCAAAGTGTATAGCTGCCAAAAACCTATCCTAATTATAAATGTAGCCATAGAAGGTAAATCAAAAAATATCCTCTGGCATCGCTACGCAAAGCTGTAACAGGATTTAGCTGGCTAGCTCGTGAAGCCGGGAGGTTCTTCTAAATTTTTCAGGTCTTCGAGTTTGTGGCGGCGCATCTAAATAGTTCCAATATGCTGGCTACTTTTTGTCTAAGTCCCACTAAAGTAAAAGGGGTGTTCAAGTGTTTAATAAATTTGTTACTTTCATCTCGACTATTACTACTATTACTGTGGTAACTTTTTGTTTTTCTGTTACGCCAGCTTTAGCTAAAGGGGTTAAGGTTGTAAGGAATTGTGCAGCTTTTAACCCTGCTACTGGACTTCAAACAAGAAGGACACCAAAATTAGGTGTGCATAATCTTGTTAAATATTACAGAGCTAGAAATGGTACACCAATGGCTGTGTTAATAATTTGGGATCAAGACGAATACAGAAGGGGTGCTATAGCTATTCCTATGAGATGCTTACAGTCAAACAAGCAAGGGGTTATTCAATATCCTTAACTTATCACCACAGGTCCGCTCAGACGCGTAAGAAACTCACATCAGACACAATACCTAATGTACAGTGACCAATTAAATGACGTTGAGACAAATTCGTGCCATTGAGTTAAGCCTTACCTACTTTATACCAAATTATTGTGAAGCTGCATACATGAAACAGGAGAAGGGTGAAAGGATTGCCAAGCAAAGGTTTTAGCTTTCTCATTCTATGCGACTTCATACAAAATTGGTATTACCTCTCTTTTGTCACTCTGGGGAAATAAAAATGGGGGTAAACGATGAAACCCTAGATTTAGTGGGAAGATTAGCGATGGCTGCGCCCGCCGAAGGCATCGCAAGCTAATAGAAACCTTCAAACAAAGCTCCTACTAAGGTTAACTTGATGTCCACTAAAGAGCATCTATCGTGAAAAAACTGAAACTCCTTACCCTTGCGTCTACTCTGATATCTACAGTAAGCGTATTTACAGCTATTAACATTGGCAAGCAAGCAGAAGCTATTGTGGTTACAGGCAACCCCAATAATTATATACTTCCTCGTGGTACGCGTGACGGCATTGTGGAACTAAGGCTAAACCAAAATGGCAATCCTGTACCTGTACAAAGTACAGGTTCATTATTGCCTACAGGGTTGCATATTCTTACTGCTGCTCACTGCAGGGCAAACGCATCTAAATTACTCTTGATCACAACGAAGGTTAAGAACCAACGAAAAAATGAGGATTTCACGTTTAATTATTTTTTAAGCGCCAAAGCGATCGCCTAAAATTTTCGCAATAAGCAAGAGTTAATGACATTAATTTTAGCTCTATTGAGAATAGAGTTTGCTTATTGACATGATGCGGCCGCCCTGCTGCTCACTGTCTTACCGAAGATAAAATACCAGGAACTATAGATGTTGAGAACGTAAGAGTAAACTTTGATTTGCTTGCGGGAAGGAATACAGTAGAATCCTCTACTTATTATATTCATCCTGGTTGGAACGGTGTTGTTTCCAACGCCAATGACATTGCAATTATTGGACTTGATACCTTGGCTCCAATAGAAGCTGACAGATATAACATTTATCGGGGTGGCGATGAACTCGGTCAGAATTTTACGGTCGTCGGGTATGGTCGTTCTGGTAACGGCGAAACGGGTTCCGACCCCATAAATTTTCCATCTGGAATTAAGCGTTATGGTTACAATACTTACGATTACGGATCTTATCCGCAAAACCAACAAGCAAATGCTTTCAAAGTCTTGGGTTATGACTTCGATAGTGGATTGGAGCGTAACAATACCCCTCCTGGTGATACGGGTTTGGGGATGGTTGAAGTCGGCACTGCTTCTGGTGATTCGGGTGGACCAGCATTCATAAATCAATTGGTTGCTGGTATTACATCCTTTAGCCGTACATTTGGCCAGCCTCGGGATGTCAATAACAAACTTGATTTTTCTTTCGGAGAGATTGCTTATAGTACTCGTGTGTCACATTATGCCAACTTTATAGATGATGTTTTAGCAGGCGAGATTGCTCCTAACCGCACGGTTCCAGAACCCTCTACTGTACTAGGCACTGTATTCACTCTAAGTGCTTTGACTATCAGTTCACATTTTAGAAAGAAAGTAAAACAAAAGCTTTGAAGTGAGTCGGTACGCTATTTTTTTACACAATATAGGATTCTTATTTTATTTTTGAAAAAAACTAGGAGATAATACGACAAGTAAAACAGGTGTAAGACAAGACAATGATAAGTCAGCATCTGCAAACTATCAGACTCCCAGAGATAGTATCACCACAAGAGATGTCAGAGAAAGATGCTCAAAGAGTGATCGCCGAACTACAAGATTTTATAGCTCTGCGTCCAGATGCGCGTGAAGTCAGGAAGGCGTTGGCAGTAAAGTTGGTTTACCAAGGTTACTTGTATAATGAAATTCAAGCATTCTACAGGTATGACGAGGATCAATAACAGGTTGGAAACAAGCCTATCAGCAAGAGGGGAATGGCACGCTTGTTAAGCGCAAACTTTTGATATAACCACCTTTTGGGTGTGGGGTGTGGGTATTGCTACTCTCTAAACTGTATAGGCTCAAAAAAGTAAATCTATATATATATGTAAACCCAAAAGTGTTGAATGTTAAGAAAAATCCGATAAAAACAGCCCAAAATATGTTAAATTTTGGGCGTAAGATTAAAGTATATCTATTTGATAGTGATTATAAATTCATTTCCCAAGATTGTCAAAGATATCTTGAGGGGACTGCCAAAAAACGATTATCCAGTATTGAACAGTCGTCTGTTCTTTGAGTGTTGGCTATCTTATGTGATGGATAACAGCTTAACAAGTATGCGAGATTTATTTACAAGACTAAATAATACAGGATTTGAGGTAGATATTTCTACTTTCTCCAAAGCGAATTTGCATCGAAGCCAAAAGCCATTTCAAGAAATTTACCAGAAATTAAATGAATTAGTACAGAATAAATCTCAGAATAAATTACATAATAAATACGCAATTTGTCCAATCGATTCCACAATTATTACTCTCACCAGCAAGTTGTTATGGGTGCTAGGTCATCATCAAGTAAAACTTTTTAGTTCTCTAAATTTAGCTACTGGAAGTCCTGAGGATAACTTCATAAACTTTGGACATGACCATGATTATAAATTTGGTTCTAAAATGATGTCTAGTTTACCAATAAATGCTGTTGGGGTAATGGATAGGGGTTTTGCCGGATTAAAGTTTATCCAAGAATTAGTACAAGAAAACAAATATTTTGTTTTGCGGATAAAAAATAACTGGAAATTAGAATTTGAGGACTCAACTGGCTTGGTTAAAGTTGGTGCATCTGATGATGCTCAAGCCTATAGAGCAATTAATTTTTGTGATTTAGAGGCGAAAACCGAGTTTCGCTTAGTTACTAATTTACCAGCGTTAGGAGAAGCTGCCGTTAGTGATGATGAAATTAGGAATATATATCGATTACGTTGGGGAGTTGAATTGTATCGGCTCAATAATCTGGGGTAGCAGAGAAAAATTAAAAGGTAAGCAAGCTGCACAAAACGTCATAAAATATGACACATGACGCAAAAACTTCTTGAGAGCAAAAAGTCATTAGAGGATTT
>JAESGI010000427.1_pt1 | contig 11371 bp, 10 predicted proteins | sample 9269671 | NCBI WGS metagenome assembly JAESGI01 (sample SAMN14515641, study PRJNA621666) | algae metagenome | isolation source: Nostoc indistinguendum CM1-VF10 and co-occurring heterotrophs from gravelly... | place: USA: Clark Mountains, San Bernardino, California | collected 1998-06-05 | reverse complement strand
GACTCCACTGGTGTCACCAGTCCCCGAAAGCGCTTTTTCTATTTCGTCAATCCACAGAACGCAGGGTGCGATCGCTTCGGCAGTTTTCAAAGCACGTCTGACATTCCCCTCAGACTCCCCGACCAGACTGCCCAAGAGGGACGCAATGTCTAGCTGGAGTAGTGGTAAATTGAGAATGTTAGCAATATTCTTGGCTAATAAAGTTTTACCTGTACCGGGCGGCCCTGCAAGCAACACACCTTTTGGTTGAGGCAGATGTAGTTCACGCGCCTCTTGTGTGAATAGCCGCCGCCGACGAGTCAGCCATTCGCGCAGTAGATCCAAACCACCGAATCGAATTATTGCAGGTTTACCCAACTCGATACCCATTTGAGACAGTAGCCGAGTTTTGTACTCGACGGCTTTGGGGATAAAATCAGCGCCGACAGCAACACCATCATTAGTTAAGTTTTCTTTGACTGTTAACCGAAGGAAATCACTAATTTCTTCTAAAGTTAAACCCAGTGCTGCACGAGAAAGAGTCTCAAATTCAGCATTTTCAAGCGTAACAGTAAAGGTTAATTCCTGTTCAATAGCAGACTGTTGTAAGTCATGCAAATAAGAATTGAGATGAAGTAGTATTTGGTCAATACTAGGTAAAGGAACTTCACAATAAGGAATCAATCTGACTAGGGATTCGTGTAGTTGTATGTTCTGACCCAACAAGACAATGCGTTTATCTGTGGGTTTTAACCTGTGGTAAAGGTTTTTTACCTTGCTTAAAATCTCCCAACTCAATTGGGGTGAATTCTTAGCAATAAAGGGGTGAATGTCTCCGAGGATAAATACACCATTTCCACTAAAGTTAGCAATGTAATCAAACACATACAATAGTGGATCAGCCTGTGAAGGTCTTTTGTACTCTGGCACTGGCTTAAACACCAATCCCCCATCTGCTGCAATTAAACATTGTTCCAAGGTTGATACTCCCAGATTCCAGAAGAACACTGGACTTGATAGCTTGTTAGATGTCTCTGTAGTCAGCCACTGAATAATCGTTGCTTCGTCGGGCGACAGGACATCAACCGCAGCAATGGGGATTTGTGAATCGAGTGTGGAGAGCAGATTTGAGAGTTTCATTGTTTTTCAATCTGATAAGGTAGTGGAGATAATTCGTCATGAGTATTAACAAGTCTCACGACTACTTCATAAACTTCGGCATCGCCGTCAAAAACCTCAGCCATACCATTGCGCTCTGATTGAGCAATGGCAGAAATTAAAGCATTCAATAGCACACAAAGACCTTCAGTATTCGCTTTGATGATCACGGGCTGGCGTGGTTTTTGCTGGGCGTAAACGTGAATAAATGGGTATTCTTTAGCTAATTCGTTCATGATGTTTTGGGGGGACTTAACGCCCCCCATCTTTTACTGACGTAAACGTGTTTGGCTGCTGTTCGTAGTCCGAAGTTGTTGGGTTTGGGCTTCATCTTTAAACGTGCGATCGCTCTCGCTCACAACTCCCAATGCGGATTCAAACGGTTGCGTAACCGATAAACAACTCAGCCCCTCGAACCCCTCCGCTTCCACTCGAACTTCACCTGTAGCATTGTCGAAATGAATCAAAATTGAACGTTCCATGTTTATTTCCTTTGATATTGCTTAACTTCTTGATGCCCACTGAATGTAAGGCGTAGGGTTTGCACACTTCCGTTGGTTTCTTCAGCAATACTGCATTCTTTTTGAGGCGTATACTGCATTTTTCGTTTAAGGTAGTTAGTCTTGAGCGAATGCACCCGCCCAAGACTGTTTTTTACCTGAACTTGAACGACATGACCGTAGCTTTTGATAAGCCTACGTCGTCAGTCGCAAGTGATTGTAGATTGCGTTGTTCATCCAGCAACTTGGTGCGGATAGAATCTATCTTTTGCTGTAATTGACTGCGCGTATCAGAACCTAGATTCTTAGACTCAATCGCCGGATCGTTAACTATAGAATCTAAATGCGCCATCATCGCCTCCAAGCTACTGCCTGCCTCCGGTGAAGCGTTTGCCAGTAGCACTTGAACCTTCATCAGATGGCGTTCCATCTTCTTTTTAAACTGTATGGGCTTGCGTCCTGGTTCCCAATCAGCCAACTCTTCAAGCAACTGTGCGGCGAGTTGTTCTCCACCAGCTAGGGCAGATTCCCTTAATCTTTGCTCCAGATTTTGGTCATACTGCTGAATGAACTTGGTAATCTGGTCTAGACACTCGGCTTGTTGCTGATTGAGTTGTTCGGACAAAGCAGGTATAATCACCGGACGACCAATAACAACTTGCAAATAGTCTTCAAGGTCGGTCAGAGTCGGAAATGCTCTTAGCAAGTTAGCTTTGACTGACTCTTGCTTATCCTGTGCTAATTCCCAAGTGTTAAGTGAGAGGAACTGGTCAATCCGTTCCTGGTAATCTACAAGTCCCGCTTCGTAATCAGCTTTTAATTGATTGCGTAAACCAGGGGCGATATTATCTCTGATATTGATTAGCTGATTCCAAACGAGTGGAGCTAAATCAATCGGACAAACCCAATCATTTCCAATTCGCAATTACCAATTCGCAATTCGCAATTATTACTCTAAGCATGAATGCGCTTACTCTGAACATTGATACCGCTTGTTTTGCTATAATTGAAATTAGTTGCTCTGCACCTAGATTAATCAATTATTAATTAGTTATTTAATTGCGAATTGCGAACTGCGAATTGCGAATTGTTGAGACATCCACTCTTGAACTGAAGCAATCTCTTGCCTCAGTTGGGCAGCAGCTTCATCCAGGTTCTTGAATACCTTGATTCCGCGTAATCCGACTTCGGAATTTGTAACTTTTACAAGGTCTGATTCGATTTCAGACACTTCAGCTTTTAGCACATCTGCCCATTTAGGTGCGGCAGACTTTGTACTTTTCTTTAACTGAATACGAAACCGAATACGGGTTTTATTTAACTGACTAATTAAATCTAACTGGAGAGTTTTTCATACATAATCTGATTCTTTTTTCGTCAATATTTTCTTTGCCTCTGCGTTAATTATTGATTGAGAGTGAAAAATGTTACAGATAGAAATGCTCAAAGATTTGATTTAGTTTTTTTATTTTGTCATCAGGCAGATCCGTAAAATCAAACTCGTCTGATTCCCAAAGTTGATCCAGGCTTGTAGACTCATCGATAATATTTGCAATCAAACAAGATTCATCATCGTAGTTCCAGCCATTTGCTAAGAGCCACGGTAAAACCCCGTCAGATTGCAATAGTTTCTCAATGTCAAACGAGTCAGAAAACTGCTGTAAGTTTTCGATATTGGGGTGAACGAGTGTTGTTGTCATTTCTTGGTATTGGTAAATAGGTAAACAGCATATATTAGCTGTAGACAAAGTTTGAGCAACTTCTAATTACAATTGCCAAACTCTATTTCCGGCTTCGTTAAAACGCCATCTCATTCGCAGCTTTTGTTACAGCTAAAGCCTGTTTACTGACCTCTCGCCAGTCTGTTTGCTCGTTGTAAGATGCCATAACTAATTCCGACTCTACCCATACGCGACAGAACAACACATTTTCATCGGTTGTCCCTGCCTGTGGCTGTAGTGTGATGGGAGAATATAATTGTTGTGGGGTCAAAGTTGCGATCGCCGCAAGTATGCACTTTGAGAAATGCGTGTCGTAACCTGACTCTAAGATATACGTCCGGTCTGCTTGGATAGTTATCAGCAACTTGCAGGTTTCTTTTTTGCGGCGTTCTGTATTCTCAAACCGCAGTTCTTTAAGATATCCAGTTAAGGCAGTTTGAGGAATAGCACTCGGTTCACCATTGAGTGTGTACCACAGTCCTCCATGCTAACGATTGCAGTAGATTTTGCAACTGCCTGCTTCAGAGTGCAATCCCAGTTTCGGTTTATTGATTGCTGCCACTAACTGCTTGAGTAGTTCCTCTTGGCGCATTAAGAGAGCAAATAATTCAGAATTTTCTTGAGGGTTCATTGTTCAATACCAATACATTTCACTTTCGCATTGGCGAAGCCATTGACTTTCCAAAACAGCAGGCGTGACCGATGTAGATTTCGGTCACGCCCACCATTCCACTTACGCCGCCATTCCCTCTGTCCGCACCAAATCGGAGTCTGTGAACCCACCGCAATCAAGGGACTTGTCTGAGGGTGGCTGATATTGCCGTAGCTGTTCCCATTCATCAGCCGTCAGTTGGTCAAACGGCTCAAACGGCTTATCCAGCAGTTGTTTACAAGATGGTTGCGTCAGTTCTACCATCGACAATACCCACACCGCATCAAGGGCAGAATCACACGGGACTTTCTGCTGATGCACTGAAGTTGCTCGAATAACCCACCATCTGCTGTTAGTACAGCCGACTAAACCGAGTTTTTGTTCATCCTTATAGATGCCGTCGTCTAACAGTTCAAATCCGAATTGCTCACACTGGGCGGCTATTTCGCACATAACTTCGTTCCCCGTTGTAGCGACTGGGGTTTCTTCCTGTACTGGCAGAGTTCCTCGCTTATACTGCTGGCAGATGAATCGATGGCAAAGCATTAGAGTAGCAGCACGATGAACTTCTTTATCGTTCACTATTACTAACCAAGGTTGTGTTAAATCATCATCATGAGTAATAGTGGCTATCAGTTGTTTACCAGCGTAATATTCGTGATCGTAGAAGCTGATTTCTACTACTCTCAATTCTTCAACTGTCTTGACACAAGGGGTTACAGTTGTTGCAACTTGTGGCATAATTAAAATCTCCGTAATAGGAATAGAGGCGATCGCAGTAGTTGTCCAGACAGTTGCGATCGCCTTTTGATTTGTGTACTAATTGACGTTGTGGCTTGCCACAACACTCTCAATCTAGAATTGGCGAAGCCTAATATTCTCTTGCTCCTAGCCAGTGACCGGAGCTACCAAGCAGGATACACAGCGCGTCAGGCGACGGGTGAGTTTCAATAACATCATTCGCTAGTCTTCATCCTGTTGGTAATTTTTATTAAGAACTCCCACAATCCTTATCTACCTTCAGCAGCTTTGACTATCCACTGCATCTGTTACCTGGGGATATTGTTCTGTTCTGTTTTTTTCAAGGTTCAGTAGAAGCGCTTTTTGTATTTTTAGGAGGAGCGCCCGTTTCATACTTTTATTATCACTTACGGCGTTAGTGATATCAACCAGTTTGAATCACCTTTTTAGGATTTTTCACTAACTGAACTTGTAAAAAATCTTCTACAGATATATCAAGAGCCTTGCATATTGCTTCTAGCTTTTCCCAAGAAACAGTAGGTTTGAGTCCTTTACGTTCATCAACTGTATATTCTCCGCGCTCCAAGTGCTGTATTGACTGGTAAGAACACCCAGCCCGTTTAGCCAGCGAAGCCATTGACTCTTCACCTCTAAGTATTTTTAATCGCTCTCCCATCTCTTTAGTCCACCAGACACTAGCGATAAGAGTTTTTGACATAATAAATAGTTCTTCTTCTATGTAATCTTTTCTATTATCGCCACTTGACTTCTCAGTCATAATACAATAACTTCGTTAGTGACAAAGAGTAATACCTTTCACTAACTTAGTTTGAAGCACGGCAAAAGTAAAAGCGATCGCTTGCCCAGGTGCAATGCGATGATTTCAGCTTGCGCCAATTGAAGGAATACAACTAGAGAAAAGGGATCACCTACAGCAAACGCTTGCGCTCTTGAGCAATGCCAGAGCAATCGCATACGCTTGCTTGTACACGATTGCTGTTATTGGCAATGCCTTTATTTGAGCGTCTTGATTCTGGAACGATTAAAGTTTTTAGCAACCAGTTTTCAAACTTGGTTTGGTCATCGGGATCTCCCCGGCGGCTCCAGCGTTAGAAGTTTACTTGCCGCCACTCCGGGTTAGCTCCGCTATTTTTCCTGGTGGCACTTCAGTTTTGGTTCGTTGAATTAGTTTGCGATCCCTTTTTGCGTTCGGCTTAAAGGTTCAGTATACTGAGTAAAATTTAAGTCGTATTTCTCTAGCTATTTTCTCATCTAGAACTTAAAATAGTCGTTAATACTGTTTGCGGGACTTTGGTGCGACTTCCGAACCTAGCATGTGAAGCTATCCTAGCTTGTCGTGTCGTCATTCCCCGAACAGTACCCCCTTCAAAAAAGCCACTATGTCAAAAACGGACATTAATCGGGCGAACCAACATCAGCAAGTGGCAAGGGAAGATTTAGTCATGTTCATTAATGCTTGCCTCTCCTGCACAGGACAGCGTGAGTTCTATGGTGATGGTTACGGACAGCGCGTATCTATTGACTTTTTGCACGACTATATTTTAGGTAATTACCGATTACTCTATACCCGGACATTGGCAGCAGGGATTAACCACTTCAACCAAGCGCAGATTATCCTCAAGTTACTAGCAACACGAAAACATACACCCCCTGAACATCGACAAGAAGAAGGTGCATTAATTGCCGCAGCATTAACAGCCCTACCACCACAACGAGGTTGGGAAGTATTGCAACAATTACGGAAAAGAAGTATTAATAATCGTCGTAGCAGAGCGATCGCTCGTGATTATCTCCAGCAGAAACGTGACATAAACTTTGATGCTGTGAAGTATCGTTCCAAATTTCGAGCGATCGCTTCCCATGCTCACCTCACCCTACCAGGGGAATTAGGTAATTTTCTCTTTGGGAAATGGAAACAGCAAGTTTATCAAACAGAATTATTCGAGACATTTCGCCAAGCACACTATAGCGCTCAAGCAGTTTATCAGTTACCCTTTACAGTTGCCGAAGGTTTAGCAGCAAAACACGGAATTAAACGAGAGGTCTTTTTATCCCGTATTCAAGAACAAATGACCTTGAATGAAAAATTGCGATTACAAAGTTCAGCCAACCGCACAGAAGTAGAAATCGACATTAATTTAGGTCGTCTCCCCTTAACTCGTTTGGCGCTGTATATCCTATCTTTGCCATTGGAGGCTCGCAAACAGCAGTGGGATATCTTAAACCAAGCATTAGAGAAATCTGCTGCCTTCACATTAAGAAAATCACCTCTAAAACTAGGACGAGTGGCCGCAGTCCTAGATCCTACATTCCGCACTTCAACTTGAAGTACAAAGAGATTACGTCAAGAGAAAAGCAAAAAAATCAGGATGATTAAGACTCGTAGTGCTGAATGAATCTACAGCATGAAAATAAATCATCAAACACAATGTATTTGATGGTTATGTAAGCACTAAAAATTTGAAGAGCAATTACTGTTTCTTGGATGTTGATAAATTTTTCTTCATTGTTGATTTTTGATTCCGATTTTGATTCTTTTTAAGTAAGCTATTCCTCAGTTCCCTTTGTCCGAGATTATAAACTAACAAGCACAAAGACATTAAAAATAACATCGTCTCGATTCTTACAGGGTTTTCTACAAATAAACTATCGGCAAAAAACAAAGGGTCTTTTAGAAATCTGAACCCTCTTTCACAAGACTGTTGATTTTTATAATTTGTCAGAATTTCTGATGGTTTTAACTTATCATCGTCAACTAAGTTTGTCGCTAAAATAAATCTTCCCGCTTCTTTTCTGATTCTTTCTATCTCTTCTGGCTTTTGATGCTCCACTCCTTCTATTTTGTAAATAGTCTTATTGCCTTTTGATTTACTTTGAAAACCTTAACTTCTTTAATTTCAAAGAGGTTCAATTTTTTGTTTACGCTTTTTAGTTTATATCGAGCTTGTTCTGGACTTTCAAAATCTTCTTTGTTTATTTCCTTGAGCAGCTTTGCAACTTTGCTTTTTTCCGTTTTTATCTTTTTTTCTAACTTCTTCAAATCACTTTCTTGTCTTTTTTGACTTTCTACTATTAGCCAATTTTGTTTGATGCCACCATAATTTACTATTTCCGATTTCCACTTGTATCCGTCTAAATTCAAGGCTGCTCTTTTTGCCCTTTCTTGAGAATTTATCTCTTCTATCTCTACCGACTGAACTAATTCCTTTGCTCTTTTGATTGTCATCGGTATTCTACTTATCCATTTTAGATATTCGATTAATTGGAGATTTTCTTGACTATACAATGCACTATCACAGACCATGATACTATCAAAGTTTATTTGCTTTTTAAACTCTACTAATATTTTTCCAAACACGGCTTTGTCCGCTTCATTTCCATCTCCTGCTCTCATTAATAATGGTATATATCCATCACTACTTGTTATTAAATCTAATACACATTGTTTCAAGTCTGCTCTATGGTCGCACGAATATCCTTTGGTGATAATTATTGGTTTTTGTTTGATTATTTCTAACTCTTTCTCTTGATTATCTTCATTTTTATATTCCCCATGCAGGTGAAATGATGTCGCATATAAATGAGAATATTTTGTTTCTATCTTGAATTTATTAATCACAGATAAGACGATTTCTATAAATAGGTTATTCAATCCATATTTATACAATTTATCCATAACTCTTCCCAGTTTATCATCATTCACATAATCGCTTTTTATTCCTTCTGCCAATAATAATTCGATTCCTTTATCTTCAAAAAATTGACTAAATAAATATAAAGGTCTTGATACAAAGCCTAATCCATTGAGCAGAATAGCTTTTACTAATATTCCTGATGAAATTTTTTCCCGAACATCTATTCCTAATTTGGAGTTGATTATCTCAACTATTCCTATTTCATCAATTAGTCCAGCTACTATTCCTAAGTGATCTATATTTTTAATTTTTGCAATTGAAGTTGCAGACAATTTTTCTACCTCTAAAATATTTTATATTTTTTTGATTGTCTCACTTTTTTGACTGGAAGCTTCTAAGTATTTTTACTCAGGTATATCCTAGAATAACTCTGTATTACTTTATGCTACTTTTGAAGTGCGGAATGTGGGTTTAACTATATTCAGTAGATCGAAAAGTTTTGCGATGCCTGCGGCAGGCGTAGCCATCGCTAGAAAATAGTAGTGTATGATACAGTTTGTTTGAGGAATGTAAAAGGCTGATTGCTTTAGGCAAGCTATAAGCATAGCTTATGAAATAGCCAAGGGAATCAAGCAAAATCAGCCAGATGGTAAACAAACTTCGCAAGCTACCCCATAGTTGCGGTCTACTGGTTGGCATAAAAATTCAAGAATCTGTTTGAGGGTAAATAAAGAAAAAAACACTTAGTCAGCTATTCCTCGCACAGCGATCCCAAAACTTTTCAGTCTACTGAATGTGTATTTTAAGAGTCAAATAACTATGCTATTTGCCGAGCCATTAACTGGGCAAATAGCCCTTCAACAACAGCTAGTTCTTGGAAAGTTCCTTGTTGTACAACCCGACCAGCTTGAAGTACATAGATCCGGTGAGCGTTACGGATAGTGCTAAGTCGGTGAGCAATAACTATCCTAGTAACTTGTAACTTATCCAAGCTTTCACTGACAATCGCCTGGGTTTTGTTATCAAGCGCACTGGTAGCTTCATCGAATAATAAAATGCGGGGTTTTAATGCTAGAGCGCGAGCAATCAATAACCGTTGTCGTTGTCCTCCAGAGAGATTGCCACCTCCTTCACTAATTACGGTGTGCATTTGCATTGGCATAGCTGCAACATCCTCAGCAAAGCCAGACATCCGCGCTGCCTCCCAAGCTTCATCCAGTGTAATCTGAGCGCCGCTAGCAATATTATCGAAAATAGAAGCTGACATAATCCGGCCATTTTGCAGAACGACACCTAACTGTCGGCGCACTGCCTCAACATCCAACCCAGATAAATCTTGACCATCATAATAGATAGTGCCATCTTCAGGAGTCTCAAACCCCAATAGCAATCTAAATATAGTAGATTTACCACTCCCAGAACCGCCTACAAGTGCGATAAACTCCCCAGGCTCGGCATACAGACTGACATCATCTAGGATCAGAGGGCCATCTTGTCGGTAGCGGAATGTGGCATGATCTACAGCGATTTTGCCCATAAGCTGACCAGGATCGGCTTTATTAAGATCCACTTCTGGTATAGTTTCTAAAATTGGTTGAGCGCGTTTCCACTGAGGAACAACTTGCAAAGCGCCAGTAACTGTATTGCTGGCGTCTGTGGCACCTTTAATAAAAGTACCAAACGCACTGTTAAAAGCTAGGAAAGTCCCAATTGTTAGTCCGATCGCACCTGTCGTCTGAGCCTCCTGAAGCTGTTGGATGGTAAACCAAAACAGAATGCCAGAAGTTATCGTCGGCATGACTGTATTGAAAAGGGCAACACCATCTTCAACGTTTTGGGTGCTGAGTTCCAGTTTTATTTGTCGGCTGTAGTTTTTACTCCAAGAAGCAAAACCGCGCTCCTGGGCTCCAGCCACACGCAGTTTGGAAATGCCGTTAATTAGTTGTACTGTCTGCCCAAAGATATTTCCCTTGATTTCCAGCAGTGGGCGAACTTTGCGGACGAGGAGCATACCAGAAAGTGTAGTGACAGCGATCACAACTACTGCTACAGCCACAGCAACTAAAGCTAATTTCCAGCTGTAGTAAAACAAAAGTCCTAAGTTTAATAATGAGAACAGGCCAGTGATTAGAGTAATCAAGGTTGTGCCACTTAGTAGGCGACGGATTGTACTAATCGATGTCACACGGGACTGAAGATCCCCTGTGGTGTACTGGCGGAAAAAGGATACTGGCAAGTTTAGCAGCCGATCCCACACAGCAGCTTGAGTAGAGGCATCGGAAATTGTTTCCACGCGCAAAAGTGCGAATCCTTGAGCCAGCCGAAATACTGCCGTCCCAAAAGCCGCAACCAGCAACCCCAAACCAACTTGTAGTAATAATCCGCGATCGCTATCTGGAATGGCGTTATCAATTAAAATAGCTGTGGCGTGCGGTGTGAGCATACCCAGCAGTGTAGCGGCAATACCAGTTAAAAAAACGATTAGTATATCCCTGCCACGATTCTTAAGCGCGAACCGAAATAAATCGCCAGCCTTAAGAACTTTATCGGGCAAAGACCGATAAAACATATAAGCAACGGGCGCTAGTGTAGAAGCAATAAGGGCATCTACGGGAAGACGATTGCCAAGGCTTGGATCAAAGATTTCGTAGTGAGTAGGAGAAACGGGCAGCAGTGCTATCGGTCGGTTATCCTCTTGGGTGTAGGCAACCAAAGGACCACAGTCCTGTTCCCACCAGTTATCCCGCAGCAAAATCTGTCGCATCCTTAACCGCGAAGCTCTAACAATTGCCTCCAATGGCTCCTTCACCCGTTTCAGGTTCTCTGACTTAGCTGGGGGGCGAATTTTCACACCTAAACACCTGCCCACAGCACCAGCAACAACTAACAACGGCGCACCTTCCAGGAAAAAGGTTGCTTCTTGAGTTCCTAAAGAAGATGCTAGTTCGCCTAGAGCTTCTGCTG
>JAESGI010000426.1_pt1 | contig 11400 bp, 9 predicted proteins | sample 9269671 | NCBI WGS metagenome assembly JAESGI01 (sample SAMN14515641, study PRJNA621666) | algae metagenome | isolation source: Nostoc indistinguendum CM1-VF10 and co-occurring heterotrophs from gravelly... | place: USA: Clark Mountains, San Bernardino, California | collected 1998-06-05 | reverse complement strand
TTGCAACAATGCCTCTACTTGTTTTTCTGGAGATTGCTTTTGCGCCATGTAATATATTCTACGACGCTATGTGCATCTATCTACTTTTTATTTTTTGCACTACCCCGATTTATTGAGCGGATACGTTACTCGCTGCTTTAGCACAACAACTAGCAGAGCAAGAACAGCATTTACTCCGACAACAACAGCAACAAACTGAAATTTTGGCGAGGCTCAAAGCGGTTGAAGTTGAGCAAGACAGAGTAAATACCCCATGCGGTCACAAATACAGCGTTGTCGGTTTTGCTAATCTTCAAGGTTTAGAAATATCTGTAAAAGAAGCGGGTACTAAAGGTCGAAAAGCCAGTGCATTGTGCAGAAAACAAGGAATAGAAATAGAACGCATTCATGATCCACGTTTTGGAAAAGTTGGTTTGTATCCAGAAAGTGTATTAATTGAGGTTTTCTCTACTGGTCAAAACTAACAGCAATTGTTTTCCCTATACATTTTTTACCTGGAGAAAATACCATGCAACAACTCAATTTATTTACTGAATCAACCCCAGTCTTACCAGTCACTTATTACCCCGATTTCTTAAGCCTTGAACAAGCAAACTCACTCTACCAACACTGTCTACAACTGGAGTGGCAGCAAAATCAAATTAGAATGTTGGGTAAAACTCTGCCTGTTCCTCGCCTGGAGTGCATCTATGGTGATGCCGGATGTGATTATCTCTACTCCAACAGCGTGTTTTTAAAACCCCTGACTTGGACAGAACCTCTGTCTAACTTGCGCGATCGCATCACTGCATTAACTTGCTACAAGTTCCGCATAGTCATCGGCAACCAGTACCGCACGGGGACTGATTCTATCGGTTGGCACGCTGACAATGAGCCATCGATGGGATCTAACCCTGCAATCGCTTCCCTTAGCCTGGGTTCATGTCGCAAATTCCAAATCAAACCGAAAAATGGCAAACCCACTGACTTCTGGCTGGAACACGGCAGTTTGCTTGTGATGCACCCTGGCTGCCAATCTACACATCTGCATCAGGTTCCCAAAACCAATAAAGTTGTTAGCACGCGAATTAATTTGACTTTCCGACCACATACCGGGGGAAGGAGATAATTTTGATTTTTTCAATCTGATCAGAGAAACAATAGCACTTCAAAAAAGCTGTCAGCCATGATTTTATATCAGATTCACTGGCTGACAGCATCAATTTTTCGTGCAATTGATTTTTCAATAGTCATCTACAATCACAGTCTCTTAGTTCGTTTGTACTATTGTATTCCCTCAAAAAGGAGTCAGTTCGTGGGAGAAGCAAAACGTCGCCGCAAATTAGATCCAAATTACGGTCAAACTAAAATACCCGATTCTTCTGAACCAGCCCCAAGCGAGGTTCAAAACATTCAAACATCCTTTCAAAATCATTTCATCAATTCTCGTCAGGAATTACCATCATTTCATCTAAATTTACCTCCACTACCTAAACAAAATCATCCTCTTCATCAGATAAACACTACCGACCCACATCAGAATCCCAATAGTGAATTAGCCCCGAACCATTGGCATGAATGGGTTATCGGTTCAGCAGTTGACCCCACACTCACTGAACTAAATGTTCACTCGGTTAGTGGTAATGAAATATACGAATATCTGGTGTACGCCCTCCCACAAACAGCTCGACGCAATGATGGGCGACTGCGTGATGGCTACTTGAGAAGATATACCCACGCAGAAGCTGGTGCATGGTGGGTAAGCGGACTTGATCCCCTCAACTCATGGCTACCGATGGAGTGGGGACGGATGAAACCAGATTACCCTCGTTTGGAATGGGATAAAGAAACTCAACAGCAGACTGATAAACCCGTCAAATACGAGTCCCCCGCTAAAACCCCCAATCGTGTCACATATCTGAGAGTCCCCCTACATATTTGGAAATTGGTGTCCCTGCGGTATGACGTGCCGATGCCAGAGCATATTACCGTTACCTCTGAAGGTGAAGCTTTAGGGTTTTGGGCTTGGGTCATGGCACACCCCGAAATTCCTGTATGCCTTACGGAGGGCGAGAAGAAGGCTGCTTGTCTCCTAACTTTAGGCTTTGTAGCCATCGCACTCCCTGGAATCTGGAACGGTCGCGTGGGCAAGGAAGACTTGGAATACCTGCACCCCGATTTAGTCCCAGTGGCTCAACACAAGCGCAAATTCATCATTCTTTTCGACTACGAAACCAAACTCAAAACCAAACAGCAGGTTTTTGCTGCTACTCGTCGCACCTGTCAAGTCATTCTCCAACTTGCCTGTCAATGCGAAGTAGCGCTACTGCCAGGGCCAGAAAAAGGAATTGATGATTGGGTTGTGGCTTTGGGCAAAAAAGCTGATAAAGCAGTGTCCACGATGATTGCTGATGCATTGCGAATCAGCGAGTTAAGCCAAAGATTTTTCGTGAATCGCGCCAGGGGACTTCACAAATTCAAACCTAATATTGTCGTTAATACTCGCTATCTTTCCACAGTAGTCCGCTGCCTGCCTCAATCGGGGTTAGTTGGTTTGGCTTCCGACATGGGGACAGGCAAGACTGAAATCTTGGCAATAATCAGAAGAGATAACCCAGAAAGAAGCTTTTTGAACAACGGGCATCGGGTAACTCTGCTCAAGAATCTCAGCGATCGCTTGCAAACTACAATGTACTCTGCGATTTCTTGCGGTGACTGGGCTAAAGCAAAGGCTCTCAGCATTACCGTAGACTCACTGTATAAGATGGCGAATGATTTACAGGCTTACGACATCTTATTTATAGATGAAGCCTGTCAGTATCTCGCCCATCTGCTCAAATCAAAGACCTGCAAAGAACACCGAGGGGCTATCCTGGAAGTACTGGAGTATCTGGTTTACAATGCCAAGCTGGTTGTTTTGGCAGATGCTCACCTCGATGATTTGACTATCGAGTTTTTTATGCGAATGCGACCGGCTGGTGAAAAACCCTACATCATCAAAAACGAATACCGCTCAGGTGGTCGTCAAGTTTATTGGTACGAAGGTAAAAACAGCAGTGCAATCGTTGCAGAGTTCCACGCTCAGTTGATGCTGGGTAAAAAGTTGATGATGGTCAGCGACAGTAAGCGGTTTATCAAAAAGCTAGAAAGAGCGCTCAATGATGGTTCAGCAATTGATGACGCTGATGATACACCAGAATCAGCCGAAGACCGCAAGTTAAGGGTGTGGGCTATTCACTCCGAGAACAGTGGCAGTGAGGAGAATGTGATTTTCATTAGGGAGATTAACATTGCCATTAAGGATCTTGACGCTTTTTTAATTACTCCTAGTCTCAGTTCAGGGGTTGACATTTCCAGCTATCATTTTGATGCCGTGTTTGGCGTGTTTCATGCTGTTTCACAGTCAGCTACAGAATGCGCTCAACAGTTATGGCGGTATCGTCCTGATGTTCCCATGTATGTTTGGGTGGCTCCTCGTCCTCCCTTTGGTTATGCCGAAACTAATGCCCGTCGCATCAAGGAAAGGATTCTCCAAACAAATGAGATGACCGCTTTTCTGATTCGCATTAACCGGGAAACTGGCAAACGTGTTGCAGAGAAGGATTGGGCGTTGGATGCTAGCTGTCAGATTGAAGCGCAAAGGAATTGGTCTATCAATAATTTACGGGCTGATTTGCGTGAGCTATTAGAGGAAATGGGGAATACGATTATTCCTTTGGGTGACGGTGGTGATGAAAGTACTTCCCGGTGGATAAAAGCGGCTGGTATTGCCATCGATGAGGAGCATTACCGTAAAGTTGCCAATGCCAAAGATATTGATAGAAGGACTTACACAAGTAGGCAGCATCAGGATTATCTCAAACCGGAGGAGGTGCTGGAGTGTGAGAAGTTCCGCATTCAGGACACTTATGGCATGAGTGTTACCCCTGAACTCGTGGAGAAAGATGATGGGGGACGCTTAATTAAAAAGATTGTCGCACTTGAAGCAATATTGGCAGCGCCTGGGGAAATGGTCGCTGATGACCAGGGGCGAGAATTTATTCCACCGCCCTCTGTGGTTGCCGAACGTGATAAATCGGAACGGGAGCGCTTGGCCATTTGTACTGACTGGAGCAATCATTCTACCGCGTGGTTGATGCGTCATCGCCTGGGATTGAGAGCAGTGTTGATGGATCTGATGGCTGGGGTTGAGATTAAAGGGGACGAGGCGATGATTCAGGCTTTGGCTGACTTCTCAAAACGCAATGCATCTCACGTTAAAGGCATTCTTAATCTGACCATCCCGCTATCGGAGTCTCCTTTGTGGATTTTGGGGCAGTATCTTTGGCAACTGGGTTTGTCTACTGAGTCGCGGCGACCAATGGAGGACGGGCAGAGGGTTCGGTATTATCGGCTGAATACTGAGGATGTCGAGTTTATTCAGAAGGTGTTGGATTATCGCCAACAGCAGAGGGAAGAGAAAGAACGTAAACGGCAAGAATCACTTGAGCTTCAAGCGGCTTATGCGGCTAGGATGCACTCTCAATATGGGATTAACCCGCCGTCCACACCCACCTTTAATGAAAGTGGAAGTAATAATCGGGGGGGTATGGACACAGATATAGAACTCAGTGATTCTTGGTGGAAGCGGGTTAAATATTACGCTCGATTGGCGATTGAACGGGTAGAGTACGGGGTTGACAAGGTTAAGGAATTACTTAGTAACCTGACGATTGATGAGCGTTGCGGCGTGATGCTGGAGTTTGAAGACGCTTGCCCTGACAAGTTTGCTCAATTGGTGACAGATGCGCCCCATTGGACTGAATGGATGGCGTGAGAAAGTTAAGTAACGCGACGCTTTGTGTTGTTCCGTCAAAATTGAAGATGTCTACGCCTTGAATGAGGCGTTAGAGAGGAATGTCACGTTTGAAAACGTGAAACCTCGCGCTTGGCTATCTTGTTGGGGGTAGGGTTGCAGGTTCGTGTTTAAGACAATTAAACTTTAGTTGCGTTAAGTAGTTCAACATCTTCTTAATTCCCTACACCCCAATACCTGCAACCCCACACCCTTTCATCCAGGAATACCAGGGATTTACGCTTAACAAGCGTGCCATTCGCGTTAGAGAGAAAGCCGCCTTCATCAGAGCGGTGCTACAGTACATTCGGGTAATCGCACGTTTGAGAAGTAAGTCAGCGTGGCTATAGCTTGGAGTCAATCTTCATACTCTTTTTTTGGCAAAGGTATTGTTATAACAAGCCGTTTAATCCAGCAAATTGACGCAAGCGCGGTAGACACTGCCGTTGATAAAAACTGCTCAATGTCGGAATTGATAACCCAAATTCCTCAGACAACTCTCTCCAGCTAACTTCCGGGGGTAAACGTTTGAGAATTAACACCTGACAATTGACATCGGGACGTTCTTTAATATAAGTACGGCGTAGTTCTCCTTCAGAGTCTGTCTTAGCCCATATCTCCAAGTTTTCAAGAATGAGAGGTGCTTGAGGAATAGCAGGCAGGTTATCTACTGGGTCAATGGTTTTGCTTATTCCACGCGATATAGACTGAGGAACTTTAAGAGAGAGTGTTGTGGCTTGTTCCCGGTTCTGGTAAAAGTCTTGTAGTCTGTCTTTGAGGTAAGTATTCAGCCAAGCAACAATACTGTCATAAGTAGGGTCATAGGTTTGACAGTCCAAATCTTTACAGAGGTTGCGACAGAAATACAACCAAGTTTGTTGCAGTGCATCTTGATAGTAAGGAGTACTTTCCTTCCATAGTTTATTAGAAATCAAACGAATAATTTGTGTGAGTAGTTTCTGGCGCTGTGGACTTCCATGTAAGTGTCTACAGGTTTCTGTAAGTAAATATTTTAGCTGTTCATCTGGTTTTTGCTTCACTAGGTTTAATAGGATATATTGTAAATTTCCTGATTTATTGCTTGCAAACGGTTGTTAGTATTACAATTTATGGCTCTTGAAGAGCTTTGGGATTGTTTATCATTGTTGTTTAGGAACTTTACCGTTAATACCTCAGATATAGCAAGTGACAAAAGTCAGATTAAAGTCAGATGAAAGTCAGAAATGATATGCAATAATACTGGATAAGCAAATCAAGCGAATCCCAATAAAAACTGTAAGTTTTGTTAAATTTGGTATTTTAGCCTTGACAAGATGGGTATTTAGAAAAAAAATTGTTCACAGGATTTACTTGACTAAAACAATCAGTGAAAAATCAAGCTATTTAATTCATGTATTAGCTTTTAGCTTCATTGTGATAAAGTCGGAGACGTTTCTGATTAGAAGCAGTTAATAAGAGAGGTAATCGACCACGGGGCGATCGCAAATTACAAGAAAGTCAAACCCATTAATGAAGATGGAAGTAATAATCGCGGGAGTATGGACGGGGATGAATAACTCAGTGATTCTTGGTGGGAGCGGGTTAAATATTATGCTCGATTGGCTATTGAACGTGTAGAGAATAGGATTGATGCGGTCAAAAGATTACTCAGTACTCTAACGATTGATGAGCGTTGCGGCGTGATGCTGGAGTTTGAGGATGCAAGACCTGAAAAGTTTGCTCAATTGGTGACAGATGCCCCGCAGTGGACTGAATGCATGGTTTGATTTACACCCAAGGTTGGTATTAGACCAATATATTGCTTGCGAGGTGTATCTGCCACAAACGATATCGCTACACCTCATTACAAGTCAAATTCCTCGTCCTGCTGCCGTGCGTGGAACACGTTATCAAAGTGGGGGATTGCGCTTCATCAGTTGCCGCAACCATTGAAAAACATTACTACCCGCTGTTCGACCGAGAGCTAATCTGTCTCTGGTCGCTAAAGCTGTAGGCGTGGCTGATGGTGAGCTAATAAAGAACAGATTGGGCACTAGCAAGTTGATCTACTTCTGGTGTATTTCTGGAAAACGGATTGTGCCGTATGTATTTAAGATAAATATCAATTTAGATCCTATGGATTTAATGCTTAATCGCTTTGTTAACTTTTTTGCATTAGCAAAATTTTAGATACTAAAAATCTCATAATATTTTTTGGCAATATTTAAATATTTAAAGGTAAAGTAATGCTCAATATAGATTTAGAACGACTTCTTTACGCAGTACAAATAGATTTTCAAACAGAGGTTACTAAGATTGCTGGGCAAGTTTTTAGCGACACGCAGTTTCAGTTATCAGCTCGAAAAATCGGCAAGGTTCATGCAGCTTTAGTTGTACCACAAATTTATTTAAAATTATTACGTAAAGATTATGAAAACATTGTTGAGAATAATTTAGCTATTACTTTTAAAAGTCAAAACCGTGCTGTCGGAAATTTTCAAGTGAATTATTTACCTAAAATAAATATCTTAACTATATCTGGGTACTACAAAGAGGGCACAGCTTATCTATGCTTTTCTCCAGGGATGAATCCTAATTGGTACAATGGCAGAGGTTATAAAATAGCTCGCCCTGATTGTATTGGAGAAAAAATTGAGTTGTTAGCGAACAAGTTTTATCCATTTCTTGAAGAATTTTTTGCAGTTTAATTTTAATTAAACTTTCTCACAATTTTATGCATTTATTGCGAAAATCAAAGGGTTTTGCGGCTAAAACTACCCTTCCCAATCACTAGTTCCGCCTCTATGTTTAACCTGAATCGCCGTCAGACCAAGTCGCAAGTGTACCCACGGCTTCAGTCCTGGGCTTGAAACAAGGACACTTTATGTCATTGCTCGGTTAGATGTTTTGATCAATAATGCTGGCGTATATCTAGACAAGGATGTAAATATTCTTATCATTTCTCGTGAGTTACTTGATTCCACAACGAATGCCAACACCTTTGACGCAATTCGGATGGTGCAGGCATTTTTACCCCAAGAAAAATCCTCTAATACTAGATTTATTAACCTCTCAAGCGGATACAGCAGTAGCAATTTGTTTCCAATCAGGCGATCGCCATTCGGGGCAGTGCCGAAGGCAATCGCAGATATTACATTGTGCTGCTACGAAAAGCCGACAGATTTCTGTCCAATGGCATACCTACCGTCGGGCGGGAGATAATTGAGGGATTGTTACTCCAACCGCCACTAGCTGATCCACGTATTTCTTGAACCAGGTAACGCGAACCTTTCTTCTTATTATGCAACTTCAGTGCCGATTAGCTTATCAAGACCCCCCGATGTAACCCAGACAGATGCGTGTAAATCATTGGTTGGTTGCCATTCTTTACTTTGCAAGCATCATCACCCCTTCACATCCACACAGGAGTGATCTGCTCGATTGCCCAAAGCAAGCGATCGCTCCAAGAATGCATTGAACTACGTTGTTTTCCGGTTTAAATCAATCTGCCAGCTTTGATATATAGAGTTGTCAAATATTAAATATTAAACTTTGAAGAAACTTTACGACATTTTTGTATTCGCTCTCTATTTGATTAATTATTTGAAATAGTTCATCCCATAATTGGTTCTCGGCAGCAATTTCTAAACTTTCACACATCTTTCCCAAGTTCGCTGCACCAATACTTACGCTAGGAGAGCGCAAATCGTGAGATGCTTTTTGTAATTTTGTTCGCTCACCCTTGGCGGCAGCATCCTTAATCATCTGCATTCTCAGTGGGCTATCTGTTAAGTAAATATTGATCAACTCGGCAACAAACTGATCACCATCGCTGTCTAACATAGTTCGTAAATCTTGTAAAATACGCAAATCAATTACCAGTTGTAAATTGGAAATCCCAAACTTTTCCACAACTTCTTCGAGCGCTTGAGTATCACTTGGATGACTAGTTCTGTAGCTCATAGGTCTAAAAATATACTGCTTATTCTATATAAAACATTTTCAATACTCAGTGTCAATTGTAGAATAACGGACTATTTGCTCGAAACCGCAAATTTTTGTCACAGTCCAAATTCTTTTGCATTGCCTGTTCAAGCTGTGTCGAGCGATTGTCATGGCGCTTAGGTGTAAATAGATATGCTGTGTACACTGCATAACTGATTAAGCAAAGGTAGAGGCAATCTTTGTTAAAGAGAATTGAAGGTTTCAATTGCCGGGGCTGAAGCTTGGGTACGGTCTAGATTGGTCAACTGCCAATACCCTTCGGTTAAGAATTTTTTTGATTGAGGCACGCAAGGAGGCAGTTTGGAAAAAGGAGCTGTTAACGATGTATTCAAAACCTTTCCCCTTTAACCGAACCGTATTGAGAGTGAGATTCATTCTTGTTACTTTTTACCACTTTGAGTTAGGTTAAGCGAATGAGCGCACTGCTTCACTCACTTTCGTGCGCTCACTCAAAACCTTGAGACAACAAATCACCCCGCTATATCTTTACCACTCAAGTAATTCATAGCTCTGGGTTTTCTCTTCTTGAGAGGGACTACTTTCGATTGCTTGGGTGCTTGTGGCGGACGGCATTTTTCACAGTAGAGCGGTCGCACACCAAAGGTTTCTCGTTGTGTGGGTTGTTCACACTGCTTACATACGAAGTTGAAAACGCGAGTGTGAATTTCCCGCTTGTGCGCTCTGACCGTGTACTCTCGGACTTCAATAGTTTTGCTGGGCATTGATTACTATGTAGCCTTACTTCTTTAATATAGTTTTTCAATATCAGTTCTGTAAGATCCGTGCATCATCTGACTAAAACATTCTCTTAATCAAATAAATACTCTTGGATGTCATTTTGATGATGACGGAGAATACTTATAGCTTTGACTTGGATTTGACGAATCCGCTCTCGGCTGAGGTTTAGCTGTTGGCCAATCTGAGCGAGATTGAAATGCTGATCATTCTCTAGCCCAAAGCTTAAAGTCAATACTTGACGCTGTATAGGTGTCAATGGTGCTAAGAATTTAGCTACGTCTTGGGATAGAAGTTCTTGGGTGAGCAGTTTTTCTGGTGAAGTGCCAACGTCTGCTAAAATTTCGCCCAATTCTGTCTCTTTTTCATCTCCGACTTGTTTATTTAAAGAGATGGCTGTGCGAGAGGCACTGAGATATTCTCGAAGTTTATCTGTGCTTATGTTTAACGCTGATGCAATTTCTTCAGCACTAGCATGACGACCGAGTTTTTGAAAGCTTTCTCGCTGCACTTTTTTAATTTTATTAAGTATTTCAGTCAGGTGAACAGGTAATCTAATAGTGCGGGATTGTTCTGCTATAGCTCTGGTTATAGCTTGACTAATCCACCAGTAAGCGTAGGTTGATAGCCTATAACCTCGGTTGGGATCAAACTTTTCTATACCCCTTTGTAAACCGATTGCTCCTTCTTGGATCAAATCTAGAAATTCCAAATTGCGGTTCTGGTATTTCTTGGCAACAGATACTACCAGCCGCAGGTTAGCTGTTACCATTTTTTGTTTGGCTTTTTGTCCAAGGTGTAGTGCTGCTCGGACTTGTGCTTCGGTTTTTTCGACAGCATTAGCTAATTGAGTCAAAGTTGGTTCACGGTCTAGCTGTTGGGTGAGTTCATTTTTAGATTGCTCAATGGCAATCATTTCTTGTACCTGTCTACCATAAGCAATTTCTTCCTCTGGCTTTAATAAAGGATACTGACCAATTTCCTGCAAATAGATGCGAACCATGTCGGAACTCAGGCTGGACATACAAACTCAACACTTTTTTAAACCAAGGAATTTAAAAGTATAAATCAAATAGCTCAATAAAGTTTTCTATTTTTAATAATCAAAATTCATCACCAATGCAGTCCTGGGTGAAGTAACCTCTGCTTTAACCTTGTGTAGCGCTGTTGGTCATCGGTAGAGCGCACCGCCAGAGATATCGCTTTTTTTGCTCCAACCACGATCGCTAACTTCTTGGCACGAGTTATACCAGTGTAAAACAGGTTCCGGGTCAACATCATATAGTGCTGCATATAGATTGGCAGAATCACCACCGGATATTCTGAACCCTGGCTTTTATGAATAGTCACGCACCACGCCAGGGCAATTTCATTGAGGTCAGCATAGTCGTAAATCACAGTCCGCTCACCATATTGCACTGCAACTTCCTGCTCGACAGTATCAATGGTGAGGATTATTCCCAAGTCGCCGTTGAAAACTTCGCGGTTGTAGTCGTTGGTTAGCTGGATGATGCGATCGCCCTCGCGTAACAAATTCCCACCTCTGTTAATCTCTACCTTGCTGGGGCTGGGTGGGTTGATCAACTGCTGCAATACTGTGTTCAGGTTACGAGTCCCGATTACTCCCCGTGTCATCGGGCAAAGCACTTGGACATCAGTGGCAGGATTAAAACCTAAGCGGGGAATCAAATCGGTAATCAATTCGCAGATTGCCTGTACACCATGTTCGGGCTGATGTCCGCCGCCATGCCAAATACAGTCGGACATGGGATTGTCAGAAATTGGCTCGATTGTTGGGTACTGGCCCCGGTTGATTTGGTGAGCAACAGAGATGATTGCGCTCTGTTGGGCTTGGCGAAATACCTGGG
>JAESGI010000425.1_pt1 | contig 11460 bp, 10 predicted proteins | sample 9269671 | NCBI WGS metagenome assembly JAESGI01 (sample SAMN14515641, study PRJNA621666) | algae metagenome | isolation source: Nostoc indistinguendum CM1-VF10 and co-occurring heterotrophs from gravelly... | place: USA: Clark Mountains, San Bernardino, California | collected 1998-06-05 | reverse complement strand
AGTCAATCTTATTATTCAAATCTCACAATCACCTTTTGTACATTCCCAAAAAACGGTATCATATACTACCATTTTTTAGCGATGGCTGCGCCCGCCGAAGGCATCGCAGAACTTTTAGGTCTACTGAAAGTTGGATCTTAAAATCAAGCTTTGCACTTTCTTCTGGTCGTAAAACAATTTCGCGCAGTTTCTCGCTATCCATCTTTGCTAAATCTAAAGGTCGCCAGTTCATGCTTTACATCTTAAAACTTGAGTGTTGACATAGCCGCGTCTAAATCTTCATCCAGTACTTCATAGCAGATTATTGGAGTGTACCTCCAGAACAAGACATGGTGTTTGGTTATCATGCCCATCTTGAAGGAGGTAAAGTGATGAAGTTGGAAACCCTACCTACATTCAACGAACATTGGGGTAGCCGAGGCGGATTAGTAGAATTTCAAAAGCATGTTCTAAAAACGCTTAAATTAGAACGCAAGTAGTAATCTTAATTGACTCTTACTACCTTCCAAGCAGACTGGTTGCCAATCTTTCCAGACCTGATAAAACTGAACGACCCACGAGTAAACTCCTGTTCGCCCTTCTTCACCCTCGGCTTACACCCAACAAGCCCCTCCACTTCAGATGAAGAAAGTAGCCAGCCCTCGGTAGCAGCAAGCTGAAGCTCTTTGAGGTGCTGTAGTGGCTCGGCGGGTCGCAGGTGACGAGCGATCGCTTCCACCAATTGAACCACCTCCCCAAGTGCCAAGTCTGGTTGTCCAGTGGGCGTGTCCAGCCTGTCCACTAGCCTACTGGACGTGTCTAGCGTGTCCACTGGACTGCTCACTAGTTCAGCTAATGGGGATTTGAAATCATCCATTTTCCCCCCAGCGCTGATATGGTCATGCAGCTGATCGAGGAATTCCACATCCGACGCAGTGATGTAAGATTTATTCCCCTGCTTGAATGTCTTGATGTCGAGCGCGTCTATCCGGTTGTAAACCGCTTGTTTCCCAAGATTGTACCTATCAAGGAGTGCAGCAACGGGGAACGGGTCAATTTCTACTGTCATAAGAGTGTCCAGTGGACGTGTCTAGTTTGTCCAGTGGACAGTCTAGCACGCGGCGATCGCGCTTTATGCCGGCTGCTGAATTTCTCCTAGCCCTCTAATTGCCGATGTCGTGAAACTACCAATGCCCGACATCTCTCTACAAGTAACAAACACCAAACACCAAATAGTACATGGCGTGAGTACAATTAGATCCTCAACACTGATTTTTTGCTTACCCTGTCAGGCATTAATTCCCCTCGCCCTTCAAAAATGAGCGAACGTACAGTGATTAGCTTACACTACCTTAATTGTGATGAAAACTGGTCTGTATTTGAGGAAGAACTAAGAAGTAATTTGCTGTGTGTCTACGATCTCAAAGCAGAACGGGTACGTTAAGGAAGTGTACAGTTCAGTCATGCCCGGACGCAACCCGCTCTATAACTTAGTACGCACCGAACAACTCAACGAACCCGGTTTACCAGCTACAACTATAGTTCGTCTCACCTGTTGTTTATACGCCCTCATTCCTCCTTGTGATGAAAAATGTACAAACTGTCCTTTATTAAAACCACAAGAACGAATTGCCCAAATTAAAAAATACATGGCAGAAACTGACTAAAGTCATACAGAGAATCTCATCTGAATCAGGTAGACAAGAGAAGGCAAGATACCTGCCCCACCAGATTTTTGCTATTGATATTTGTACCTGATTTATCTGCTCTAGCCGTATTAATAAACAAAAATTACCCACTCCTTCCATATTAAAATGCCACAAAAACCAAACCCAGCCAGTATGCGTAATTTTCTCATTGTTTGGTTTGGTCAATTAGTATCAACCATCGGTAGTAACATGACCGGCTTTGCAATTGAAATTTGGGCATGGGAAATTACAGGTAAAGCCACAACTGTGACTCTGATAGATTTTTTTAGCTTGCTACCAAGTATTATCATTACCCCCATTAGTGGTGTAATTGTAGACCGCTTTAACCGCAAATTTTTAATGATGGTGGGTGATACAGTTGCCGTTCTCGGCACAATTATAATTTTGTTGTTACATCTCACCAATAATTTACAAATTTGGCACTTTTATTTGGCAGGCGCAATTGTCGGAGCTTTCAATCAATTTCAGTCTTTGGCATATTCAGCTTCAGTATCACTGATGATTCCTAAACAAGACTACACTCGCGCTAGTGGACTAGAATTTTTATCCGGTTATGGTAGTCGAATTATCGCACCTGCTTTGGCAGGATATCTTTACACAGTCATTGGTTTTTCAGGAATTTGGTTAATTGACATCTTTACTTTTGCTATCGCAATTAGTAGTTTATTGTTAGTTAGTATTCCCCAACCAATACCAACAAAAGATGAAGATATAGTCAATATTTGGCAAGATTTGGGATTTGGTTGGCGCTACATTACTACCCAGAAAAGCTTATTGGCATTGTTAATCTTTAACTTATTATTTATGCTGCCCCATGACATTGGAAATTCGCTATACACACCAATGATTTTGTCGCGTACTAATAACAATACTTTAGTGCGAGGTAGTTTGGCTTCTGCGGCTGGTTTTGGTGGTGTGACAGGTGCGATAATTGTTAGCACTTGGGGCGGTTTTAAACGGAAAATCACAGGCGTTTTACTGGGGATGATAGGTGCAGGTGTAAGTAAAACTGTTTTTGGTTTGGGTAGAACAGCTTGGGTTTGGATTCCTGCACAATTTTGTTCTTCTTTCACTTTCCCTTTTAAAGGTAGTTCGAATACTGCTATTTGGTTAGCGAAAGTACCGCCAAATGTGCAAGGAAGAGTTTTTGCGGCGCGATCTCTTTTTTTACAACTGGCTTCTGCGGTAGGCTACCTCACAGCTGGTCCTTTGGCAGATCGTGTTTTTACTCCTGCTTTACAATCAAAGGGTGTTCTGGTTGGTATTCTTGGAGGATTGTTTGGAACTGATACTGGTGCAGGAATTGCGCTGTTATATGTGATTTGTGCAGTGTGTATGTTGTTAGTTGGTTTCCTGGGTTTCTTTGTACCTGTGCTGCGGGATGTGGAAGATGAGTAGCTAAACAAAATTAATTACATAGGGCTTGCTGAAAAAAAACTAGAACCGCAAAGTTTGCTAAAGAAGTAGTTTCTCAAGAGTTGCCAAATAAACTTCAGGATTTCGACGGAATCGTAATTGTTCTATGCGATGTTGGTGTAGGCGATTGTGGCGGCGGTAGCGATTGAAGGGGGAGCGATCGGCCTTGTTACAGACCGTGGCGAAACATCATCAACATCAGTGTATAATCACGGTGAGCATAACGAGCTTTGCGTTCGAGTGCGGCATCGAGTAGAGATCGCACCTCGCTTGGTGTAAGGTATTCTCGCTTACCTGTAGTGCTTGTTAGGTAGACGAGTTGGGGGTGGTGGCCTCATTTATTCTCGCTGGTAGTGTCCGGTGTACGCGCCTTATTATGGACAGTCTACTACGCCACGATCCCTATTATTTCGTTGAGAGACGCGCCACTCAAGAGTTATTGCGAATGACTATCAATTAATAAATACATCCATCTTGGCTCAATGCTAAATAGCTAGTCTGGGATGCCTGCGGTGTTCTCGTTGCGATCGCGGTCATTGACTAAAATTAGCTGTATTTCTGACTGCGTTAGAAAGAAGGCGCTAAGTGGCGATTTACTTTCATTGGTCCTCTGTAGAACCTACGATCCACAGCCGACAACGATTTGACCAGTGATTGAGCAGATAAGTGAGTTAAAGATAATGCCTGATACAAAAATGGTTTTAGTTAACTAAACACTACTCCTAGATGTTAGGCAACTACTAAAAACTCAGATAGTGGATCAACCTTCGCTTTACCAATTCCACATCTAAGTTTAGTAAGGAAAGACAAGTTAGGTGCAGTTTTAGTTTTTCTGTACTCAACAATAGCTTTAGCCACCAAATTAGGCTTGATAGTTTTGAACCCTGTTATATGAGTTTGAATGTACTCCAGAGTGTCAATAATTTCCTGCTCAGAAGCTGTGAGAATGTTAACTTGTACAATCTGACCAGATTCAATTTTGACTTGAGACTGCATTTTGTCGTCTACAACAATACACCAAACAAAGTCTAATTTTGCCTGCCGAGCCGCTTCTAAGATATGAATGTTTAATGTTGCAACAAAGTTGTCTTCTCCTAAAGCTTTGATAATTATGGGCAGGATATTTTTACCAGTAGCTTGCAGTTGTTGAGATATATTTTTTATCAAAGTTGGGTTGACGCTGGACTGTCCTTGGATAAATTTACAAGGTATACGTAGAACTCGACCAAGTGCAATATCTAAGGTAGATTCGTCTTGTAGTAGTAGTGACATATTTAATGATCTATAAAGTTATGGGACAAAAACACCTCTCTAGCGAGGTCTGAGTAAAGCTTTGTGATGGGGGAGTTATGCCAGCAAATTACAGGAACGTGTTGAAATTCTGCTAGCTTAGTTTGGGCATAAGCTTTCAGGTGAGTTTTATATTGTTTCCCTGTAAAATTATTTCTATTTAATTCTTTTTGAATGCAATTTTCTAGTTGTATTCCAATATCTAGAGGGCAGTTACTAAATACCAGTCCCAAGTTCCAAGGGCCAGTATGTAATAGGTTTGTTTTAGCCCTAAATGCACGAGTTTTAGGGACTGTTTTCTGATAAAGGTCTACTGCATGGTGTAAAGATTTTCTACTGTAGTCTACAGGCGTTAAAATAGTGTCACAAGAAAAATGCACACATTGTGTAAGGATATCGTAAGTAGGTGATACATCTACAAAAATGTAGTCATATTCTTCCATAACTTGTGAGATGAGCCGCTTAAAAATCTGTAATTTGGTTGAATCATCAAAGTCAGTTCTACTCCTAAACTCTATTAAAGATTCTCTTTCACCTGGTAAAATATCCAAATTATATTTTTTTCTATCAGAAGTAGAAAATTGACGCTTCTGAATAACAGTATGCACAATCTTCTTTGCTTCATAAAAATTCTTCACCTGAAGTTGATCAATGTATTCACTTAAATAATTTGAATATGCACTTGAATCTATATTCAATCCCCTAGTAAGGTCGGTTTGAGTGTCTAAATCTATAAGCAGGACTTTTTTACCCTCTAGTGCCAGCGCTGCTCCTAAGTTAATGGTGTTAGTAGTTTTTGCTACTCCCCCTTTCTGGTTCCAAATAGCAGTCACCAGCGCACGATGAGGACTATTTAAACAATACTCTAGTTGTCGTATTAGCTTGGGGAGACTGTCTTCTGTAACTTTCTGAATTTGGGTCAGAGGTAAAATTAGCCCATCTACTCTTTTCCAAAGTTGAAAAAAGTCACCATTAAATACCAACCCATAAGAAGCAAGAAACTGGGGCGGCACAATATCTTTATTTAAATATTGTTTGATGCCATTGGGTATATAACCTACAGCTTCTCTGTAGAGTCCGTTTTGCTTACACAAGTCAACGAATCCTAGTTCTGGTGCGTTGGCTAGAGATGGATCGCGTCTTTTATTTTCAATGACTAAAATAGGCGGTTGGGCTAAGTCTTTGTATACCAATCTGTCAGGCGCTAGACCTACTCCGTTACCAAAATGGGGTTTAGCCTTTACTTGAGCTAAGTTAAGATCTAGTGCATTTAAAATAGGTTGCACAAGGTTAGCTTCAAGGTTTGCCTCATTGAATGTATGTGGTATTTGTTTCCATATTTGAATAATTTGGCTATATGTTTGGGTAGTTTGTGTTGGGCTTTGAGGATTAGTAAGTTGACGTTCTGAGCTAATCACGCGAGTCTATATACCTGTATTATCTGATTCAAAGTAACCTTTAATTACACGCTAATTCATCAGTAATAATAATTAGTATTTAAACACTCAGTATGCAACCGTACCACAGACCCACATAGGGGGTATGACGAAATGTCAATAAGTTCGCCTACCCGCCCCAAAACCTTAATTTGACGTGAGCGGCAGTCAGGGCTGACTCAATACTGCAAATACTTATTTATTCAGGGGGCCACACAACAGATATAACCCCATGATGGCGTTGACTGATAAAACTTTAAAGCGGTTTTACTCACCCGTTTTTAACTTTGGTTTTGGTTTTGGTAATGGTTTGGTACGCGGCACAGAGGTATTATCCTGACTAGTCGCTCTTGACTTACCTTTCTTTGGTGCAGGTGGTGCTGCTGCTCTTTCCGCTTTCTTAGCTGCTGACTGCACTGTAGCTTTATCCTCCTTAGACGCTTTGAGATATCTGGGTGCAGAATCTTTAGGTAGCGCAGTCAGTGCAACAAAACGGAAGACATCACGCCCCGGCAGAAATTTGGCCTTGATTGTGACAAAGGCTGCGCGTCCAAGCTCTTCTTTAGTCACCTTGGGATTAAATCTGAAGGGTCGGACGGGTGCATCCTTCCATAGCAAGGGTATATGACTAGCCTTCATGAATTTCACCTTTCGGGCAGGTTCGGCCTGCTTAATAAATTCGAGTCTTTCATCAGAAAAATTTCGGAACACAGAGATACAGGGAGTAGAGCAGACAGGAATGAACTGCCATAATCCTGATAATTTAAACTCCAGGTCTTCTAATTCTCCTGAAACGGCATCTAGTTTTCGCCCTCTGTCAAAGCCCACTAACTGAAAAGCGATGCGATGCGGTTGCTCTCTGCGGGGAAAGTGAATTGCCTTTGGATAAACAACCAAACGCTGATTATGATTTCCAGTATTTTCTATTTCCTTCTTGAGAGCGTTTAATACATCCCATTGTCGCTTCGAGTAGTAAAGTGGGTATTCATAGCTACCGATAGTAACAGTGCTTTGACCGGACTCGCTGAAATTGACCGACCCAGTAATTACCCCAACAGCTTGAAATATTGCTGCTGTCGATTCAATTTCTGTTGATGTTGACGTATCAACGTTTACTTGCTCTTGATCCGATGGGGTTTCAACTGTCGGTACTGCTTGGGTTAACTCCGGCGGGGTAAGTTCGGCAGATGCCATGATTATTGTTAATAGGGGAGAAATAGCGGTCTAATTCAATCTTAATTGTCTACAAGCGATGCATCTGAACCGACAAGCCTCGACACGAAGCTCCTATTATTAGTTGCCCTAAGTATCCAAAAACTCCAGTTCACTAATATCAATGAGATTTAATCCACCCGCCGCAGCGCCAGGACGCAACGGTGAAGGAGCAGTGAGCGGTTGTCCGGTTCGGGCAGAAACCAAAAGCACTTTATCACTACCACAAGAAACCCAAGAGATTTTATATTCTTCGCCGCCTGAAAGTAGCCGGACGCGATCTCCTTTAACGGGTTGGCGAGTGGTGACGGATAGTGACGGCTGTGGTGACGGCTGTGGTGACGGCTCAAAACCATTATTTGGACTGGCTTTTACGCTGGGTGACGGCTCAAACCCCAATCCACTTTTATTTATTACCAAATCATTTTCAACGGGCTGCGGTGTCAGATAATTTTCTTCTAAGAAAGAATTGTCGATTTGGGACTCTGGCTCGAAAACTAATTCCACTTGTTTTTCTAGCTGACTTATCAAAGTGCCGTCACCATCCGGGAAACACTTACTGAGTATAGGTTCTGAGCCGTCACTAGTGCCGTCACCAGTGCCGTCACCTTTATTCAAATTTTGAGCGAGGGTGTAATCATGGGTGGGAATGAGATCATCTATCCCAGCCACCCTCAGCCGCAGCCCCCGGATAAATTTACCCGTTTTGGTAGATTCTTTCTCCACTGACCACCCCAAAACGCTGCGGCACATTTCCAGTAGGTCAGGCGAAAAGTTGTTATGATTTTTGGGTTTGCTGCCAGCCTTATGGCAATAGCGGTTGTAAGAACCAAACAGGGTGGTAACGGTTGAACCATCCTCGCCTTCAAAGCGATCGCAGCCAATGGCAGTTTTTGCCATTGGGTCAGCAATCACGCACTGATTCAACCACGCCGCGATCGAGTCAACACGGGTGCGATTCTCCCAGAACTCCAGTGTGCATTCGGGGATTTCTTGCAGACCCTTAATTACTGCGGTTACATGGTCGTCTGATAGACTCAGAACGTAGTTGGTAAACGCTGCTAGTTCTGGCTCAAATTCTTTATCAAGATTGCGGCGTTTAATTGGGTCTACAGCGTTGTTGCAGGGGAATGAAATTACCCGCCGCTTCACCCGAGAAGCAGCATCACCCATAAAAATTGCTAGATTTGATAAGACCAGCACCATGCCGTCATATTGGTAATGGAAAGCCTTTCTCCCCTTCTCTTCCGCCCGAATGGGATCTTCTCCAGTCAGAGAGAGGAATCTACCCAACTTCCCGGTTTGTCTGTCTTCATCAGCGAAGAGTACCAGCCGCTTTCTGTGAGCATTTGCCCCCTCGAAGCGATTACTGCACCAATCGTCTAGCGTGGTGCTGTGGACGTTTTCTTTACCAATTAAGTTCACAATCAGTCGGCTGAAAGTACCTTTACCTGTCCCACCCAGCCCAATCAGGTGAAGAAATTTCTGTAAATCAGAACGTCCCTTTAATACCGCATTACAGTAGCAAATTAGCAAATCTTTGAGCTGTCTGTTCCCCTCAGCCAAGTGTGTTAGGAATGCGTCGATGTGTGACCAATCTGTGGCTTGAGGATCGTGTGAGCGTGGCAGTTGCCAAGTCAACCGATAACCTGGGGAATGGGGTAAAAATTTCCCAGTCGCAATCTCAAGGACTCCATTGAAAAATGGCATCAGTTCCTTGGGTGAGCGCTCGTTCCATTCCCGCACAAAAAGTTGCGAACGCAGGAATTTGACAATATTAGTAATGTAGCTGTGGGTGCTATAGCCCTCGATGCCCCTGGCAGTGATGATTTGATAAACAATCATCTCTATGGCTTCTTCGGTTTCCCCTGACCATACCCCAGGTAACTTGATCTCGTAGTGCATCCACTGCCTAGCTTCATTGTTGTAAGCTAGGCGATCTCGGAACTCTTCGGCTATCTCCCGGCTGATTATGTCCGCAGTCGGTCTTTTGTCGGTTGAGGAGTCCTTTGAAACAGCAAATTGTGACTCCATGTAAGCAATTGCCTTATTGTAGGCATCGTCAAAAGCCTCAATTCCATTGTTCACGATCAAATCGTCCAATCCTTTGCCATCTTTGGGACTCCATTCAACAATAGCTTGGTACGCACCCAGGTTTTGAAGTACAAGTTTTAGCTTTCTTATCCCCCTGTTGACTGCTTTGACGGCTGTTGGTTTTTCATCTTGATCAAAGGCTATGACCAATGTTGAACCAGGTCCGACAAAGGGCGCTAATTCCGGGTTCAAAGCGGGAGGTTTTCCCGGTGCGCCACATTCACAGCCATACAGCCCAATCATGATGTGTCCGTGAGATAGGGCGCTAAGGCTCTTTTTACCTCCTTCCGTAGCTCCCACCTCATTCACTGACTCTTTCACCCATTGCCAGAAATTACCGAACATCGGCACATCCAAGCCAGATTTCTGGGCAATGAGTTGGCGTATTCCTATTGGGAGGGGGGGCAAGAATGCACGATTACCATCTCCTTTTGGAGCAAAGTATTTGTATGGGCGCTGCTTTTCAATGTCCCAAATGCTGACGACTACTTGCCATACGCTCTTGTCTTCATTCAGAAGAAATGCCGCGTACAATGGCTCATTGGCTTGATGTCTGAATCGCTTATATTCCCATCCCAATGCCTCATGTATGGGTGTTTCTACATCGCCTCCCAACCCACATTCAATGTCTTGGTGAAACTCTACACACGCATCGAAAATTTCCGGGTGAATGCCACTTCCTTCAATGAAGGACTTACGAATATAGGCTTGGAAATCTTCAAAGCTCTCGAATTGGTTCTGCCGTCCTTTTTTTGGGCTGCTGCTGGCAGTTTTGGTACTGTGTGCTGCTAAATCTTGCTCCCCTGCGGCTGAACATGCTAAAATAAAGGATTGTGAATTATTCGGTGCTGCGTCATGATCTGACAGTCCGGGCGCACTTTGCATTTCTAGCGTATTCATTTGTGGCTCCTGAATTTGGTGATTACTTCGATAAAGATTGAGTAATCCCTTCCCCTTTAAGGCACACCACTGTTACGCTAGAGCTATACAAAAAATCTAATTTGATTTAGCGGTAGGACTAACCGCTTTGGTGACGACTGATAATCGTCTTGGTATAGCTTGCTCTAGATAGTAAGAGAGTGGCGTGCCCCAAAGTAAGTTGGGACTACCCTTTTTTTTGCGCCTTTGTAAGGCTTTATCTATAAAAACATGATTTTCTAGCTTGTGGGCGAAAAAGAATGACTTTTTGTACGCTTTACTTTATGTCCCTCCTGGTTAACCGCAGGCATAAATACTAGCTAATTGAAATACATAGGCTTACTCCTCATCTTGCACTTTTGACTTGGAAGATTTTAACTTTTTAGCTCTGGCGGCGATCGCTTCTGCAATAATTCGCTCAACTAAATTACTAACCGTTCTTCCCTCCTCTTCTGACCAAAGCTCCAAAGTCTCTTTTATATCTTCAGAGCAAGTGAACATAACTCGCGGTCGCCTAGTTGCCATTATCAACACTTGTCTACACCATGATTCAAGCATAAAACGTGCAGCTTAAATATAAGGTTTTGTAGCCTTGTGTTGACAGTGGCAGCACCTATCAACTATATTAACACTATGAGCGTAAAACGGACGATATAGCGCGTGAAATGCCACACCAAGGATAAATGGGTTGTAGGACAAAATAGCCGCTTAAGAATGACCGCAAACGCTTATCAAGCGAAGAATTAAACTCTTTATATGAACCATGAATTACGCATATACCCAGCCAGTTTACGGCTCATCCTATCCGCCAAGTAACGGGTTTATAACCCTCTTCTAAGAAACAGAAATGTTTCTTTACATCCATTGGGAATGCGACCGCGAAGCGTGCCGCAGGCAATCGCTTTCCTCGGACGCTTTTATCACTCTCGCCAAAGTATAATTAAGGGCGATCGCAAAAACACCAGACAGAGAGTATGGTTGAGCCTCGCCCACCTGCACCCACAGTAAAATTTGTGGACGAATACTGCCAGTTGTATCAAAACCTCTTTCCAGAAGTTAGAAGCTTTGAAGCTTTTAAGTACCTACATATGGGATGTGTAACTGAAGTAAAACGTAAAACTCTACCTGAAATAGCGAAAATTGTAGGACTAGATAATCATCAAGCATTACACCATTTTTTAACAGAATCACCCTGGGATGTACAAGAATTAAGGAGGCAAAGGTTAGAATTAAGGTTCTTCAGTACTTACTATGCTAAATTATTAGTTAAAAACTGAAGACGATATTAAAATTGTATTAAAAGATTACTAAAAGCATTGCAATCATTGACATAGAATAAATATTTGTTGTTAACTGTAAATTCAATCAGATTATTTTTTAGTAAATTTACGGTCATGATCCATAAA
>JAESGI010000424.1_pt1 | contig 11539 bp, 11 predicted proteins | sample 9269671 | NCBI WGS metagenome assembly JAESGI01 (sample SAMN14515641, study PRJNA621666) | algae metagenome | isolation source: Nostoc indistinguendum CM1-VF10 and co-occurring heterotrophs from gravelly... | place: USA: Clark Mountains, San Bernardino, California | collected 1998-06-05 | reverse complement strand
CAAGAGTATGCAATCGCTGTTCAACTGGGGGGAGGGCTGGTGTAGAGGGTTGTTCTTGTGGTTGAGTAGCGGGTTTTGTGCAGCCCATAATGTCTTGCATCCAGGCGCGAACACCGATACTTTCAAATGCTTCACAGGCTAATCTTGCTTGTTCGCTGCATCTTTTCCCCGCTTCGTAGCCGTAATAATGAAGTATGGCGGCAACTGCTACGTCAGGGATACCAGACTGCGACCATCCTAAAATCTCTACGGCTTCAAACCCTTTACGGATAAGCTTTTCAACCAGTTTAGACCGAGAATTGTCTACAGCAGTTTTGAGACTTCTGACTAATCCAGTAGCATTGATATTGGCCAGCCTTGCAGTTGCCCGAATACTGGCTTTACCTTGTCCATTAGAGTCAACAGTGATCTCTTGCTTTATCTGGTCGATGATTTGGGCTACTTCGATTTGTGACATAACTTTAGTTGGGTGATAATTTTTCGTTGTTGATTAGAGAGAACTAGACATTCACGCGCACCAAACTTTTTTCACCAACTAGTGAGAAACGATTCGATATAGTCCGTGATTGAGTTAAGGTTGGCGACACCAATTCAACAAGGTAAAACCAAGAATTATTCACCAGCCCAATCCCCAGAATCAGCCGTTGCTTTGTCCCCTTATCGTGAGAACAGAGCATTACCCTTTCGCCCAGAACGAAAGCAGGTTTTTGCACCTTGATGGCTTCTAACTCTCCAGTCCCGATGATTTGGTTTTGTGTGGGCCTAGCCCCTACTAGAAAGTAACTGCGAATTGCGAATTGGTAATTGCGAATTGGTTTGGCTACCCAGCGTTGCGTTAAGTGGTTGTCGTCATGGCTGATGCTGGCTATCAGTTTGTCATCAGCGTAATATTCGTGATGGTCAAACGAGATTTCGACTATTGTGAGGGGTTCGGGAGCTACGGCTTGGGCTTGGTCAGCGATGTAGCTGTCGAGTTCGGCTTGGGCGAGGGCTTGGTTGTCTGGGGCAACAGAAGTGAGTTTCTGAATCTTGCTTGCCTGATATTCAGCGATCGCGCTAATCCAAGAATCTTTACAGCGTTTGTCGCTTACTTCGACTGTACAGGCGATTTCGCTGTAGATTTGCTTGAGTCGGCCAATAGATTTCAGTTGTAGCTGTTGATGACTGTAGATAATGTGGGTCATAATTGATAAAGTCTTAATGGACATAGAGAAGCGCTTCAGATTGGGATAGGGGCTTGCATTCTTATGCAATGGTAGAGGCAACAGTTTCTCAGGGATGTGATTATTTAGGCAGAATACCTGCCAATATTAAGTTTCTCGTGGAACAACCTCTCAGCGATGGCTCCTATCTATCTAGGATTTACCCATCAGGAAAGCTCCGAAAAAAGGGTTCTCAGCCAATACTAGTACGAGTGATTGAGTATACTATTGAGCATCCAGGAAACCCAACTGAACAACTTACATATCGCTTGATTACTAGCTTATTAGATATTGAAAAATTTCCGGCAGAGTTGTTAGCTAGAGAATATCATCAGCGTTGGGAAGTAGAAAATACCATTGATGAATTGAAAATACACCTTTTAGGGCGAAAAACTCACGTTCGTTCCCAAAAACCACGCGAAGTAGTGCAGGAAATATATGGCTGGTTGTTGGGACATTGGTCAGTAAGGGTGTTAATGTTTCAAGCCGCAAGTACTGCCGGGGTTCCACCATTACGTCTGAGTTTTACAGGAGCATTACGGGTCATTCGTCGTGCTATTCCTAAGTTTCAACACTTACAGTCAGAAGAATTCCCCCTTTTTTCGATTGGTTAACCGTAGAGATTCTGGATACGTTGTTACCCGAACGAGTTCACCGTACTAACCCCAGGGTTGTGAAAAAACCTGTATCAAAGTTTTGTTCTAAAAAGCTAAAACACAGAGGTACTGGACAACGATCTGAAGCTCCAAAATTTCATATCAATAGTCAGCTTTTTAGCCTTAACTGAACCGTATTGATATATAGTGGGGCACGAAGAGGAAGCGTGGGTGACAGCGGCAATATCAACATCACCACCGGATCATTGAGAGTCTCGGGAGCTGGTACTCGGCTGGATACCCCCACCTATGGAGGGGGGAAGGCGGGGAATGTGAATATCGTTGCCCGCGATACCGTCACCTTTGATGCCAGTGATAGCACAGGTGGTGTGGCAGCAGTAAGCAGTGTGGAAGAGGGCAATGTCAACGGGAGCGACATCAACATCACTACGAGATCACTTAATGTCATACGTGGTGCCCAGCTAGTTGCCGTCACATGGGACGAGGGGAATGCGGGGAATGTGAATATCGTTGCCCGCGATACCGTCACCTTTGATGGGGTGGCGAGCACTGGATTCTCTTCCAGTGGGGCAGGAACTAGTGTGCAAGAGGAAAGCACAGGCAACGGGGGCGACATCAACATCACCACGAGGTCGTTAAGAGTTATGGGGGGTGCTAGGGTGAGTGCCAACACCAGAGGAGAGGGAAAAGCAGGGAATGTGAATATCGTTGCCCGCGATAGCGTCACCTTTGATGGGGTGGCGAGCACTGGATTCTCTTCCAGTGGGGCAGGAACTAGTGTGCAAGAGGAAAGCACAGGCAACGGGGGCGACATCAACATCACCACGAGGTCGTTAAGAGTTATGGGGGGTGCTAGGGTGAGTGCCAACACCAGAGGAGAGGGAAAAGCAGGGAATGTGAATATCGTTGCCCGCGATAGCGTCACCTTTGATGGGGTGGCGAGTACTGGAGTTACCAGTCGAGTAACAACCAATGTGACAGAGACAGGCAAAGGCGACGGAGGAGATATCAACATCACCACAGGCGTGCTTTCCCTCACCAATGGGGGGAACATAGATGCAGCTACCTATAGTCAAGGAAATGCAGGAAATATAAACATCACGGCGAGAGATGCGGTGTCCTTTGATGGTGTGGACAGCGATGGATTTGGCAGTGGTGCTTATAGCTCGGTACTATCTGGAGCCGTGGGTCAGGGTGGGAATATTACGGTTAATACCGACCTGTTCTTAATAACGAACAAGGGTGAATTGTCTGCCTCTTCTGAAGGTCAAGGGAATGCAGGCAACCTGGAAGTGAATGCTCGCCAGATCCGCTTAGATAACCAGGGAGCGATTCAAGCGCAAACAGCATCAGGGCAGGGTGGCAACATTAAGCTTCAAGTCCAGGATCTCCTTCTTCTAAGGCGGGGCAGTAAAATTTCCACAAATGCTGGAACTGATTTGGCTGGTGGTAATGGCGGCAACATCACCATTGATGGCAAGTTCATTGTGGCGATTCCCAACGAGGATAGCGACATTAGCGCCAATGCCTTTTCTGGAACTGGTGGAAACATCCAAATCAACTCGCAAGGTATTTTCGGTATCGAGTCCCATCCAGAACCGACCCAGAAAAGTGATATTACTGCAAGTTCCAAATTAGGCGTTTCAGGTGTAATAAATATCAATACACCCGACAACAGTTCTATTCAAAACAGCTTCACCCAATTATCACCAAACGTAATTGACACAAACGCACTTATTGCCAATAGCTGCATTGCACGCGGCACCAAGCGACAAGAAAACTCTTTTACCATCACAGGTTCTGGTGCTTTACGTAATAGTCCGGGCGATGTATTAATGTCTGCCTATACAACTGGTGATGTACGTAATGTTGAATCAACATCGCGGACTTGGAAAAAAGGTGACCCAATAATTGAAGCACAAGGATTGTATCGATTACCTGATGGACAATTGCTATTAAGTCGGGCTTGTGGTTAAAGGTCATATTGCATATATAGCAAAAGTAGCAAATACAGTTTTCTGCATAAAAGAACACACCATCATGTAATTGTAAGGTAAAAATCATGCAACTTACTGTGCATGAAAGGTGAATGCATTACCTGATCTTTTTCCTTAATCTATATCTGTAAGTAAGTCGGTAAGAACAAATCAAACTAGATTAAGTAATGTAAAAAATATTGAGATTAGTTTGTAGTGAGCGGCTCGGGCGATCATTTGAGGACTTTAGTCCTCTATACCAGACGCGCTGCGCGTAGCTGGCTTTTGAGCGGGGGTACACTACAAACCTCTTCATTATTCACGCCGTTCTACTTAGAAGCTCAATACTAATCTAAATTTAGAGGATTTTGATTATGCCCAAATTTACAGTTCGACCCAATTTCACAGGCACTGCTGGTGACGACACAATAGTAGGGGAAGATTTAAATAAATTTCCAGCAATTGGGATTGATATTTTAACTGGAGGTTTCATTTCTACAGGCTTAGGAAAGGACACTATCACTGGCACTGGTCAGGGTGGTACCGGTGACGGCGGCTATAGCGAATACTCCGATGGCGGTGATGGGACTGGCATTGCCAACAGTGGGAGTGGGATTCTAAATACGGGGGACGGAAATGACACTATCACTGGTGCTGGTCAGGGCGGCACTGGTGAGGCTTTCAGCGTTACCGACAGAAACGGATCATACTACTTTAACGGCTACGGCGGTGCAGGGACTGGCATTAGCAACACTGGGATTCTGAATACGGAGGACGGAAATGACATTATCACTGGTACTGGTCAGGGTGGTACGGGTGACAGCGGCGATAGCGAATACTCCGATGGCGGCGACGGCGGTGCAGGGACTGGCATCAGGAACACTGGGCTACTGGATACCGGAGACGGAAATGACACGATCACGGGCGTCGGCAGTGGCGGCAGTGGCGACAGCTACAGCGACGACGGTGCAGGAACTGGCATCTCCAACGACGGAGTAATTGATACTGGAAATGGTGGTGACATTCTTACTGGACAGGCTACAGCAACAATTGGTCATGCTGCCTATGGCATTTATGGAGAAGGAACTATCAAGACTGGTGATGGCAATGACTTTATTACATCCACCAGTACCATCAATGAAGTTCAACGAAAAGTTACTATTGGTGGCGGTATCAACATTTATCTAGGCACTGGAAATGACTACTTTAAAGGGTTTGGTACTGCGACTGTAGATGGTGAAGAAGGTTTTGATACCTTAGACCTCAGTGCTTTCAATCGCTCTGAACTCACTTTTTCTGGTGTAATTTCGGGCAATGCCCTAAACCCAGCTAACATCAGCTTCAATAACAGTGGAAATGTTATTACACTGACCACAACAGGCTTTGAGAATTTTGTCTTTGCAGATAGCTCTTTGGACTATAGCACTTTGGTCTAAACTCAGGGCTATACTTCAAACTCCTGGAATTGCTTTACAATATACATTTTGCCAGTTTTTGACCCCTATTTCTTCAAGCTTTGTGAGAAATCCGGGGTTGGTATCTTGATGGAGTAGAAGTGTCATTTAAATCTAGGGCAATGCTGTCTTCCCTACACCCTTCTTGTTAACTACAACCTAGCCAGAAAAAATCAATTTCTGACGACTGCTGACTATAAAAATTGAACAATATAATCTTTCATAATCTATGGAAAAAAAACTCAAGCTATTTGTTATAAGCGGATTGGTAGGATTAATGTCTGGCACTTCGGTTTTGTATAAATCCTTTGCCAAAAATCAAGGCTTACAGGCAAGCGCCAATCAACCACAAACATTAGTAGCTCAAGCAAACAGTACCACACCACCACAGTCAGCAATGACAGGATGGTTAGGTTTTGCAACTACAACAAACAAAAACGGCACATTTTTACGTTTACTGCCTGTGAATGCGGATGCCCAGGTTGCACTTTTCTCAGATGCATGGGATCAAGTTAAACCCGGTACATCTTTAGTTGGTCTGGCTGGAGGAATCAAACAACAGGTAAAATTTCGTCGCTCTCAAGAAGAACCTTTTGGTTGTAAAAATAATAAAACGAAAATGGCAACGTTTACCGCAGCTAAACGTTTTGCAGAGGGGCCTGTTTGGCTTTTACCCGCGAACCTAGCCAAAGAAGCAAAATCGTTTACTTTGCAAGCGTTGAATTTATCTGAAGTTCCTACAAGCGTATTACCTGTAAACAAACGCAAACCATCAGTTGCACGCGCTTGGAAGGCTGGGGGAGCAACTGTTGTGATGCAAAAACAAAGTAAAGGGCAAGTGCGCTTAAGTATATTAATCAATTCTCGCATAGCTTACAATGCAGTGAAGGAAAAGTTATATTTCGAAGGTGACAACCCTGAGCCTGTTAAATTTCCTAATTTTGACGGTACACCAGGAATACCTTTCCCAATTGGCGCTTTTCAGGCTAATCCTAAATCAGCACCCATGATTGTATTTTGGCAACCTGGTTATGAAGGTCAAGCTTACAGCGTCCTTGCATCAGTGAAGGGCAAAATGCAAGAAGTAGATGGAAGCACAATCTATTTCTGCGGTTTCTAGGAAAATATCTGTAGATTACGCCCTGTGCGACTTTCTCTCAAACCTTACGAACTCTAGCCCCTGCTTCCCTCTCCTTGGCACCCCATCACCAGCAACCATATCCTGTGACCCGCCAAGGAAGAAACTCAAATTCGCGGATACCGTCTGTAATCCGCTAGCTTGTGCTGACCTTTAAAGTTTGTAATGCCAACTTCAAGATTATCCGTTTTTTGCGTAAAGCACGAAACTTGAGGTGAATAGTATTATATAACGGTATTTACTATGGATAAACTGGGGACAACGCTAATTGTCTCCTATACAATTTACTTCTATCAAAAACTGCTCAAGTTTCGTCTAGGGCAGTTTTATATTGCACGGTAGAAGCCAGATTCACAACTGCAACCAATGGTGAATCATCTGCCTATTGTCAACAATCGAAGCTTCTAAAAAAAATATTACGCTACATTGCATAAAACCGCGTACCCTAGATATATTTCTGTATAAACCTTCACTTTCACCAGCCCAGCCATACAGATTCGACCTTTACCATAACTAAGGCGTTGACCCAAAAGCAATCGCAATTTCCTTTAAGCAGTTAGCCGAGAATCACCCAGAAGTAGATTTGCGAATAGTGGGCATGGAAGTACGCGGCCAAAACAAGTTTCTGCTTCGTGCTAAAACGGCCGTTGAAGCTGACAAGTCGGAACTAAGTGCAGAATATTTTGAAATTTATAATCAACTCAAAGCATTAGCACAACAGGATTTACAAGCACTAATTTCAGAGAAAGATAGCCGAATTCCTAGTTGAGAGACTATGGTGGTTACGGCACTGCAAAGCCCTAAATTTTACGCCCAAACTTATAGTAATCAGGGAAATACTATGTCACAAAGTCCTAACAAACAATCTAACTTTGACCTCAAAGACTCTCAATTTGCAGGTGGTCTAGTCAACGCAGACACAGTACCCGCACAACAAATCGGCGGCAATATCACTAACTACAACCCACAGCAAAAGCAGAATCTCGCAGAAGCCGCAGCAGAAATTCAGCAGCTTCTCAACCAATTGGGACAGAGTTATCCTACTAGCACTCCCCTAGAAAAACAGATAGCAGTCACAGAAGCACTCAACCAAATCAATGGTAATTCTACTTTGAAAGCACGGGTACTTGGAGCGCTGAAAGCTGGCGAGACAGAGGCATTAAAAGAATTAGTAGATCATCCTCTTGTCAATATACTTTTGGCAACTTTAGAAGGTTGGCAGGATGTTGAATAGTTCAGCTACTACAGATGAAGCAGAGGGATAAATGGCACTTTTTTGGGAAAAAGGTTTGAAACCCTTATCATGACTAGATTACACTTTCATTCGGCAAGCCCTAATTGGGGGCTTTGGGTTCGATGAACTTGAGCTTCAAATTGCGTAGGCTATTTGAACCGCAGGCATCGGTGCGAGTACGCTTGCACTCAAAAAGCTCAAGCTGGTTTGCGGTGATAAAATCAGAAGAATCAGCCGTTTTAGGATTACAGAAAGCTACAAACTTAACTAATAGGGATTAGCGCAGAATGAATGACCAGCAATTATTTAATGATCGTTTGGCTGTGTTGGCGACAATGCACCAAAAAGAAAAGGTAATTGCTCCACTATTAGAACAAGAGTTAGGCATCAAAATTATAGTACCACAGGATTTTAATACTGATATTTTTGGCACATTTACTAGAGAAGTAGAACGTCCTGGAACACAAATTACCGCAGCTAAATTAAAAGCAGAGAAAGCTTTAGAATTAACACAAGAAAATTTAGCGATCGCTAGCGAAGGTAGTTTTACACCCCATCCATTAGTTCCTTACATTTACTGTAATAGAGAAATAGTTGTTTTTTTAGATAAAATCAATATTATCCCCTTTTTTTTGAGTACCCGTCTTAATCGATCGGGACTCAGTTTTATTTGGCGTTAGCGAAGCGGCTCCCTTCGGAGCTTCGCTAAGAAGTTTTTGAGCTAATTGAAGACTGTTGTATGTGCGTGGTTCCTTTTTAAGGCATTCTTCCAAAAAAACTATGTCTGACTCCTTGCACTTTGGTTTTCCCCCACGAAGAAAGTTTTTCCCAAAGCCCTTGTATACCAAGCTTTTCCCATTTATGTAAAACTTCTCTCACTGTTTGTGGAGGTAAGTTTTAATGAGCAGCTATTTTTTCAACGTACCAGCCATGTGCATTTAACCTGATTATCTCTGCTCGGTCTTTGACTTTCTGTGGTGCATCCGTAGTTCTTAGGTTTAATAGAATTTTATCTTGATCGCTAGTCAAAAATACCCTTAAACGAGCGCCCATATCTTAGTCACCTCGGTAGATGCATTCTCCGTATTTACTTATCTTCACATAATTTGGTTTTTTCGCGCCGACTTACTTAGTTTGCTTTTATTATTAATAGGTTTTGGAATTTTTTTCTTAGCTTGGAGGACTCAAGATGAAATTAATCGCATTACGGCGATGTTTAGAGGAACAATTTCTCTAATTTAGGGGTTAGCTCTAGCTCCATTGTCATTGCAATTATTTTTTGAGATTGTCTCACTTCTAGCGGCTTTCTCTGTTTGTATGCGTTGTTTAGGTTGTGGCTCAAACCGCAATTGATTTTTCAATTGATAATTTTAATCTCCTAAAATAATTAGGAGATTAATGTACTAGTTGATTACTTTAAAATTCACAAAATTCAGTCTGACAAATACCGTCTGATTGCTATGAACAGCATAATTAAGGTACGTCACTAGTTGAAGCTACTACTTTGGGAACAGAATACGTCGTCCAACTTAGTAAAAATGGGGTTGAAACGTTTAACTCTGGCACTCGCTTTAGTAAAACTACCTCATCACTTAATACGTTGTATGTTTGCGGGTCAAAAATCACACGGGTTTGTTTTCCAGTCTGGCTGTCAGTATAATTCAAACTTATACCTGCTCGTCCTTGCCGATCTGTAACATTCTCGCTACGTGTGACTCCTGGAATATTTGCCATGACTTCAAACAGTGGTCGGTTTAACTCTGATTTAGTTTGCAGTGTCACCAAAATACTCAAAGTTTCATCAAACATCCCAGACTCAATCGCACTATTGTTCTGTTTCGCCCGATTATGGATCACCTGAGTCAGTAAAGTTTGATCTACTGGCAGTACTGTAGAGTCAACCAGTTCACCTGCTTTATGATCTATCGTGAAGTTTGGTGACAAGCTTGGTTTACCCGCAGCTTCCCAAACTGCACGGTCTTGGACACTCAAAAACTCAGGTTTACCGTCTATTCGCTGAATACGTCCTGACCCATCTGCCCCAAGCCACATTTGATGAGTATATGGCGCTTGAAAACGAATTTCTTGAGCCTTGCTAGTATTTGGAAGTTGTACCATATATATATTTAGCACAAATCCCTCTGTTTTTCGATATAAGTAGGAGCCAGCTTTGAGTGTACTCGCTTCATTAGAAGCAGGTGAACTCCCATAAGCTGCACTAAAACTTGCTATTGATGAGGTTTGCACAACACTATAACCACAGCACGCAAGCACAACTAATACAAAGTTAAGGCTGCTCTTTTTTCGAGATTTAGGCTTTAACAGGTTCATCTATTTGCGGTATTTGTAGAGTAATTGAGGAACAGACAAAAAATTAAATCATATAACTGTTTTAATTGATTAGATAATCCCTTTGTAAGTTCCAGAGCTATAAATGTTCTTATCAAATGTTAGATTTAGCTAATGGGAGTTAAACAGTGGCTAAGACCAGTTCTTTTAGGTTAGCAGCATGGGGACGGCAGGGTTAGCGCATCTCAAACCCTATTGACAAATGGATTCTATGAGAGTGTTGAGTTAGGGAAAGCCGCCGCCAAAACAGAAACCATATACTGATCATTCATCGCGGCTCGCCGTGACTTTTGGCGAATACTGCGGCGGAAAGATGATTCTCGCTCTAAGGCATTCAGGGCAATGCGACGTAGCAAAGAAAAATTCTGTGGACTGTGCAGAGAACGAATTCGACATTCATCCTCATTGAAAGTGACATCTAATGTCCAATGAACAGAATTTTCAATACCCCAATGCTGTCGAATAGCACTACCAATTTTATGAGCATCACTGGCAAGACTAGTACAAAACGGCGTAAGTTAATGAACCATTATGATGAGATAATAAGTAAGTACAATTAAAGTTGTTTTGAGTTATAAAAAGGAATCAGCGTGTGGCGAGATTAGCACCACAAACATTAAAACTGAGGGATGATGAACAGTCAGAACTAGAACAGTTGATTAAGCGACATAACACGCCACAGCAAATAGCACTGCGGGCAAAAATAGTCCTATATGCCAATTTGGGCAAAAATAACCGAGAAATAGCTCGAATATTAAATATTAGCCGAAATATGGTGATATTATGGCGAAACCGATGGTTAGCCAGCATAGGTTCACTACCCAGAATTATCGCCGCAGCTTCGAGTGCCTGGGTATTGTTCATCGCACTAGCGAGATTCTTCAACGCCATGCCCATGAGCCGCAGACATTCTTGGGCATTTTCTTTGGGTGGTTCTGCTGCAAGCGATCGCAGATCAATTGTCTTCTCCAGTGCAAGCTTTACCTGCTTATTCCAGCAATTCTCATTTTGAAATAAATAGAGTATTAACTCCCATTTTGAAATTCAAAATATAGTACAAAAACACTAGTTTTCCGGGAGAGGCGATGCTTGTGGCGAGTGAAGCGATCGCTAAAAAAAACAATTTGACCGATTGATTAAGTATAAATACTGAGTTTGTTAACGGGAATTGGCTGACAACGAAAAGGGGAAATCCAGTCCATCATTGGGTTTTTAGAATAGGGAATTCAAGGAAAATAAAAATGTATAATTGTTGTCAGATGATTTAAAATCGGTGAGTTAAAAATCCGACAGTGCGTCAAATTACTCAAACATGAACCTATCCCACTAATAATATTTATGCTAAAAAACTTAAGCTTGTTGAGAATTGAAAACGAAAAATAAAGCTTTTCAAGCACATTTTACGAAAAAAAGTAGGGATTTTTAGAATAGTGGGATAGGTTCATGGATCATTTGGCAGGGTCCCTAGAAATTCCTGAATTAATACAATTTTTACGGTCATCATTACATGACTTACCTGATGAAAGGAAACCTGGAAATAATACGAAATATCAGGTAGAAGACGCAGTG
>JAESGI010000423.1_pt1 | contig 11563 bp, 14 predicted proteins | sample 9269671 | NCBI WGS metagenome assembly JAESGI01 (sample SAMN14515641, study PRJNA621666) | algae metagenome | isolation source: Nostoc indistinguendum CM1-VF10 and co-occurring heterotrophs from gravelly... | place: USA: Clark Mountains, San Bernardino, California | collected 1998-06-05 | reverse complement strand
TTTGAATCCGTAAATTTTTATCTTGTAAGCTTTTGAACCAGGGATACTTCGACTGCGCTCAGTAACCGGGTTAAAGGGGAAAGGATGGAACTTTCCCTTCACCTTTAACATGCAAACATGCACTCCAGCATCAAGGCAAAAGTTACTTTTGCAAGATGTCTAGTCCTTCTACGCATCGGTAGAGCAGAGAGATAACCCTAGCTACCAAGGTAAACGGTTAGTCGTCGGTGGCAGCCCGAATCAACGAGGCGTGGTTGCAGCAGCCAGTTATGAAGCTCGTAAGTTTGGCATTCACTCTGCGATGCCATCAGTAACAGCAATTGCCAAATGTCCTGGGCTTATCTTTGTCAGACCGAGATTCGACGTTTACCGAGAGATTTCCACTTCAATCCACGCCATATTTAAACGCTACAGTGATTTAGTGGAAGGAGTTGCACTAGATGAGGCATACCTTGATGTTACTGAGAATAAGCAAAGTATCCCCTACGCTTCTACTATTGCAAGACACATCAAAACTGCGATTTTCCACGAAACTCAGCTGACGGCAACCGCAGGCGTGTCGATTAACAAGTTCCTGGCAAAAATGGCATCAGGGCAGAATAAACCCAATGGACTAACGGTGATTTTGCCAGAGGATGCGATCGCATCTGTAATGAAAGAAGATGATATATAACCGAGCATAATTTTGTATAGAGAAATTTTATTTTAAAGTTAGTTTATGAACGAATCTACTTTTTATTTGGACTTTTGCGTTATCGCGCACTGGAATGTAGTTTGGTTTTATTGGTTCTGGAATTTTCGCAATTTTAAATATTCACTACTGCTGAAGCTTTTGGATCAATTCCATTACTTCTTGATATGAATTTTTATTTCCTTGTTTTTGATAGAGGTTAGCAGCTTTTTGTAAGTCTGCGAGCGCTCCTTGCAAGTCTCCTAAGTCAGAGCGGGTAGCTCCCCGGTTGTAGTAGGCATTGGCTAAGTTTGGATTAATCTTAATGGCTTGGTTGTAATCGGTGAGCGCTGCTTGCAAGTCTGCCAAGTTATAGCGGGCATTTCCTCGGTTATAGTAGGCATCGCCATAGTTGGGATTAATCTTGATGGCTTGGTTATAATCAGTTATAGCCCCTTGCAAGTCTCCTGATGCAGAGCGGACAATTCCCCGGTTGTAGTAGGCTTGGGCAAAGTTTGGATTAATCTTGATGACTTGGTTGTAATCGGCGATCGCCCCTTGCAAGTCTCTCAAGTCAAAGCGGGCATTTCCCCGGTTATTGTAGGCATTGGCATAGTTGGGATTAATCTTGATGGCTTGGTTGTAATCAGTTATAGCCCCTTGCAAGTCTCCTGATGCAGAGCGGACAACTCCCCGGTTGTAGTAGGCTTGGGCATAGTTGGGATTAATCTTAATGGCTTGGTTGTAATCAGTTATAGCCCCTTGCAAGTCTCCTTTTTTGTACTTATCCCCAGCCTGAATATAGAAGTCATTAGCTTTCGGTACTGTGGCTGTTGGTATCTTAGGTGTACTAACGCCTACATCTGCCCCAGTTTTAGCTGAGAGTTTCAAAAAGGTATTGACTCGTTTAGTGGCTTCAGTACCAGAACTATCATAATTATCAATTTCTACAGTAATAGCTTTGGCAACTTTAGCAACTTCGGCTGAGGAGAGTGCAAAAGCATTTTGAGGTTGTACAAAAGCAATTGATACACCTATTAATGCTGGAGCTAGAGAATAATAAAATTTCATTTAATTTACAATCAAAGAGTAAATAACAGTAACAGATACAGCAAGAGTCCCTAAAATTCCCAAAAAAGACGATTTCAATAAAATACCGTAATTAATTATAGAAAGTCAGTCAAAATAAATGCAGTCCTTTTATAAGCGTATAAATAATTACTTTTATATAAGTTAAATGCTGGTAAATTAAGCATTGGTTTTTATATACTCTGCCCAAGTGGATAATTCAGTAGAGTATTTTATGAAAGTGCGCCTGTCTTAGGCGTTCGCGTATCCGCCCACCTAACAGAGTGATCGCAAAAAGCTTAAGCTTCCTCCATCGCCGCCCCCGCCTCCGAAACTGCCCTTGTTACAACTGCGCCTCCACAGCCTACGATTGCTGCTTCGGGGGGCAACACTTGCCCAGCTTTTGACAACAATTTGTTGTCAAAATATGACTGATGTTATCTAGTTAGGCTGCTAACCCAAAAATGAGCTTTTTCAGACTGGGAATTTAGTTTTTAGTTTAGCGTCCGGCTTATTCAATTGCGGTTCGTAATCCTAGTTTTGAGTTGCCGTCTGTGGGCGATAGCTTGTCCAACATCGCAAATATAACTGATTGGTCAGTGATTAACACTGGCAATCCGGGAGTATTTAATCCTTCTGCGGCTTCGTTTAATTTTGTCCCTGACGGAGTTCAAACACTTTATAGTAATGGTGCAACTGTATTTCAAACGCTCTCCACAGCCTTAGCTCCTAAAACGTTATACACCTTGGGTATATCCGTAGGGCAAAGACAAGATTTTACAGACTTTCCCGGATTTAGTGTGGAGTTACGTGCTGGTGGGACTATACTAGCTTCTGCTAATCAGACTCATGTTCGTCTTCCAGAAGCTGGTAAATTTGAACGATTAACTGTTTATTATGTTAGTCCCAACAGCGTTGAGGCAGGGCAACTTCTGGAAATCCGTTTAAAATCAGTCAGAGCGCAAACTAACTTTGACTTGGTAACATTAGATGCTCGTCCCATTCCTTGACCAAGGCGAGTGCAAAAATGCCAGCCTCATAGCAAATTTTGGGATGGACTAGCATTTCTAACCCTATAGCTCGAAAAAGAACGTTTGATCGCTAAACGCCTTATAAAACATGGACTTTAATGATTTATAAGGCGTTTGTTAAAGGATTAGATAAAGCACGAAACGTACCTGAAAGCAAGTTTCCCAATTAAACTCAACCGCCCACCCCTCGCCCCCACAAGACAGGCTCAGTGCAGATTGCCTCTGCTTTGGGTAATCGCTCTAAATTCAGCTATCACAATGCCAACCCCAGCAATACCAATGATGGTGGCAACGCTCCTTAACGCTATTTCTAGGGGGGGGTTGAGGGGAAAGCATAAGTAGTCAAAGTCATCCCACTCCTAAGAAAACAGAATGGTTTCTTTCATCCATAGTGGGCGATCCGCTCATGAACAGCTTCTGACTATCAGACCTGCTGCGGAAATTGAAATGGCCAGGTAATTAATACCAAACAAAAAAGCTGCAATAGTAATCAGAGCGATCCCTGCTCCAAGTTTATTCATCGCATCTACTTTCCCTATCATCAGACTTCCCAAAAGTACAACTGCCATCAACTGTTCCCAAAGCCGGGGACTGCCAGGGCAAACGCATCTAAAGTATAAAAATCCTTTAATAGCAAGGGTTTTGGCGTTTTTTAATTTAGCCTATTTTTTCGTCAAGATCCTTATCCAGCAAGGGTTTCAGAAATACCGTGCGTTCGCCCTGCGGGGACTGCCATTCGATTTTGTAGAAACAGAAATCATTGATAAAATACAAATAGCTCTTACTCTGGCTCTGATTGCCCTTTATCTTGTTTCCAGCGTCCGGCTTTCTTCACAGCTTCGGTTAACAAATACTCGATCTGTGCATTTACACTTCTGAGTTCATCTGCTGACCATTTCTCGACTGTCTGGTAAAGTTTCTCATCCAGACGTAACAAAAATCGTTTTTTTTGTCCCATTTTTTAGTTATAAAGCGTTCCAGCATTGATAACGGGTTGGGCAGTTTGCTCAGAGGTGAGGACAACCAACAGGTTATTAATCATAGAAGCTTTGCGCTCGTCATCCAAATTAACCATTTGTTCAGTAGCCAGACGATTCAACGCTTCATTCACCATCCCTACTGCACCTTCGACAATCTGCCGTCGTGCATCAATTAAAGCTTTTGCTTGCTGTCGTCGTAGCATCACTTGAGCAATTTCTGGTGCATAGGCAAGATGCGACAGCCGTGCTTCAATTACTTCTACACCTGTTATTTCCAAACGAGCTTGGAGTTCTTTTTGCAGGGCGTGAGCGATTTCATCAGGAATTCCTCGCAGCGAAGGAGTGTTTGTATCATCTGAACTGTCGTAGGGATATCGAATAGCTAAAGACCGAATGGCAGTTTCACTTTGAATGGCGACAAATTCAGAGTAATCATCGACGGCAAACTTTGACTTAGCTGAATCAAAAACCTGCCAGACGACAACCGCCGCAATTTCTATTGGACTACCTTCTGCATCATTGACTTTGATGATTTTGCTATTGAAGTTGCGAACCCGTAGCGAAATCTTTTGTTTGCTCACAAAGGGATTTGTCCACCAGAAGCCAGAGGAGCGAACGCTTCCGACGTATTTCCCAAACAGCATCAACACCATTGCTTGGTTAGGCTCAACACTAAAGAAACCCGACAGCGACGGGATAACAACAACCAAGAGCGTTGCAGCCAACCAAGCAACAAGCTCTGCAACGCTATCTTCACCACCGATAAAATCAGTAACCTTCAAGCCTCTGGCAAGTATTGCTTCCAGTCCCTGCACACTAGACGCTAGATACCACCCGCCAATCAGCGTGAGCGAAACTACCACAGCCAACATGATGAAGCCGTTGACCTTGAATGCTGGAAATTCTTTGATTTTCTGTTCCATAGTGTTTATCAGTCCAAATTTATATCACTATGATATCACTATACTATCAAACTCCTGCTATTTAAATCATTAAGGGACAAACGAAGATACTCTCTTCCCCTTTCCCCAAAGCCTCTGTGCTTCTTCTTTTCTGTCCCCTGCTTGTTGGTTGTCCTCTTCCTTACCTGTACCAACACATTTCAAGTGAGTTGCTCTCGGTTTGTCATAAAAATGCTCCTGATAATTGTTTTTATATGTGAGTAAATAACTGCGCGGCAAAACTGGGAGGCACGGAATAGCCGATAATTGACCCCGCGGTAGTAGTCTCGTTGGGAAACTCGTACCAACTGGGAAACCCTTGCAAGATTGCAGCCCCTTCAATAGACAAAGATTTAACTATCCCATCCGGCAACCAGATATCAGCGAACTTGCTTCTGTTGCAACCTTTGTGATCTGTGAAATGCGTAGGCGCAGCCCGCCGCAGGCATCGCAGTATGGTGTTACAGGGTAGATGCCCAGGCTTGTACTTCAGTCCGTTGCGCCCTCCAACTCTCTCTAGTAGCAGTGGCGTTGGTTCCTTAGCCGTCAGAAACTGTTCTACCGCTTGCCGTTGTTTGGGGAGTAGTTGGGAATCGGTCATAGTGGGGATGAGATCCGTGATCGCCTCGTACCAACCGCAAGGTGTAGTTCCCGAAGGTAAAGCAACGCGACAACCTCTACTGGCAATCAAGACTAACCGCCGCCGCGCCTGGGGCAACCCAAAGTCAGCCATGTTGACCACGCTGTAATTGACCGAGTACCCCTCTTGTTCCAAAGCTGACAGAATGATACTGAAACTCTGACTGTTCTGATAGCGTGGAACATTTTCGAGAGTAAACACCCGTGGCTGCAACTGTCGGATGGCTTCAGCAATAGCGATCGCAGCCGTCAAATCATCAGCCGTTTCAAGCGCAACACCCGCTTTTGCAGTGTGAGCTTGACTGAAGTTGGCGCACACTGGGGAGGCATGGAGGTAATCAAGGCGGCGGGGAAAATCTAGAAATCCTGACTGCGCTACTTCTTGAACTGTTAGCTGGATTATTCTACAGCCATACTCGCTGAAGTTGTGGTGATGAGTTTTGGCGTTCACGAAGTGTGCCGAAGGTATCGCCCTGCTCAAGTCTGGTTTGGTGGGGTCAAACTCTACTGCAATGACCGGACGAATTCCGGCTTGAACTATCCCAGCTTCTATCCCGCCGCCACCAGCGAAAAGTACTACAGCGATCGGGGCATTATCTGGCAGAACTGGTTTTATTTTTGTGTTATCAAAATTTTTGCAGACATCTAATTTTGATGATGTCTTTTTGGATTTCGCTTTTTTGATAAAGGCGATGATACTCTCTCGCGTTGCCCTCTGTTGTTGCAGTGTCCGAATCATTGTCACAGCGCCAGGCGGGATTGAACCTATACTTTTGCTTTTCCATGCCCCGTTTATCTTCTCTTTCCAATTGAATGCCCATCGCCAATCTTCGGGATTATTCGGGTCACGTTCACCAATGACACGAGGATAAGAAACAGTCTCCTCATCAAGTAGCTTTTTAGTTTCGAGGTACTGATAAAGACAACCGACTGATTCTCCCTGTGAGGCTTTGACCCCTTTCTCTAAGAATTTTTCGGGTATTGCAGATAACTTAGCTATTACTGTTTTAGTCATGCAGCCACCTCCATGACCAAATCGTCTGGTACTTCAAAAATCCCCAACTGCCCAATGTAAGGAATCGGCGTAATCTCGCGTGGATTCTTCAGCTGACAGTGATATTGCCCAGGCATCCCCCAGCCAAAACAATTCGCAATTCGCAATTCGCAATTCGCAATTAATTTCATTGCTTGATTTTCTCTTTAACTTTTCGAGTAGATGCAACTAAGATTTTTCCAATTTCTCTAGTTTCTTGAAGTAAGGATTCAAACTTATTTTTATCAACCAATTCTGCCTCAATTAATATTTCTAACCAATATTCAGTTTCTCTTTCTTCTTTAAGCGCAATTTCTAATTTGCTTAAAAAATCTTTATCAGATTGAGCGGATTGAGCTTCTTTAACATTTGCACCTATAGAAGTACCGCTTCGGAGTAACTGTTTTGATAATGTTCGACAGACTCCGGGTTTTTCATCTAAAAAAGTACAAGCTTTAACTATCCTTATTGCCAAAGCTTTCGTTCTATCAGCAATACTAACTTTTTGGTTCATTTCTTTTACTCCTAGTTAATAATTGCGAATTGCGAATTGCGAATTGCGAATTGTTTATTGCCCAAGGCTGACGAACGGATAGCGCTTTCATATATCGACCTCTAAAACTTTAAAAAAGTTCATTGCATCAAATTATCTTGCCAAGTTCAAAAATTTCGAGGTCGATAAATCGCACAACATCGTCGCAGTACCGAGCTTACCGTAAAGGCGATTTTTCTCAACAATCAACTCGATAGTGCGGTCACTTGGGTCTTTTGTGTAGACAGCATCCCGATAAAGCATAATTAACTGGTCGCATACCTCAAAGATTTCACCAGAGTTGCGAAGTAGATGACGATTAGGGCGTTTATCAGCCGTTGTTTGATTACCCCGATTGATTTGACAGCCTAAGAAAACAGGGATTTTGTGAGACTTGGCAATATCCCGAATCTGGCGGGTAATCTTGCCGACTTCAAAAGCCATGTTTCCGCCGGATTCCAGAGGAATCTGCTGCAAGTAATCAATAAACACAGCACCAATAGAACCACCAAATTCGGCAATAGCACGGCGTACCGCAGAAGCAATCATTGCGGTTGTAGGGGAAGAATGCTCGTAAACCTTCCAAGGCAGTTCCACCATCTGTCCTATGCCTTGTGCTATTTGTTCCCAGTAGCATTGAGTATTGGTTTGAATCATAGAAGCGTCTACACCTGTGATTCGGGCTAGCATTCGGGCATTGAGTTGATTCTTGTCCATTTCTGGAGTAACGTACGTACAGAACTGGCTTTTTGTCGCCCTTCCCCTTCTTAATAAAGGTTACGATTCAAAGGAAAACGTGCTACCCTACGTAACTGTGAAATATCTAACAATGTTTCTAATTCCAACTGTTGAGGTAGGAATATAGTTCATAGCGTCTAATAACCTGATTTATATCAGTAGGATGATGCTTTAAATTACAAGCCATTGAGACAATATCAAACTAAACAACCTGAGCGACCAATGGCTAATTTAGTTTTGCACGAAGCTGTACGAAAATTATGAACTCCCACCCAATCTTGCTATATTTTGATGACGGCAAGGGCAGAGCAGAATTGCCGCGTCTGATTTTTGTCTATGGCGATGTCCCATTTGAAGACAGAATGATATCCCTTCACGAATACAAGCTTTTGCGGGACAGTGGAAAACTCCCCTTCGATCAGCTCCCGACTCTTAAATTGGCCAATACCATGATTGCTCAGTCATGTACACTCGCTCGTTACGCGGCGCGAGAAGCAGGAATATACCCTTTGGATAGGGTACAGGCAGCCAAATCAGATATGGTGGTCGATGCTTGGAGAGATTTGCTGGATCTTCTGTATGGGTGCTATGTTGACAGGATTGTGGAGAATGGTCATCTGCTAATGAAAATGAGGCAGGTATCACTGAGGGTGGAAAGGCTGGATCAGTACTTCACAGTGACTGTGCCTATGCACTTGGGCAGGTTTGAGCAGATGATAGCAGATAATCAAGAATCTCCATTCCTTGTTGGGTCATCACTGACGTGGGCTGATTTGGCAGTGTTTGACATTTTGTACACATTGGATGTATCCGCAAACCTTTGGAGAACTCCATCTACATTCTTTTACATACCGGAGCCTTATGGCCCTTATCAGCCTCCAAAAAAACTGCTGGAACTATATCCAAAGCTTGAGACGCTAAAAAAGACAATAAGTAGAACGCCAAAGATTGCTGCTTGGCTTCAGGCTCATCCATATTAGAAAATATCTCTTAATGGGGGGCAACTATCTCTGTCATCATTGGCGGATCGCAAATCGAAGGGAAATAATCCACCTTTGGCTGGCTTTCGTATGTTGGGTGCGCTTGCTTGTAAGAAAGAGGCTTGACCGGGCAATACGCCTGCCAGACGTAGCCATTCCTTTGTTACGTCTAAGTCACAAATACGGTGATTCATAACATTGCACTGGCTCTAACCACCATTTTAGGATAATTTTCGCTGCTCTTTGAGTGTATATGTACTATTTCAGGCTACGTGCTGCTGCCTTAGTTTAACTGACGCTAAACAACTGCATTTTGGAGTAGGTGATCGCTGGTTTGGTATCTTGGACTAATGACTTCCACCATTTCAGGAGTTCGGGAGTTGGCGCGAACTCCTGAAATGGTGCTTACCCTTCCAATTTTCTAAAGTCTGGACAAGGTTAATCATGCTTATGCCTCCTGACAGGACAATAGATTCCACAAATAATCAATCCGTTTCCAAGCGATCGCAGCTTGCCTTGGAGAACAACTCAAACCATAAGCACGGCGGGCATCGTAATTACCCTTGATTCCCTTGGCTACTCCAATGGGAATCCCAAAAGCCACCTCACGAATGCCGGGTTGATAGCTTCGGTCTTCATGAGAGAGCCGTACTTGCGTAATCTGATTTCCAATTTGGTCTGCCCAGGGGGTTGGCTGTTGACGGTAGAATAAGCCATCGGCGTAGGCAATGATAAAGACTCTTTCTCTTTCATGTGGCAAGCCGAGGCAGTACGCGGGTATAGTTTCCCATTCACATACGTACCGGATTTGGGAAAGGTTTTCGAGGACTGTTGCCATTCCTCTAGCGAGTAGCCCTGTTGGGTTTTCGATGAGAGCGATTGCTGGTCTACACTGGTTGATGATGCGGAACATTTCGTGCCACAGTCCTGACCTGGGGTCGTTAAGTCCTTTTTTATCTCCAGCGTTACTGGTGCCGCTACAGGGGAATCCCCCGCACAAAATGTCGAACTGTCCTTGGTGGCAACGGTAGTTGGTAATATCTGCGTGGATTGGAATTCCTGGTTGTTCATGGCGCAATTGTGATTGAGAAAAAGGAGAGATTTCGATAAAATGCTGGACTCGGAATTTGTGGGATAGACCTGCGGCTGATATTCCGTGGTGGCAGAGTCCGCCGATGCCGGAGAAAAGCGAAAGGACTGATTTCACTCTTGCGATCGCACTCCTGACTAAATCATCTGGTACTTTTCGACTTTGGGTAGTATCTTAATCTTGAATCTATAATCCCGGTCAGTAATAGCGCATTCATCAGGGGCGAGAGCCGTCCATTGTTGTAAAAGTTGTTGGTAAGTTTCAATCATTCTCAGTTCCCTGTCTTACATAAAAGACAATGTTTATCCTCCAGTAGAGCCTTAAAAACTACGACCACGAGATAAATTCTTGAATCTGGTAAACTGATGGTCAAATAAAAGCTTGACTGTACCAGTTGGGCCATTGCGTTGCTTGCGAACGACTAACTCAGCAATGCCACGATCTGGGGTATCGGGGTTGTACATTTCTTCGCGGTAAAGCATGATCACAACATCACTGTCTTGCTCAACAGCACCACTGTCTTTTAAATCACTTAGTACAGGGCGTTTATCGTTACGGTGTTCAACTTCGCGGTTGAGTTGGGACAAAGCCAGTACAGGTACATCCAAATCTTTGGCTAATCTTTTTAATCCCCGGCTGATTTCACCGACTCGTTGAGCCATGTTCACCCGTGAATCAGTATCAAGCGCCATAAGTTGTAAGTAGTCAATGATCACAAGCCCAACACCACCGTAATGGGATGAAATTCTGCGGACTTGGCTACGGATTTGATTAAGAGAAGGGTAAGATTCGTCGTTGATGAAAATCTGTTGTTCGCTTAACGTAGCGATCGCCACGCTCAAGGGTTGCCACTGACTCTCAGAGACATTCCCAGTTTCCAAGAAGTTATTTTCAATGCCAGATTCGCTGCTTAAGAATCGCTGTACGTACTCATCAGTAGACATTTCCAAGCTGAAAACGCAGATCGGCATCTTCCCAGTTTTGGCAACATTGAGAGCGAGATTACCAGCCAAAGCGGATTTACCAACAGAAGGACGAGCAGCCAGTACATACAACCGTTTGCGGCGAAAACCACCGCCAAGTATACTGTCCAGGTCATAAAATCCACTGCTTGCTGCTGGTGAGCCTGTACCAGCATGACGCGCTTCAATTTCGGTAAAAGTGTCGGCTAGGGCATGAGAAATATGAACCAAGTCCGAGGCAGAATGCTCAGACGTAATGCTGTAGACTTTTTGTTCGGCTTCGTCGAGAATTACAGGTAAATCGGTTTCGGTGGCATAGCCGAGTTGAACAATCTCAGTGCCAGCAAGGATTAACTGCCGCCTTTGGTATTTTTCCATTACCAAGTCAGCTAAAGCATCAATGTTCACAGCTGACACAGTACGGTCAACCAGACTGGCCAGTTTATTGCGTCCACCGATACGGAACAATAAGCCATTATCAGACAACCAGTTGGTGATGCAAAGCAAATCCGTTGGTAATCCTTGGCTATACAGTCGTAGGGCTGCTTGATAAATGTCTTTGTGGGCATTGATGTAAAAAGCATCTGTCACCAAGCGTTCGCTGATTCGGCTCATGGCACTTGGGTCGAGCATAATGCCACCGAGTATCACTTCTTCAACCTCAATGCTTTGTGGGGGTAAGCGGTCTTGTTGGGATGTGAAGTTTGATTTGTCTTGTGTCATAGTTCACCTCATAACAATTCGCAATTCGCAATTCGCAATTCGCAATTAAAACCCACCTTCCGCACCCCAAGTGTCACAAACGGAAATTACTGAGAGAAAAAAGGCAAACAAGAATAAAAACAGACATATTTTGACAAAAAAGACATAAGAGCCGACATCAATCAACAAAAATGGCA
>JAESGI010000422.1_pt1 | contig 11738 bp, 12 predicted proteins | sample 9269671 | NCBI WGS metagenome assembly JAESGI01 (sample SAMN14515641, study PRJNA621666) | algae metagenome | isolation source: Nostoc indistinguendum CM1-VF10 and co-occurring heterotrophs from gravelly... | place: USA: Clark Mountains, San Bernardino, California | collected 1998-06-05 | reverse complement strand
TAATCAGAAGATTAAGCTCATTAAACGCAGGGCTTATGGCTTAACTAACTTTCATAATTTTAGAAGAAGGGTTTTACTAAATTGGTATTTCTGTTGTTAATTTAACATATCTAGTCTGGGAGAGCCTAAAATGTTTGGAATATGAAATTGGACAGTTGGAAAAGGAAGAGTTTGAATTAGCAATAAATAAAGCTAGGAATTTAGTAGAGAGATTAGAGATATTGAGAAAAGATGTCACCAGATTTTGACTACTCCCCACTCCTAAATTGTTAGGTCAATCCCCAGAATCCCCAGAGAATCAATCAGTACTCGTCATCGCGGATAATATTTACAAGTGATCGCACAATAATGGACAAACAGCAATACATTGTTTGACTACTGGCATGACCGAGTTCGGCTGAAAAACTATGAGTTAATTGCACCTCCTGGACACGTCGAAACCCAGAATCATTATCTAACTGTCCTATCCGTTGCAGGTAACACTTCGTTGCAACGGACTGAATCGATATCTGGCTTGGGATGCAAAAAAGCAAGCCTATGGACGCATTTGCATTCTTGGTAGCTTATAGAGAATAATCACAGATAAAGCAGCTTTGGCATCTTCGTGCGAGAGAATAAAGATAAAATATGGCGATCGCAATCGATTTTGGTACTAGCAACACAGTCATTGCTCGTTGGAACCCTGTAACCCAGCAGCCAGAAACCCTAACTCTACCAGGTTTATCAATTAAACAAAGTCTCAATCCGCCCCTGATTCCCAGCTTGGTTTATGTTGAAGACGCAACAAAAAATCAAGTCTTAGTAGGGCAACAAGTACGCGATCGCGGTCTTGACCTTAAAGGGGAAACTCGATTTTTCCGCAGCTTCAAACGGGGTATCGGTGCAGATATCCAAGGTTTCTTACCCGAATTAGATGGGCAAATTGTCACCTTTGAGCAAGTAGGGCAATGGTTCCTCACCAAAGTAATTGAAGAACTAGCACCCTTGGAAGGGGGGTTAGATTCTCTTGTATTAACCGTACCTGTAGACAGTTTTGAAGCTTATCGTCACTGGTTGGGGACAGTTTGTCAAGCCCTTCCGGTCGAACAGGTGCGAATGCTAGATGAACCCACAGCCGCCGCCTTGGGTTATGGCTTGGCAGATCAAGAAATTCTTTTAGTGATTGACTTTGGCGGTGGAACTTTAGATTTATCCCTTGTCCGGTTAGATCAAAGCGTGCAAGCAACCACAAAGCCGCTCGGATTTCTCCTCAAGTGGGGTAATAAGTCTCTGGCTGAAGATTCAAAGCAAAAAGTCAAAACTGCCCGTGTATTGGCGAAAGCTGGGCAAAATTTGGGCGGTACTGATATTGATAATTGGTTGGTAGATTACTTTGCCAAAACTCAGGAATTGGCGATAAGTCCCTTGACAACAAGATTGGCAGAACGGGTAAAAATTCAGCTATCAACTCAAAATCAAGCTAGTGAAGTTTATTTTGATGATGAGACATTTGAAAGCTATGAACTGGAATTAAACCGTGATACTTTTGAAAATATCCTCAAAGAACACGCATTTTTTGAGTTACTAGATGAGTCGATGACGACACTGTTGCAGCAAGCAAGACGGCAAGGAATTGAACTTCCTGATATTAATGCAGTTTTGTTAGTTGGTGGGACAGTGCAATTACCAGCAGTGCAGACATGGATCAAACAGTATTTTGAACCAGAAAAAATCCGTTGTGAACGTCCCTTTGAAGCGATCGCTCAAGGTGCATTACAGTTAGCTCAAGGCGTACAAATTAAAGACTTTCTATACCATAGTTATGGTATCCGCTACTGGGATCGCCGCAATCAGCGTCACAAATGGCATTCTCTGATTAAAGCTGGGCAAGCATATCCGATGAGTCAACCAGTGGAATTAGTCTTAGGCGCTTCTGTGGAAAATCAGCCTAGCATTGAACTAATTATGGGAGAATTGGGAGCAGATACAGGTAGTACTGAAGTTTATTTTGATGGCGATCGCTTAATTACTCGCCGGATGGACAATACTGAAACCAGCGTCAAACCCTTCAACGATCAAGAAGGTGCGAGGACAATTGCCCAACTGACACCAGCTGGATATCCTGGAAGCGATCGTATAAAAATCCTCTTTCAAGTTGATGAGCAGCGCTTTTTGCGAATCACCGTTGAAGACTTGTTAACCAATGATACGCTGTTGGAAAATCAACTTGTGGCACAGTTGAGTTAATTAACTAAAAGGATTTAAAAGTGGGATACCGCTGCCATCAAAATCCCGGATGTTGCGCGTTACTAAAGTCAATTGATGAATTTGAGCAGTAGCAGCAATCATCATATCTGCTTGGGTATGTGTTTTCCCACTTAATCTTAGTTGACCTCGCAATTCACCGGAGCGCTTGGCAATTTCAATGGTGATAGGCAATACTTGACAGTTATTTTCTAAAAAACTCTCAAACCATATTTGAATTCTGGGGTTAGGCTTGGATGTCAGTCCGTAAAATATTTCTTCAACGGTGATTGCACTGAGAACTATTGAAGAAACTTTTTCTGCCCATTTCACTACACCAGAGTTAGGTTGCAGTCTTACTAATTCGCTGATAATGTTAGTGTCACAAAGAAAAGTCATCGATGGCATCAGCGAAAGGGTTAAGACGGTCTTGGCGGCAGGGTACTTCGAGAATATAATCTTCTTCAGCAGCTATCTGACGTAGTTCTTTGAAAGCATCAGCTAAAGAAAACTTTTCACGTTGCTTGCGCCACGTCAAGAATTCCTCAAACATTTCAGCTTCGACAACAACAGCCACCAGTTCATTTCGGTTGTAGATGAGTTGCGGTTCTTTAGTTACAGCATGAATTAGTTCGGAGAACCTCTGTTTCGCTTCTGCAATTCTCCAGTTCATTTTCCTACCTCTTTTATTTATAATCAACCTGAGCTCGGGATAAGCTGAAACCCTTATTACACCGTTGCTTGATTCTGAGATATGTCAACGTGTTTGCGTCGTTTCCGTCAACTAACGCTGAATAAATCTTCTTAACCCGAACTGACGTTAATCATGTCTATTATAGACATGATTTATATCTATAATTTGTTTTTCGCCAGAGAGCGATGTCTACGATGAGCTATTTGGCGTCGCACCTTCTCATTCCAGACGAGTTATTCTAACTACCCATCTTTAACCATCCAAAAACTTGATTGACGGTTATTTCTAGGTTAATTTCTTCTAAAACTTCTAAGCGATCGCTCTTTTGCAACAACTCTGGTTGTTGGCCCGGACGGAAAACCAAAATTGAGCGATCCGTTGGATCAATTAACCATCCTAGTCGGCAACCATGCTGTAAACAGTAAAGGATGTTACCAATTACTCGATTTGAACTCTGTTCTGGGGAGAGAATTTCAATTGTCCAATCTGGCCACAGCAAAAAATCGTTGGGGACTTCCCCATCAGCATCAAATGGAATTCGTGACCAGTTAAAAACCGATACATCAGGGACAATTGAGCGGATACCAAAGCTACAGCGCAACTCTGGGAATGCATAAGCAATTTTTTGGCTTTCTGCTACTTCGTTGATGCTATTGCAGAGTCTTAGCTGCAATCGACTATGCTTCCCTTTTGGCATTGCCTTAGAAATAATCTCACCGTTAATGTATTCACTTGCAGGCTTTGTTTCTGGGAGCTTCAGAAACTCCTCCAGGGTAAGTAGTTGAGTAGTTGAGTAGCTCATAGCTCCTAAATCCCTCGAAGATGTGTTTTTAGTCTAGCAGTGATGTAGGGTGCGTTACACACTCGGTAAACGCACCTGTCCATACATCAAAGGCAGAATTGCAACTCTTAATTACGAATTATTTCCGCACCACTACTAAAGTTCCATTCCTAGCCCAGTTGTAAACATTGCGTGCTTGCTTAACAGGTAAATTCACGCAACCGTGGCTGACTGGAGTTCCAAAACGATTATGCCAGTAAGCGCCGTGGATGGCATAGCCTCTGTAGAAATACATTGTGTAAGGAACGTCAGGAATGTTGTAGCCTCTGCCTCGCATCCGGTGAGTGCGATACTTAGAATTAATCCGAAATCTACCTATAGGTGTAGGGGTCGATCGCTTGCCTCCAGAAATGCGATATGAATAAACAAGTCTTTTACCTTCCCATGCACGTAAGCGTTGCTCTGACAAATCAATTTCAATCCAGCGAGTTTGGGATGTTTGCCTAATATTAGATGCAGTGAAGCTGTTTTCATTCGCTGACGCGGCTGTTGCTGTAGTAAAGTTGGGTGTACCAGCTAAAGGTGATGACCAAGAAAATAAAGTTGTCATCATCAGCGCCACGCCTGTACAAAAAGTTCCTGAAGAACGAATCCTACCACTGCGAATCCAAGATTGCATTATGCCTTGCCTTATAAACTACGCAAAAATTATGAAGTGAAGTAACTTTCTGGAAAACTACAAATTTCCAGATCCACTACTCGCTTCCTGTTGAGGATTTACGCAATTCATCCGCTAATGCTTTTCAAAACAAGTCCTAAGCTAATCTGCATCCAATTTGCACATTTGTCATTTGTCCTTGATTAAATGATGAGTTCTAACTAATGACCAATGACTAATGACTAATTACAAAGGACATTTTTACAAAAAATCTGTCATTTAAATGCCTAAATACAAACTTTCCCCAAAGTTATATTTGCATTTTTAATTTCACACAGTAATTGTCAGGATTCACGCTTATTTTATTGGGCAAATCGTTAAATGCCCTTTTCTATATTTTATTTCAAATTCCGTAATTCCGACTCCGAAGATTCCCAGCATAAAATATTGCTGGGAATCACTCAATTGTCTTGATTTGTTGTTATTAATGATTTTCTCTAAATTGCCTTTTGGTTGCTTCACCTACTATTTCTGAATTACTACTGGTGTTCCTACCGATGCCCACTCAAATAGCCATTTAGCATGTTTCGGTGCGAGATTTACACAGCCGTGGCTGACTGGAGTGCCAAACCTTTTATGCCAGTAAGCTCCGTGAATACCGTAATTACCTTGGTAAAACATCGCATGAGGAACATTGGGAACGTCATAGCCCCTTCCCCGCATCCGTGTAGTTTTGAACTTGGATTGAATATTAAAAGTACCAATAAGAGTGGGAGTGGATTTTTTGCCAGAGGAAATAGCACTTCCATAAACAACTCTGTCACCTTGCCAAGCTATTAATCGTTGCTTTGAAAGATCAATTTGAATCCAGCGTTTATCCGATTGTTGTAATGTCTGGATTTTTTGTGCAATCACTTGATTTTTAGAATTCGCCCAAACTTCACTTGTTCCAGTAGTAGTAGTAAAAACACTTACGGACAGTGCTGTACTAGTGAGGAGGATTTGTAAGCGACGCACCCAGTCAGAATAAATCAGTTTTTTCATTTTAGATACACTCACACTTAAATCATCAAGTCTTGAGAAACTTATCAGTTGTCACCTTTATTTCCCTATCTATTACTTTAATAGACGTGAACTTTTGATGATTTGATTCTAAGTTAACCTAACTGTTGTACCAGCTTTTTTGCTCCAAATGCGATCGCTTCCCAATTCCTCTCTGTGACAAGCTTTTTGGGAAATAATTCACCGCTCAAACCGACAGCGATCGCTCCGGCTTGTAAAAATTCTTTAGCATTTTCTAAAGTCACGCCGCCAGTAGGAATTAAGGGAATCTGACCTAGTGGCCCTTGCAAACTTTTGATATAGTCTACTCCTCCCACTGCTTGCACAGGAAACACTTTTACACAACTAGCGCCCTGACTCCAGGCGGTAACAATTTCTGTAGGAGTCATAGCTCCTGGGATGATGGGTACATCTTCTTCTTGTGCTGCTCTAATCATTTCTGGGTCAACATGGGGTGTAAAGAGGAATTGCGCCCCAGATGCGATCGCTTCTTGTAACTGTTGCACATTGAATAGCGTACCAGTGCCAATGGTACAGGCTGGTAATTCTGAACGTAATTGACTGATTAATTCCCCAGCGCCATCGCTATTCCAGGTAATCTCAATTAACTGCATTCCCCCAGATGCTACAGCCATTGCCATTTCCTGTCCCACTTCGATTTTAGGGGCGCGGATGACTGCGATCGCCCGATGTTTTTGCAACTGTGATAACCAAATTTGATTAGGCATTTTGACTGGAAATTAACGATTGGGAAACTCGATGCCCCTTCTGGGAATAAAAGTAATGGGGATTAAGGATTCAAAATTGGGCTAATATCAAGCAAATCTTCCCAGTCCCTATTCCCCAATACAAGCGTGACATAGTAAGAGCGATCAACTCTCAAGCTTGCTTCTTGTATCAAGTTATGTTCACGTAGCATCCCATAGAGATGAAATACGATTGCGGCAGGTAGCCTGGCGATGCCCAAGTGCGGAATGTTAGTAATAGACTGCAACTACACCTGTTGTAGACATAGCTTAATTTTGCTTCCTTTACATTACTTTAGAGACAGTCTTTGAAGACTCAGCTTAATTCTTCTAGTAGAGGAGAGAGCTAGTTAAAAATGCATATACTGCAATTACCAAGCAATAGTTTGATAAGCTCCTATATTCAAGACCTACTAGGAGCTTTTTTTTAATGGATTATCTAGTTTAATTGAGGTATATATCAAAAAATCGGCGTTGCAACTTAACTCTTCCTTATGGTTATTAATGATTAATTCTGATGATAGATGGAATCAGAAGATTAAGATTGATAATATGTATTTGTGAGTGGAAAACGTTTACCGAATTAATAACAATGAATATTCTTGCTTGGATTGTTTTAGGTCTAATTGCTGGTGCGATCGCTAAGGCTATCTACCCCGGTCATCAAGGTGGCGGAATTCTAGGAACAATCTTACTAGGAATGATAGGTGCTTTGATTGGCGGTAGCTTAGGTGTATTCTTTAATACGGGAACCTTAGCTATAACAGGTACTAGTCTTAGTATTCCTGGTGTTGCATTAGCAGTTCTTGGTGCAATTATTGCGGTTTTCCTCTGGAACTTGTTAACTCGTCGCAGTGCTGTATAAAAGCAAATTGCGAATAATGAGTGAAAAAAGTTTAGGAGATTCATTTAACTATTATGAATTAAATCCAAAAAATAGCGCTAGCCAATATTCGGCTAGCGCTATTTTTTAATTATTAATAAATAAAATAACAATTGGTAGTAATCTAATAGCGTGCAATCGCTGTTAAAAAACTTCTTACCATTCTCGCGAATGTTGATGCACATCTTGGACATTGCATAACGATGTCTATGATGTGCTACGCCTAAGCACTAATTCATATTTATATTCTATATTCTGGAATGCCTAGCTTTGTGAAAGACCCGAAACGCGGAGATATTCAAGATTACCCCTAGTGTAATCTTGAGTAGCGATGCTGGAAAAAGGTCGACAAGCATCCCTCCAATAATGGCTCCAATCACCGAACCAACTCCCATAGGCGCGATAGTATTGCTTAACACTGTACGATCTACAAATGCACCTCGACTAGCATATTTGATAACCCCTACAAGTACAGTTGGTAAGCTAACTAAAAGACTGGCTGTACCTGCTGTCTTAATATCTGCACCAAAAGCGAAAATAAGTGTTGGGAAATAACTTCACCCCCTGCAACCCCAAGTAGACTGCTTATCAGCCCAATTGCTAGTCCAAATAAGATCCCTGCCAAAAGGCGCCAACTTAAAACAGGGGGTAAAAGGGCTGGTATTTGTTGAGGTAGAAAACCCTCGACTATCAAGGCAATGCCAATGAATACCAATAGCACTAAGATGATTCGTTCAAGCTGTTCGTTTGAGAGCTTTCCCGCGATTGCTACCCCAAAAAAAGCAGTGATAACCGCTCCGGCAATCAAGGAGAAGATTACAGGCAGCAATGGAATAATGGGGCTGAAGGAAAGCGTACTGCCCCAAATTACTAAGGATGCAGCAATCGTAATCAAGCTGACAGCCAAGTTCAAAGGCACAGCCTGCCGCACTGAATAGCCCAATGTTCCAGCAAGGATTGGCAGCCGAAACTCTGCACCCCCCAAGCCAATCAGCCCTCCTAATAGTCCAATTGGCACGGCATAAAGAAAGGATAATCGGAAACGGCGTACTTCCAAGCTTGTAGTTGTAGGCTCCAGCGCAGACGGGTTCTTCTTTTTCATCAATTTTCTGAGAATCGGTTAGGGTGCGTTATAAACATTAGTCCATAACGCACCGAAAGTCTGGGATGGTGTGTCACGCCACTACAATTGACATGCCGCAGCTTGGCGATCGCTAATTGTGGGTTAAAAATTTCATCCAAGTAGGGACGTTCGTTGTTTAGTTTACAGCAGCACTGACTAAACCATTGTGCCTGAGCAAAGCGATCGTACTTGGTTCACGGCCCCGGAAAGTTTTAAACACCTCCATTGGATGCTGACCACCACCGAGCGCCAGTACTGTATCGCGATAACGTCGACCTGTAGCTTTTATAGCCTCTTCATTTTCTAACCCAGCTTCTTCAAAAGCGGCAAAAGCGTCAGCGCTCAGTACTTCTGCCCACTTGTAACTGTAGTAACCTGCTGCATAACTACCCTCAAAAATATGTCCAAAAGCACACAAAATGGCATCTTCTGGAAGTGGCGGTAAGACGGTAGTAGTCTTGGCTATACGATGACGCACATCTGACGGAGTTTCATTACTACCAGGGTGATAGCGGTAGTGTAATTCTAAATCAAGACTGCTCAGGTGGATCTGGCGCAACATCGCAGTACCACTCATATAATTACGCGCCGCTAGCAGCTTTTGATAATAATGCTCCGGTAGGGCTTCACCAGTTTCATAATGCTTCGCCATTCCAAAGAAAGTAGGTCGTTCATAGCACCAGTTTTCCATAAACTGGCTAGGTAATTCTACTGCATCCCACTCCACATTATTGATGCCTGCGGCTCCAGGATAGTTAACCTTGGTAAGCATGTGGTGCAATCCATGACCAAACTCGTGGAACAAAGTCTCTACTTCATAGAAAGTCATCAAACTAGGTTTACCATCTACGGGAGGACTTTGATTACACACCAAATAAGCTACAGGTAAGCGGATGGCAGTGGCACCATTTTCAGTGACTTTGGCGCGATTGATGCACACATCCATCCAAGCACCACCACGTTTCTCGGCTGGACGGCTGTAAGGGTCTAAGTAGAAGTAGGCTATGGGAGAACCAGTTTCGTCAGCAATTTGGAAATAACGGACATCCTCATGCCATACTGGCGCTTGACCATCGGCAGAGGTGACAGTAACGCCAAACAGCCGCTTGACTAGTCCAAATAAGCCGTCTAATACTTGAGGAAGAGGGAAGTAGGGACGCAATTCTTCAGCCGTAAAGGCAAATTTCGCTTCTCGTTGGCGTTCTGCCCAAAAGCTGATATCCCAGTGTTTTAAATCCTCTGCTTCTGCTGCTCCCTGTGCTGCCGCAAAAGCTTTGAGTTCTGCCAAGTCTTTCACAGCAGCATCATAACTAGCGCGGCGTAGTTCTTCTAATAGGGCGTTGACTGCCTCAACGTTGGGAGCCATTTTACTCGCCAGGCTCAATTGAGCAAAACTTTTAAAGCCTAGTATATCTGCGAGTTCTTGGCGTAACTTTAAAATGCGCTCAATTAAGGGGTTGTTATCCAAATCGCCAGCAGAAGCGCGGGTGATATGAGCTTTGTAGAGCTTTTCGCGCAAATCTCTACGGGTACTGTGCTGCATGAAAGGGCCATAGCTGGGGAAGTCCAAAGTAATCCGCCACGGGCCATTTTCTGGTGTGGCATCGCTTTCGCCAGCCGCACGAGCACCTTGAGCTGCTAAACTCACTAAGCTTGGTGGTAAACCGTCAATTTCAGCTTGTGTTGTTAGGGTTAAGCTGAAGGCTTTAGTGGCATCGAGTACATGGTTAGAGAATTTGGTAGAAAGTTCTGCTAACTCCATTTGTATGGCGTTGAAACGCTCTCTTGCCTCTCCTTCTAAGCCAACACCAGAAAGTTCTGCATCTCGAATAGCGGCTTCTACAATGCGTTGTTGCGCTAATTCTAAAGTTGCCCAACTATCACTGGTACGGAGTGCTTTAAAAGCATTATAGATGGGTTGGCTTTGACCAAGCTTATTGATAAATTGTACTACTAGCGGCTGTACGATTTCATGAGCTTCGCGCAGTTCTGGGCCATTTTTAACACCCATTAAATGATTTACCACCCCCCAACTCCATGTAAGCCGTTCTGTGAGCTTTTCTAAGGGTTCTACTAAACCACTCCAAGTAGGCTCTACATTAGTCTCTAAGGTGGTAAGCTGCTGGTCAAGTTCTGCTAGCAACTCATTGAAGGCTGGTACTACTCGTTCTGGTTTAATCTCTGCAAAGGGAGGTAAACCAGTGCCTTGGAGTAAGGGATTGTTGGAAATAATGGTACTTGCACTCATGGTTTTGTGTGAACTGCGAACGAGTAAAAATCATTGTTGATTTTTAGTTATATATCTTCTAATGTAGTGATCGCTGTCCTAAATAGTCTTTTAATTCTGGCAAAAAGGCAAAAAAAGCGAGAATTACTGAGAAAATTATCCTGATACAGCTATTTTGTTTAGTTTGTGAACAATATCTGACGAGGTAACAGTTCCCGAAATATCAGCGTCAGCCTCTGAGTTGAAATAAAATTTAAAAGCGCTTGGTGTTGACCCTGATATTATTTAGCCATAGATTTGCGATCGCTCTTGGCAGGTGCTTGGCATGGTCGTACAAGCAAAGGCGATGCCTATGGCGGGCTACGCCTACGCAAAAAGACAACTCTAATGTACTATGTCAAACAGGTAGCTCGTCCGCCAGGGTGTTATCCTGAAAACGCAGTTTCAGCCCAAGAATCCCACGCTTTCAAGGCGTGAGAGTGTCAAGTTAACTTAGCGTAATCGAGCATCCTTGCCAAACCGAAAAGGGAGGCTCTATATTTATGATTTTATTTGGCAACTCATCTTTTTACTCGTAAAATCGAAAACAAGATCAAGGTCAGTAGAAAAGAGTCCCTAAATTAATGAATACGTTAATCAGCCAGGGTGGAAGAGCTATCACTAAATTTCAGATGGTAGACCGGATAAATGATATCGCTTGGCAAGCTCACCAAGGTAGCGTTGCTGCGATTATTCAGCTATTGAACGAAAAGCTAGCCAAGTCTGGTGTCAGAACTAGAGCCATTTTTTCTGATGGTGTTTTACAACTTTTATGCGAGGCGGCTCGGGTAGAGCAACTTGAACAATCTTCCCTCGTAGAACAAATCCAGCAAATTCTTGATTCTATTGCTCCGCGTCACATTCGCCGAGTCAATATCAACAGTCGGATTGTTCGGGAACAACAATTGCTTTGGTTAAAGGAAATAGATAGCGATCGCGACAACCAAGTGCTTTGGTCACAAGAAATTGCATTAGTTCAGCCCAATATTGTCAAGCAACTAATTAAAGATTTCACAGAAGCTCAAGCTGAACTAGGAAAACCAAATTTCCCTAAAACTCCAGTCTCTCGTCCTTTAGTACTTATTAACAAAGAAAAACACCAGAATCAACCTAAAACAAAAATCTTAGCCGCATCTGGTTTATGCTCACTGTTACTGCTTAGTTGGGTTGTTTATGCAGGGTTAGCGCGTCTCAAACGCTATTGACAAGCGGACTTGCCTGATCAGCAATCAGGTTGGAAACAAAGTGGCACTATCCGAGCTAGGGTAAGATTTAATCCATCTAGGTGCAAGGTTCGAGTAA
>JAESGI010000421.1_pt1 | contig 11816 bp, 19 predicted proteins | sample 9269671 | NCBI WGS metagenome assembly JAESGI01 (sample SAMN14515641, study PRJNA621666) | algae metagenome | isolation source: Nostoc indistinguendum CM1-VF10 and co-occurring heterotrophs from gravelly... | place: USA: Clark Mountains, San Bernardino, California | collected 1998-06-05 | reverse complement strand
GCATTGCAGGAGTGATAAGATATCAGGCATGGGCTGCTTGTAGTGTTTGAGTTGTCGTTGTGAGAGACAATAACTCTACTACGAAACGCCCTACCTCTTCATGCTCTTATTTTGGCAACGGTATTGTCTAGTAATCAAGATTCTTGCGTAATTTGGCTTCTGATAAAGAGTTGTTCTGCATTAGTTAGGATGAGCAGTAGTCCTATAGATGCTCTGGCGATCGCCTCCGTTGCCCAGTTGTGATTTACCAGGTCGGGGATCGCTGTAAAAAGCGTCAATGCAATGATAAGTATTGGTAGGATTATGACAAAATTCCGATCCCAAGCAGGTTTATCGCGTAGTTTCGCTTCACTTCGTACTACACCTTGATGCCAAAATTGAAAATTACTAAGGGCAGCAACAAGGTATAACGATCCAGCATTAACTAGCAGGGTTGTTTTATTGTTTGAAGCCATGTCAGGATGCCCAAGTGCGACCGCCGTTAGGCAAACTCCCGCTGCTAGATACAGAAAAGTAAACAGGGTAAAGTGCCTCATTAGTTTCTCCAAGTGCAGTGTAAGGTGTCGTTTAACACGATATTTTTCGTAAATTAAGCAAAACTTCAACGTTTTCAACATGACACCATCCACGTTTAAGCGATGGCTTGCAGTGCTTCAATCGCAGCCTGGTAATTCGGTTCATCCAACAGTTCAGGGACAACTTCTCGATACGTTACAATGCCCGTGCGATCAACTACATAAACGGCGTGTGCTAGTAGCCCCACTTCTTGAACCAACAATCCCCAATTACGGGCAAAATCCAGATCACGATGATCCGAAAGTATTGTGATATCTGCAACATCTTTGATCGTTTGCCAACGGCTTTGAGCAAAGGGCAGATCAGCAGAGACGAGAAAGACTTCAACGAAATCAGTTACCTCTTGACCCAGTGAGTTTAGATGTTGGCTGAATTTCTGAATTGCAGCGCTACAAATCGGCACATCCAGGGAAGGAACCGTGAGGAAAAGGCGAATCTTTTCCTGTGATCGCGCCAGTGGCAGCACGGGTGACAGGTTGTTGTCAATCACCCGCACGTTACGGGCGCGATCGCCGACTTTCAATGGTAAGCCCAGCAATCGCATCGGTTGCCCATGAAACGTTACTTGCATAGTTCCTGGGTTACTCTTTTAAAGGTGCAAAGGTGTTTTTCGATGCGCTCAATCACTGCTGCTTCAGGCGTATACCCAAACCATCCATCTAGCAATTGCAGGTTTTGGTCAACCAGAAGAAAGGTCGGTGTCCCCAGTAAATGATTCAGCGTAAAGGTTGCCGATGTTTTGGCGTACCGCTGCAAGTAAGCGTTCACCTTTTGACGCAGTATTGCCTGCTCTGATTTGGGTAGGTGATCAAAACCAGGGATCGTTTCAGTTAAAGCCTCAGTGTTTTCAAGTGTTGCGAATAGTGTACCCGTGCTAAGTTGATCGACAGCAACGGGAAAGTCGATTGCTTGAGAGTAAAATTCTCCTAACGCTTGCCGAGTTGCTCCAACCAGTTTCATCTCAGTCAAAAGCAACTCTGTATTGGCAGCAGTGTTGTACTCAAAATCCTCAAAAGCCGTTGAGATCCCCAAGACATTTAAGCCGGACTGACAATACTTCCAGTGCAACATGTTGACGAGAGGAAAACCATAGATGAAACAACCGGGACAATTGACTTGAAACACAAACAAAAGATTCAGCGCTTTGAGGGCAAATGAACCTTGTAAGACGGGATCAATCTTAAGTTGGATTACCATTATGCTACTCCTAAGCAAATCGAATTGGGTTGCCATTGACAGAGATCAGGCGATCGAGCCGAATCTCAGTCCCGTCTTTGAGCTTCAAAAAATCTGCTTGGTTGGCAGCATATACATCCACAATCTGATCCTGAACTCGGACGATTTCTCCAGTTACAATGTGATAGGAAATCTGGCAAGATTGCCGCAGCGTTGCCAAGGCTTCTAGCTGATCGTGAAAACCACAGTCCACTAAACAATAGTCATTCATTGCCCACCTCACTTCTTCCAATAGTTGTTAGCAGCCGCGATCGTGGCAAACTCAGTGGCAACTGTTTGCCCTACGGCAATCAACATCATGGCATCGTTACCATAAACATCTCGTAGCTGTTTGCGCTTCTCTTCATCGGGTTGAGTCAGCTTGATAATCAGTCGTGCCAGTTTCACGGCTAATTGCCGTCCTTCCTCAGGTGTTTCGGTGATCAACGAGTTGTTAGGAACCAGTGCAATCGTATCCATTGTTTGTTCTCCTGTTAATTGCGTTGTCTTCAGGCGATCGCCTGAAGGTAGTAAACCTGGTAAACAACCAAGTTTACTGACCTGCTATTTCACTACAGTTGGCATCAGACGTTCTGGTGAGTAGTCTGCACCTTCCAGCATTAATTGAGCCACAACTTCATACGCCTCTATCCACGCTTGTTGCACGTCAGGAGTCCAGGCTGTACCCAAACTCACCTCAAAAGCTTTAAGCAAGCTACTGCCCACCATTGGATAGTGTTGCGGCAATACACCGTACTGAACGTGTCGAGTGCCCAAGCCTCTCAATACATCGCTTAAGGCATCTGGTTTACGCAGGTTATTGACGGTAAAGACGAGAGATTGAAACAGTTGCTTGCCCTGCTTTTCCATATGGGTATTGGCAAACAAAGGCTGAACTTCTGGATAGTCTGTAAACAGCAATGTGTAGAACCGTTTAGTTACCTCTAAGCTGTTCACCTTAATCTGAGCAAAGCTGCTTTCTAGCAATTCAACATTAAGAGCCATTTAATTTTCTCCGTTACTGAGGTTGCACACTGTAAGGAAGGCTTAAATTTCCTGAACTAACGCTATACGCTTGGTAGACCCCAAGCATGGGGAGATTTTTGTTCGTGGTATTCACCTGCATATAAGCAACAACTCCATCAAACTTGAACTCTGTTTTAGATTGAATGCGTTGAGCCGGAACCAGAACACTGAGCTTGTTACCTTTTAGCAAAACAGGGAAACCGGGAGAATCCAAATACATTGGCATACCGGGATTAGTGGGTGGAAGCACAACAGCTTTGTCGGTTTTGTTGAACTGTTTAACCGACAAGCTACCAGGGACGCGATCGTCCTTGACAAGTACGACCCAATGGCTATGAAAAATAATGCCATCATCGGCATAATTCGAGTTGTTGTTCTTATCCCACAATGGCGTGTCATCGAAGTCTGGATGAGATGTGACTGCCAGTGCCAAAATTCCTTCAACCTTTCCAAATCCAGCATCTTCGGGTTTTAGAGTCGTTGGAAAGACATAGCCCAGTACAGGTGCACCATCAACGCTACCCTTAAGTTTGGGCAGTGTTTTGCCAGCTATTCCTTTCACAATTTGCTCAAAAATGAGTAAATCTGCATCTTTGAGATAACGAACGCTGGTGCCCAAAATTTCTAGATCAGGTGACTTTGGAGTTGGCACAACTTGAGCAGTCGATTGTGCAACTGCTGCTGCTATAGATTGAGTTATAGGACGGGCATCAGTTTTAAGACTGGAATAGAGCATTGCCAACGTGAGGCTTAAACCAATACCGAGCAAAGCAATGAGAAAACGTTTCATAACGACCTCCTGTGGATGAATTAAGAGCTAAAGCGAATGGAAGTAGTTAGATACTATGAGTGCATACCATCAAGACGTTATGGTGTTGATGCCTTTGCATAGTGTAGAGCTGACTTTTCACGGCATGTGGAAAAGGTCATTTTGATGCTTTCCCAAGCCCTGATTTCTCCGTTGACTATTTTCATTAACTCAGAGTTATTGAGAATTAACCTGTGGAAAAAGCCACGCTTTTTGGAGGCTTGAGGACTTCCGTGAAAAGTCAGGTGTAGAGAGGCATCAATCCCGGTGGAATGCAGTTGATTGTTCACCATCAGAGATAAATAACCTTAGGGGCGAAAGTGAGGCATCTTTGCGAAAGCATCGTTGATGGTGAACTCCTTATCGAAAGTAGGCGTGATGCCAAGACCAACAAAGCTGCAAGAAGAGTAATCCCATCGCCAGCACGACAACACTTAATACTGACAGTGAGAAAACTAGAAAAACACTAACAAATTCCATGAGTACCTCCAAATTAGAAATATGAACCTATCCCACTATTCCAAAAAACCCTACTTCGTTTCGTAAAATGTGCTTGAAAACCTTAATTTTTCGTTTTCAGTTCTCAATAAGCTTAAGCTTTGTAGCACAAATATTATTAGTGGGATAGGTTCATGCATCTTTGGCATAGGGGGCATACCAAAGCGTCACTTGTGGAGTGATTGATTTGAACCAGGCTTGATACATATTTTCAACGTCTTCCACACTGTGTCCCAAGTAACAACACCGTTGTTTCAGGGTCTTCTGTGAGACGATTGGCAACCACACAGCCTGCTGAACCTGCACCAATCACTACGTAATTGAACTGCGTCATAAATTCCTCCTGGACTGCCCAGATCTGGAAATTTGCAATCAAGCGTTCTTTGTCAAGCACTGAGGCGTTGATGGTTCAAACCCATACAGTCGTCTACAAAGCCGTTGACTTAATGGTCTTGATCAGCTCACTGTAAATCCGCCATCAATCACTAGAGGTTGTCCAGTGATGTAGCTGGCAGCATCAGAGCAAAGAAAAACGACAGCTTGAGCAATTTCTTTTGCCTGTCCTATGCGCCCCATCGGAACCGTAGATGCGAAATCATCAGCTGTGATGCCCATCCGATCAAGGCTACGATCGAGCATCTCAGTCGCAGTAGCACCGGGGGTAACCGCATTAATCCGAATGCCCTGCTTGGCATAGTCCAACGCTGCCGCTCGTGTCAGTCCCATGACTGCATGTTTACTCGCGACATAGGGAGATGCCCCTGGAAACGCAATCAACCCTCCTAACGAGGAGGTATTGACGATCGCCCCAGCTCCTTGAGTCAGCATTTGCTGAATTTCATATTTCATGCACAAGAACAGTCCTCGTGTGTTAATCGCCATCAGTTTGTCAAAGTCTTCGATCAATTGCTCGTGCAGGGGTTTTGGAAGTGCCTCTATGCTCGCGTTATTGAAGGCACAGTCGAGTTTCCCAAACTTCTCGATTGTGGTTTGCACAAGCGCTTTTATCTCGGCTTCGTTCGAGACATCCGATCGCACAAATAAACAGTCAACGCCAGCATCTCGTAGCTGAGCTTCCGTTGCTTTACCTTCTGGTTCGCGTCGTCCTGAGAAAACCACCTTAGCTCCTGCAACACCGAATGCTTTAGCGGTTGCCTTTCCAATTCCCGAAGTTGCTCCCGTAATCAAAGCCACTTTATTTTCAAGTTTCATCGTTTTCTCCTTTTGTTGTTGAAAAATCCTTGAGAGAGTGCTACTTATTTGCTTTTGCTCCGAAGCGCCAGTTTTTACTGTTTAGTCACAGTTGTGGTGGGAAACTTGCTCTAATGGGTGCGACGCATCAATGCCTTGGATGGCAAATTAAAATTGAGAACCTTCTATGTATTCCTCTTCAATACTTACGCGCTACCACAAGGGGTTGGTAATATCCGCTGACTTCTAGCATTTGCCAGTCAATGTCTAAAAATCGTCATCAAGCTCAAATTGCAGCCTAAATCAGGCAAGGGTCGAACTCTTGTGGCTCATCTTATGTTGCTGTTTAAGGTAGCTTTTGATTGCTTGAGTACTTGCAAGTGTAGATTTCGACGAAATACTCTAGCGGTTGTAGTAGTTTGTTGATCGTTGGATCATCAGATTTAAGGATACCGCGATCGCTGCTCCAGCAATGCCTCCACCATTCAGGATTGTGATTACAAAGTGCTTGCAGTAAATGCGAATAGGAATCGTCAAATGCCTCGTTTAGGCTAGGCTTGCCTGCTAATCCCGGCTTCTGGCGCAGCTTGCAAATGGTGAGGCAACAGAGCCGCAGGTAGGATGTCATATTTAGCTGTCGTGGCATCTTGGTCAGTAGTTTAGTTCTTGCATAATTGAGCAAATGAACAACCTCTTTGTCGAGGTCTGTAGAGCAAGATTCAATGGTTTGGGTTGCGGTTAACATAGTTCAAAACTCGAGTTGCACCTAAGTCATCTAAAAGCGAGCGCAAAATTGACGGGTGTGTAGCACCACTTCACCATGATCGGGAATCCACGCTGCCCACTGATCCTCTGATACCTGACAAAGTAGCAGTGCTTCGTCAAAACTAAAGGTACTGGGAAGTTCCAAAAGGTGTACCCAAGTATCAGCCTGGAACTCCTGCTGCGATGATTTGAGGTGAGACTGGTTTGACCACTCCAGATTCTGCTTTTGAGGTCGAACACCAAAATCTTGTATGTAGGAATTGAGTTTCATTGTTTTGGGGACTTCCTGGTAGACAACACACAATCAAGGCTGGCTCATCTCTAGCAAACAGTCTTATTCAAATCTCTAATACAGCTATAGATAGGGAGAAATCTTTCCTGGCTGCAATCCTTTTTTGGTTAATGACTCCGATCCTTTCGCGGTACCCCGAAGCCGGGGTAGTGGGGCAACAGTTCCGCCGTTTCTTCCGGGGTCAGCATCTTGACTCCGTGCTTGGCAGCCAGTGCGATGGCGGGAGCTGGATCAGAGAGTGCGTATGTGGTTGCGATCGCAGGTAGTTCCATGCTGGTGGACGGACTCGACATCGCTTCAAAGTACCTGTCCAGACTGTACCCGCCCGGACCGCCCGGTTGCAACAGGGCGAGGAACCGGAGAGTGGGCGACAGGTAGTAGAACGCGTGCGCCTGGTTCCGGGGGAGGAAGATCGTTTCGCCTGCCCGCACCGTCCGGACTTCGCCCATGCAGTACACCTCCAGTTCGCCTTCTAGAATGTAATACACCTCATCCTGGTCATAGTGGAGATGCGGCGGCGGCTCATTTCCCGGTTTCATCCGAAGCTCCAGAAGGAAGAAGCGGTTTTCGGTCTCGACCGATGTCACGAGAAAAGACATGAGACTGCCCATGTAGGATCGGGTGGTCTCCGTGACCGCGCTACGAACGAAGAAATCTGCTGAGTGTTTCATAATTCGACCTCTGATATTAATGTGACTGTCGTGCTCACAATTGGTTTTGTGGTAACTTAAATCTTGCAACTCAGTTCTTGCAAGTGTAGATTTCGACGAAATGCTCCAGCGGTTGTGGTGTGATTGACAAGGATAGTGAGGTGAGAACCAAAAAAACAGAAAGATTGCGTCATGAAATTGCTCCTAATGATTATGGTTCGATATGTCCGATCGTTGAATGAAAGACATCATCCGGATCGTAGGTTCGTTTGAGGTCGAGCAACCGCTCATAGTTCGATCCGAAGGCAAGCCGAACGCGCTCCTGCTCCTGCTCATCCAGGGCATTGATGTACCCCCATTTGAAAGCATAGGGTGCAAGTACCTGTGAAATGTTCTGTGCCCATTGGATATGCCGTTGCTCGTCGTCTGGAGACTGTGGCTCCCAAGCTGCGATCGCCTGAACCATCAGATGATCCTGACGCAGCGCAAAAGCAGTTTCGGACACACCCACACGACTTGCGGCTCCATGAAAGTTATGGAGTTCGATGAGCGAAAAGGGGGAAGATAATGGCAGTCCCTGTTCGATCAGCGCCTCGATGGTCTCAGCCTGGAGACTACTGAGCGACTGGGTCTGAATATAGTAGTGGCGACCTTTCGGGGCAATAGCATCCAGCTGATGAATGAGTGCGTTATATGTGATGGGTTGCACCCGATCAACCAGTAGAGAGCCAAAGGTACGCAGGGGTGCAAGCACTTGTTCACCTGCTTCGAGCGGACCACAATAGGTGGGTGAGAGAAAGAGAACCGTTGAACCATCTGGCATCTGGAAGAATCCAGACGCAATCGTCAACTCATCGGGTGCTGTTGCGATAAACTCGTTAAAGCGGCGTAACACCACTCTGGCTCGATCCAGAGGATACAGCAGCATACCAGAGAGCACCGTGGTGAGCGGATGCAGGCGATACTCCAGGGAAACGACAACGCCAAAGTTGCCCCCGCCTCCGCGCAATCCCCAAAGCAGATCTGCATGTTCCTCGGCATTTGCGGTCACAAGCTGCCCGTTGGCAGTTACCACTTGTGCTGACAGCAGGTTATCCGCACCCAGTCTATAAGCACCCGTCAGAGGACCATATCCTCCTCCCAAGGTAAATCCAGCCATCCCAACGCTGGAGATGGTTCCTGTGGCTGTCGCCAACCCATATTTCTGCGCTGACTGGATGAGGTCGCCAGCCGTTGCTCCACCTTGAACATGAGCTGTGCGCCTAACTGGATCTATGGTGACGGCTCTCATCTGGGAAAGATCGATCACCACGCCATTCTCAGACAAAGCTCGTCCAGCAAAATCGTGTCCTCCCCCCCGAACCGAGAGTGCCAGCCCATGCTTATGTGTCCAGCGAACCGTATGAATGACATCTTGGACACTCAAACAACGAGCGATCGCCGCTGGTCGAGTCTTCACCTTGCCATTCCAGAGTTGGCGCATCGGTTCATAGGCAGCGTTCTCAGGCAGAAAAAGCTGTCCTGTAAGCAGGGCTGCGAGATCTTTGAACAAAGTATTGCTCTGACCATACGTTGTTGTCATGGTTTCTCCTTTTCATGTTGCAGATTGAATAACTCATCAGAGTTTTGCCCGCTTTACCCGCTGTTTAAAAACTGTTCTAGTTGATTCAATCTTTACTTTCTACTAGTTTCATCAGACTGAAGAGAGCCTAGCCAGTTGTGCCAGAACCGAGCAGCTTGAACTTCCAACGAGTTGATATTACGAGCAGTATCTACTCGTAACTTATTAAGGCTTAATTCAGGAGTGGTAGCAATCTCACAAGCATGACCAATAAACCACCGTTCCAATCCTGTTGCTGTCACTTCAGGGTGAAATTGTAGTGCCAGGCAATGCTTACCGTAGGAGAAAGCTTGATTGCAATACAATGAGCTAGATGCAAGGTGAGTAGCGCCCTGTGGTAAGTCAAAAGTATCCCCGTGCCAGTGCATAACTGACGTGTTTTCTATTACCAAATGGCTTAAAGGCGATTGTTGACCTGCTTCACTAAGTTGGATAGGTGCCCAACCAATTTCTTTACACATACCAGGGTATACCTTAGTACCTAAGACTCGTGCTATCAGTTGAGACCCCAAGCAGATACCTAAAGTAGGTAAATCACTTGCCAATCGCTGCTCTAGTAAACGCAGTTCATCCAGTAGGAAGGGATAATCTTGTTCTTCGTAAGCGCCAATCGGTCCACCTAGAATAATCAGGAGTTCTGGAGCCAGCAGATTAATTTCAGCGAGGGAATCCAAACCAGCCTCTAAGTATGTGATAGCGTAATCTTGTTGTAAAAGAATTGGAGCTAAACTACCTAAATCTTCAAAAGCAACGTGTCGAATGGCAATAGCATTTTTCATGGATATTTAAGCAATTTAATTTCAAGTAAATTCAGCTGCTTTCGACCTAATCAAACCGCTCAAAAGGATGAATCAATCTCAAAATGCAGTGGTGGTAGATTGAACTGCGTCAAAAGCTTTGTTCTCTAAAGAAGCCATTTTGAGGAGTAGTTGTCCCTTGGTGGATAATCGCCAAATCCTATTTATTTTCATTGCACTAACGCACATACTGCCACAAGGAGCACAACAGCAACCGTCCGCAACTTCTCCTTGAATTAATTCGTTTTTCCAAAGTTCGTGTGTGATTAGCCTAAAGGCTTTTAAATCAAAGCCTAGTACTCGACAGACATCTTCTCCAGTAACTGCCTGTGTACTTAAAAACTGCAAAATTGTCAACTCTATTTTTTCTTCTCCTATGAGCTAACACTCAGTAGTAACGGCATTAGAGAATTCCTTCTAATCCCAGCACCCTTTAAAGCTTTTAGATAAGGCAACCTAAATAGAGCAGTCCTCTACCTCAGCCTATTTGCTTAGTGAAGTGGTTAACTGTCCTTTGCCGAGTCGTGTTAATATGCTATCTAGCTGTCTCACTTCAGCTTCATCTAGTGGCAGCATAGGCAGACGGGGAGTTCCAGCTTTGATTCCTAAAAGTTGTAAACCGGCTTTGATCGTAGTAGGTAGCCCTCCTTTGAGGATAAATTTCAGTAACGGCAATTGTTGGTAAAAAATCCGTTGAGCCTCAAACAAATCTCCCTTGAGGGCGAACTCATAAAGTGCAGTAGTAAATTCTGGAATTAAATTATGAGCCGCAGTACACCAGCCACTTGCTCCAGCAGCAAAAGCCTCTAGTGCCAGCGGGTTGGAGCCATTGTAGAAGGGAATGGTGCCATCAGAAAGCTCGTATAAACGGTGCATCCGCTGGATGTCGCCTGTACTCTCTTTCACCATAGTAACGTTATCAATCTCCTTCACCATCCGAGCAATCAGCTCTGGTGATAAGTCAATCCCACTTGTAGCAGGATTGTTGTAAACCATGATTGGAATACTAATTGCTTGGGCAATTGCAGCATAATGCTGAAAAATTTCACGCTCGGAAAGTTTCCAATAGGAAATCGGCAGCACCATAACTGCGTCAGATCCGACTTGCTGGGCAAACTTGGCACGCCGGATTGCATTGTGTGTAGTGAGTTCTGAAATGCCAACAACAGTAGGGACTCGTTTAGCTACTTGATGAATCGAAACGAACGCTACTTCCTCCCATTCAGCATCTGAGAGGTAAGCGCTTTCGCCAGTACTACCTAAAGGGGCAATCGCGTGAGAGCCATTTTCGATCAGTTGCTCAATCAATTGAGATAATGTATCTGTATCAATCGTTTCACCACCGTCCTTGAATGGGGTAACAGGATAGGCAATGATGCCGTGCAAATTTAGATTTGGCATTTTTTTGTTCTCCTAATTAATAGACTTGTCGTCTAATAAAGGTTTTGAATTTTTCGAGCCAGGCAAAGCAAGGGTTTCAGCCACTAATTTTTTATAAAGCGACAAGTCTAATTAGCTTCTTCACGCAAAGCTAAATTCCCCATGTTTTGAAGCATTGGTGCATTCTCACAAGCTAAGTACTTGGCAGGCTTGTCTGGATCTAGATTGACATGATGATGCCATGCCCATACTGGAATATAAACGGCATCTCCTGCTTTCCATTCCACTTTTTGATCTTCAATCATGCTGTAACCTTGCCCTTCTAGAACAAAGAGAATTGTTTCATAAGTATGGCGGTGTCGATTGGAACGCCCATTTGGAGTTAGCCCGCCGATGGTCATGCTAATTGCAATCGACGGCAGATCGATGAAGAAAACTGGGTGTTTGCGAGCTTGGGAGTAGGCGTTTTGGATAGTATCTGACTCAACACCTTGATGAATTAACCGCTTTGGTATCTGAACTTGGACGGTTGGCGGAGTTTTATCAAAATCTGCTGAGTGAAATTTAACTGTATCCATATTCTTGGTTCTCCGTTTGTTTCTGTAGTCAGGTTTAACTCCTGATTAGTTAGTTTGTTGTTTGCTCAACGAACTACCTTAATTATCTACATGCCGTTTTGATTGGTGCAAGACTTATTTTTGATAGATATGATAGGTGTAACCTATAACGCTCGATGCAGATTTTGATTGAATTACGTCACCTTCGATATTTCTTAGCTGTAGCAGAAGCTGCTCATTTTACCCGTGCTGCCGAAGCCATCTATGTTTCTCAACCTACACTGTCACAACAAATCAAGCAGTTAGAAGCAGACCTGACTTTTCACGGGATGTGGAAAGGGAAGATTGGTTCGCGTATGCCATACGCGAATCACTGTGACTTTTTATGTTTAGAAGTTTCCTCAACTAAATCTTTTAAACCCTGATTAATAATTTCAACC
>JAESGI010000420.1_pt1 | contig 11859 bp, 14 predicted proteins | sample 9269671 | NCBI WGS metagenome assembly JAESGI01 (sample SAMN14515641, study PRJNA621666) | algae metagenome | isolation source: Nostoc indistinguendum CM1-VF10 and co-occurring heterotrophs from gravelly... | place: USA: Clark Mountains, San Bernardino, California | collected 1998-06-05 | reverse complement strand
TGCTCCCTGCCCCCTGCCCCCCTGCAATCTCAATGTGCAAATTAAATGCTTAACAGCTTACCTCCTCTTTTCATATCGTGAGTATTATTACTCGTTTCTGAAGTAGAAAAACTGCAAAAGTATAGCATTATTGTAAATGTTTTAACTGGTTGCCAAAAAGCGTTTCACCCAGGGCGGCTGCATCATGTCAATAAAAATAGTTTATTCTCAATAGAATTGAAAGTAATCTCATTAAGGCTTGTTTCTTGATGAAGATTTAAGCATAGGCACATCCCCGTTAAAGTAGTGATCGCTCTAAAAACGAAACTTGATCCTTTGTCTCCCCAATCGATGCTCTCTGTTATTGCCGAAAGTCTTGCTGATGTGGGCTATTGGAGTGATGAGCGGCGTGTTGATGGGAAATCTGGCGCGAAGATTCAGGAAATGCGATTGCTTGGAGGAAACATCTTCTGTTTCCGACAATCTTATAGACAACCGAAAATAACAGAAGCTTGTACCCTATAAATAGACTGTTGAGGCTGCCTGCCATTAAAGAAAGTACAATAACATGGCTTCATTTGATGAATTTGTGTGTTATCGGAGCGTGCGCTCTCTCGATATGCTCCAAGGTGTAGTTATTTCTATCCTATTGCACTCTATTTTATTAATAGGGAGCAAATATTGGCACAGAGCTTTGATGCATGAGCCGAAGCAAGAAATTAGCCAAGAGATTCCAATCGAGGTATTTGAAGTTCTCCCTAATAAAACAGACATAGCTCCTGAAACCTCACTTCGGGCTACCAAAAATTCTCTTGCTGGCGGTAAAGCTTTGCCAGAAAGACCTATTTCTGTGATGAAGTCAGCGAATCTGATCGGACATAAAGCCGATAACGAGCGTTCTTCTGACTTAACAGCCTCATCTCCCCTCAAGGTGTTCCAGGCAGCACGGCAGCAGCAGAAAACGGAATTACCAAATCCACCTGGTCAACAACCGAAATTCAAATCTCGAAAAACAGCATCAGCATCTGCAAGCGAGGCAGTAGCACCAATGACTACACCACTGCCAGTTCCACTTCTTAAAACATCACCCAATCCAAAGCAAATACCTTCAGTACCTGCAACCACAGCGCAAGTACCTAATTCTAAAAAAATTCCAGTAGCACCAGTGGCTAGACCACAGCCAGTTCCGCTTCTGAAAACAGCGCCTTTGACAACACCTTTAATACTCAACCCGAAACAAATAATCACAGCACCTTCAACCCCAGCACAGCTACCTAATTCAAAGAAAATTGCATTAGCACCAATGACTAGGGCACAGCCAGCCCAATTGGGAAAAACAGCACTTGAAAGAGCTACGACACTACCAGCACCCAACAATCCTAAGAAGTTAGGGCAGTCAATAGTTGGATTCAGTGGGCGAACACCGACCCAAGCTGAGTCATCTCTAAAAACAGGTGCAGCAAGTTTGTTGGGTGGTACTTTGGCCGTATCTAGTCAGAATTATCGCGGCGATCAACTTACAACTGTGCCTAATTCCAACCGCGATCGCCTTGGGGTTTCTGGTATTGATGCCCGTAGTCAAGATATAGACCTCACCTCTTACTTAAATAAACTAAAGCAACGGGTTCAACAGCAGTGGCTACCAGGAATGAGCCAGTCTAATCGACGAACGGTGCTTAACTTTACTATTAACCGTTCAGGTCAAGTTAGCAATCTCAATATTGTACAAACCTCTGGATTTAATGTAACTGATCAAGTAGCACTCAATGCTATACAGCGAGCTGCACCTTTTGCGCCTTTGCCCACAGGATATACCAAAAACTACATTGATATCGAATTTACATTTAGTATCAACGTTTATGGCGAGCTAAATTTATCAAGGGATGGTGGCTAACAACAGGCAAACAGAGTTTTGGCTGGTAGGTAGAGCGAGTATGTAGAACTGTACCTCTGCATCACTAAAAAATATTGATAAACAGTTACAGCAGTCGTCAGACATTCAGGGAAGCGAAATTTATGGAGTTACAAAAACAGGTAGAGAAAAATTATATTAGCACTGACAACTCCTTAAGAGCAGAATTATCAGAGAAAATTCAATGGTCTTTAACACAGCGAGATGTTAATTTGATTGAATTACTGATGCCTGTATGGTCATGGTTTTACCGTTACTATTTTCAAGTGAAAACTGATGGATGGCATCACATACCAACAGAAGGAAAACTGCTACTGGTTGGTTCCCATAATGGCGGAATGGCTTCTCCAGATTTAGTAATGATGATGTATGATTGGTTTTCTAGATTTGGAACAGAGCGTTTAGTGTATGGTTTAATGCACCCTTATGCTTGGAAAGTCAGTCCAGAGATAGCCCAATTAGCTCAGAGAGTTGGAGCGATTGTTGCACATCCAAAGATGGCTAGTGCAGCTTTTGAAATGGGGGCTAGCGTTCTGGTATATCCGGGAGGGCAATATGATATGTTTCGGACTCACAGCCAACGCTATAAAATTAATTTTGCTGAGAATAAGGGCTTTGTCAAGTTGGCTTTAAAACAAGAAGTTCCAATTATTCCTGTGATTTCTGTAGGCGCTCATGATACGTTGATTGTTTTATGTGATTGCTATGATTTAGTCAAACAATTACATGAGTTTGGATTGCCGTGGCTTTATCAAATAGACCCAGGAATTTTCCCAATTTATTTAGGTTTACCTTGGGGCTTGTCTATTGGACCTCTGCCTAATATCCCTCTACCTGTGCAGATTCATACTCGTGTATGTCGTCCAATTACTTTTGAAAGATATGGTCGAGATGCAGCTAAAGATCGTAATTATGTCAATGCTTGTTATAAATTAGTTTATAACCAAATGCAAAAAGAGCTAAATCAATTGGTTATAGATACTCAAAAATCTTCATAAAATCAAAACATTTAAAAAAAATCGGAGAAAATATGTAAACAAATTGGGAAAACCTTATTGATGGAAACTGCATAAAAACAAGCTTTAACAACAGTTACATCAGTGATATAGCAATCCTATCACTGGCTAATTCCCCGATTTAGCTGCAAATCCAGGTTAAAACTGCGGATTCTGCCGAAGCCCTAACAAATTTCCGTCAATATCCTTGAAGGTGGATAATTGCACTCCGTGACCGACATCTGTAATTGGTCCAACTGAAACTCCTTTTTCAGTCAAGCTTTGACGAGCAGTAACTATATCATTAACAACAAAGGTATTAACGGTATTACCTGGTTCAACTGAGTTACTCAAGTTCAATCCGATTGCAAAGCGTGGAATATCAGGAAAACTAAATTGTTTCCAACTAGGTGTGTCATATTCTTCTTGAGCAACTAACCCAAGCTTGGACTTGTACCACTCGGCACTAGCTTCGAGATTAGTAACGTCTAGTTTAGTAACAAAACTATATTCGCCAAAAGTGTTTTTCAATGTCATATTCTACTGTGCTAATCCAGAACTTTTGTAATATGGCTATTATAAGCTTTTTAGCGTATAATGAAGCACTTGGGGGAACTGAAGCGACCGTATTTGAGTGAGTTTGAGGAAAAATTATTAGGTTTTATTGAACAAGAATATGGGATTGTAGATTAGGGCAGAGTTAACCCGATCTTTGAACCTACACTGGCGTTCCAGAAGTATTTCTTGGGTCATACAATCTGAACATCATCTCACATCACCAACCAGAGCATTATGTCTAAACTTTTTGCCGTTGTGGTTGCAACCGTTCCAGAGTACTACGACTATAAATTGGCTCACCCAGAGCATGATCTTGATCAACTCGCTTGGTTTAATGAGCAACATGAGAAAGGAACACTACTGTGCTGTGGGCCGTTTTTTCCCCATGATGGAACTGGGCTTTGGGTAATCCAGGCAGAGAATCTTGAACAGGCTCAAGCTGTTGTAAACAGCAGTCCTCGTGTGCGAGATGGTATGCTGGCGGATTCTGCTAGAGTTGTGGAGTGGGAAGTTCACATTGGACGCGATCGTTTTGCTTCCGTGTGAATAAGTAGAAGTAACAACTGCTGAATTACTTGGGTATAAGCAGATAAACGCACATTATAAAATTCTCATAATTGAGATTAAATATAAGCTAAGTTACCTTCTCATCTTCTTAGCTACTTCGTTTAACCCTCCTTCTTTAACGCAGGTTGCACCAAGGCTTTCAGTGTAAGCACCGTAGTCTTTGTAATGTTGTATCTTGATTAACATTACATTGCTGTCGCTCCATTTACCTTTAATTTCGCTAATTTTTAATGTTTTAGGATCAAGAAAATGGTTCAAGTTGCCGCCTAGTTTTCCCCACCAGTAAGAAGCCCCGACCATTCGGGTATTAGTAAACTTAACGCCAGACATCTTAACGACTGAATTAGTTTTCGTATTGAAAGTGCAGTATTAGTCTTGTTATCCAGTGCGATAATCAAATTGTTATTGCTCTCAAAGAATGACAAATCGTCATTTTTGTTGCTAGCTACAGCAGTTAGAGGTAATAACAACACCAAAATATTAATAGTTAAAAATAGTTTTTTCATTAGCTTTTTTTAATCTATTAAATACTTTACTATCTCAATTTGCAATAATACATCAGTATATTTATTTACTTATTATTCAGTAGAAGAGTTTCAAGATTGCTAACTGCTAGCCAAGCAACCTTCTACTGAGGTTAAGGGGAGTTTGTGCCTGCCAAATCATTGCCAAGGACACCCAGATCTGAGAGCCAAGGGTGGCTGTTGGGCTATTGTCAGCGCAGTGAATGACTTTAGTTGCAGCGTGAGAATGTGGGATGGCGAGTACGCCGTTGGGTTGCAGTACCTCAAATACAATTACTTGCCAGCCGAATGTGAGCAGATGCGCTCCTTGAGCGATCGCATCTGTCGCATGTATTCCGGATTTGCTAGAGGAGACTGTCAAAAGTCTGTTGCAGTCGTTGGGCAAGCTGAATCGGGCTTATTTAACGACTGTCGAAGAGAAATTGTTGAGTTTGATTGAGCGAGAATACGGGCTTATAAATCAATCTCCACAAACTCACAGACAATAATAAATACACATCTTATGATTGGGTAATCAGATTGATGTTTGGCAAGTTTCCATTGACCAAATCCCCTAACGGGGACTGAAACTTATCTAATCGCTTAAAAGCCAACCTTCGATCTGAGTTTCCATTGACCAAATCCCCTAACGGGGACTGAAACACATTTGAACCAATTGCTAGATTTAGATTCCGCAATGTTTCCATTGACCAAATCCCCTAACGGGGACTGAAACATTAGAAACGTTGAATCTGTAAGCCATCTATGCTTTTTAATGGGGTTTCCATTGACCAAATCCCCTAACGGGGACTGAAACAGAAAAGAGCTATGATTAAATCGTTATTCTTACAAGGTTTCCATTGACCAAATCCCCTAAGAGCAAGTCATGGAACAACCTTGCCTCTTTTGAGCTAGAAATGCTTTCTCAGTAAGCTTTCTAGATAATAAATTGTAAAAGTTGTTTCTTGACAGGCTCTAAGTCAAATCGATTCTCTCATGTTGTTGTCCCATAGATAACTAATGTTAGGAAGATAGCGTAACGCTCCAAACAGCATCAAACTGGCATCACCGTGCCAAATTCATCTGTCCAACCTTCCAACAATCAATTATCTCCCACGACTGATCTTCAATAATCAACAGATAATTCAAGCCATCTACTCCACCCAATCGGGCGCTTTGGCTATCAGTTGACCAAACTTCTCCGGTTCAATATCTTCAAACTTCAAGATCACGCCCCACCGCTCATCAATCGTTAGAGTACTGAGTAATTCTTTGACCGTATCAATCCCGTGTTCCACTCGCTCAATTGCTAAATGAGCATAATATTTGACCCGTTCCCACCAAGAATCACTGAGTTCTGCCTCTGTGTCCATACCCCCCCGATTATTAAACCTCTTGCAACTTACCTAGAGCTAATTTAGTTATAGCTTGTAGGGCATCTTCCATTGTTTTTAAGTTTGAAATATTACCTTCATAATCAGCAATGGCTTGTGTGTACAGCGATAGGAGGTTTTGCAACTTATCCTTAATGTCAATTGCTGACTTGATCAAAATAAAGTCGTAATAGCCTCTATCTACTCCTACTCCAATATCTACAAATAATTCTCCTGGTTTCAAAAAGTCGATGAGAATAGGACATTGGTCGCCGTTTAAGAGATGGAGAAGATCTGTTTTCCGTTCAAATGGAATGCAAAACAAACTTATCTCAGATGAAGCATCCCCAAGCGTGGTGTTTTGAAATGAGATTAACTGCTCAAATGAGTTAATTTGGAATAAACCCGCCTCATCTTTATGTCTACTTTCCCAATCCGATGGAGGTAGACTAGTACAGGCTCTAGCGCGAACAAAGCCTTTATCAACTGCTAAACCAGGTTCTTCTGCTTCAATTTCATATTCCCATTTGACAAAATCAAAATCCAGCCCTGTTAATTGTTTGGCCAAATCACGATAATAGTTTGGAATCGCGTAACAAGGTTTTTCTTCACATAGCTGCCAAACAAACCCAAGATAGACAGCCATTTCCTCCATATTATTATTATTGACGTTAAACTTGCTATATGGGGTTGGCGTTGTAGTCCATTCCTGAAAAAGCCCTGGCCAATTTTTGGTTACAATTGAGTGATCACCAGCTACATAAAGATATGTATGTAAGCCTTGGTCAACACTCATCTCAAACTGAAATGGAGTTTTCATCATTTGCACTCAGACATCTGTTAGTAAACATGGGATGTCAGTCAAGTAATTTTTTTTGCTGCCGTGGTCGCAATATCTTTAAAAAATGAAATAGTTAATGATAATTGTAGTACAAAATAACTATCAAGAGCTTTGTGGTTATTTGGGACAGTAATATTTATTAACAATTCGCAGTTAAAAAGTGAGGAATGGGCTTTGACAAATTCTAATTCCCTACTTTTATGGTAAATGCTTTAAGTTCATCACAACAGAGCGCCTGGTTGTAGGATGGTATATGGCAAAATCACAAAAATTAGAAGAAACTTTATCTATTCTTGCCCAAATTCGACAGCATCCGACAAGTGAAGAAAGGATCATAATTTTACGCCAAAGCCTTAAGAGTAAATATTCTATAGCTGTCGCTCAAGCAGCCAAGATAGTTGCCGAATCCACTATCACTGAGTTGGTTGGTGATCTTGTAGAAGCTTTTGCTCGAATGATGGTCAAACCCGCACAAGTAGACCAAAATTGTCTTGCCAAGAAAGAGATAGCACAAACACTGTATCACTTAGAATACAGCGATGAAAACCTTTTTCTGCAAGGGATTCGACATGTTCAGATGGAGCCAGTATGGGGAGGAGTTGAAGACACTGCTGCCCATCTTCGGGGTATATGTGCTTTAGGTCTGGTGAGAATGAACTACTCAGATGTAATGAATGAATTAGCCGATCTACTAGCTGACCCCAAACCAGAAGCAAGAATTGCTGCTGCAAAAGCGATCGCCTACACAGGAAATCCCCAAGGTATACCTTTACTTCGTTTAAAAACCCGCATCGGCGATCAAGCACCACAGGTGATTTCGGAGTGCTTCAGTGCTTTGTTACAACTAGCTCCGGCTGATTCACTTGCAATAGTAGCTGGTTTTCTTTTTGACCCAAAGGAGCAAATCTGTGAGTTAGCAGCATTGACGTTGGGTGAATCACGATTAGAGGAAGCATTCGATCTTCTCAGAAATTGCTGGGGGCAAACAAGGAATGTAGAACTTCGCCGCACATTGTTACTAGCAATTGGGATGCTGCGACAAGATAAAGCAATAGATTTCCTGATTTCACTAGTGGCTCAAGGAAAAGACATTGATGCAAAAGATGCGATTGCAGCGTTAGCTATTTATCGAGAAGACCGTGAACTGTGGCAACGAGTTGATCGAGCTAGTGAACAAAGAGCTAATCAATAGGGACTTTAACAGCATTGAGGATGTAAGGAACTGCGAAAGTCTTAGCTGATAGCAACTACTTATCCCATATCCGGGAGCTTTGGGACGAAAGCTTGTCAAGATTCCTCGAATAGGCAATAGCCTTTATCTAACCGATAAGCGATTTGATAGGTTTGTCCAAGCGATCGCATTGTGGGAGAATAGGCTGCTAGATACCAAGTAGGAGTCAGCTAATACATGAATACTAGCTCCAGATGTAACTCAAAAGTATAGTCTATGGGAGTGCAAGCCTTTCTAGACTAATTTTAATTTGAGTAAAGTGAAGTACCAAAACTATTACCGTTGATTAAAAAGACAGCTAAATTTGAAAAGATGCAACTAGAAGAAATTTTATCTGAATTAGAAAACAATACCGGGAAATTCCTCCGCTTGGCTTTGGAAAGGGCTATTGAAGAACAGTTGGCTATAACCCCTATATTATTAACAACTTTAGAAAACTTCAGCAATAACCCGTCAGAGTTATTGGATAAAAATGATTATATCTTACATATTTATGCCTTGTATCTGTTAGCACAATTTAGGGAACCATTAGCTTATCCTCTGATTGTCAAGTCTTTTTCGGCTCCAGGGGACATCTCAATGGATGTAACCGCAGATATAGTAACTGAGGATTTAGGCAGAATATTTGCTTCTGTCAGTCATGGAAATATTGAACCACTAAAACAACTAATATCAAATCAACAAATCAATGAATACGTCAGAAGTGCAGCATTAGAAGCGTTACTAGTTTTAGTGGCTGAAGAAGTCATTTCTAGAGAAAAAATCATAGAATATTATGCAGAATTGTTTTCAAATCGAGGTGGGAAAGAATATGATTATACTTGGACTAAGTTAGTTATTAATAGTATGGAGATTTGTGCAAAGGAACTGAAAGCATAAATTGATAAAGCCTTTGAAGAAAATTTAGTAGAAGAGTTTTTTATTGGGCAAGAGGATGTAAATGATTGTTTTGAGTTGGGAACAGAAGTAGCTTTAAATAAACTGCGCCAGAATCGACGTTATTCTTTCATTGAAAATGTGATATTAGAAATGGAAGGTTGGGCTTGTTTCCAGCCAGAAAAACTACAAAAACCGGATAACAGGTTAATTAGCCCAGAAGGATTTACTTTATCGGCACCAAAACAATATAAGAATAAAGCTAAAAGCAAGAAAAAGATGCAAACACAATCTCGTCGAAAAAACCGCTCCCAGAAAAAATGAGTATTCAATGAACCCACGTTTGTCTAGTAACGGTCTTAGGAAAAGCGCTGCTCAAAGAAAAGTATTGAGTTAATAGATTGAATGCCGATAAAATACGACAATAGAAAAGGACAGACATATTATCTTTATCAAGGCATAACGAAAACGGGTAAGCCAAAGTACTTCTTTTCTATGAAAAGTGAAGGACATTTGGTTGAAACTATGCCTGATGGCTATGAAATTTATGAAAATCCTAACGCTCAAGTTTTTCTGAGAAAGGTTCAGCCGAAGATTATTAGCGATGAAGAAAGGGCGATTGTAGAAGGAGGAATAAAGCGATTTTCTAGCTTACAAAATTACCAAATAGATATAAAAAAGGAAATTATCACTGTGTATACAGCAGATCAAGACGTGAATCTGTTATCAGAACTATTAAATTTTTCTGGAAGGAACGATATGACAGAAGCAAAAACTAAACTCAGGCTTTCTATTTCTTACTCACCGATGCTTCGTTTCGTATTGATTGATCGGGTGAAACGAACATTTCTGACTCAAAGATATTGTTTTTTGGGAAGAATCGATGACTGGATTGAAATCGGTACGCAAGGAAATCTCCAGGGTCTAGTAGAAAATTATGTGAAGCATTTGGGACAAGAGTCATTCTTTGAACTACATTAAAAAGTCTCGCAACAGTCACAATAGATTGTGACATGGCATTAGTCGCATTAAGACTGAACATCCTTTACCACTTTCTGCTCACGATAGGTTTTTAGGTAGCAAACCCTTTTCAGCTATTAATTTTGCATTAATTTATCGTGGGCAAATAAAAATTAATTGACAAATACCAAATATTCAAAAAGTACATACATTAAAAATAAAGAAAACTATGAGTGAGTACTAGTATTACGAATTTTAGGCATTAGACCGACCATTAACTGCATCAGAGCAAGCATATATAAGTAGTTTATCTAGTCGGGTACAACTGAGTGCAACAAACGCAATTTTTACCTATAGCTATGGAGACTTCCGAGGTGAACCCAAGGAAGTTCTAGAAAAGTGTTTCGACATCATGTTATATATGGCGAATTGGGGGACGCGACAACTAATGTTTCGTTTCCCTAAAACAGTGGCTTCCTCATCAGTTTTTGAGCCTTATCGTTTAGCTGATAAAATTACTGTATCAAGTAGCAAAAACTATGTAATTGTGGATATCAGTATCCAGGATGAAGAATATGGTGATTGGATAGAAGGGGAGGGATGGCTAACAAAATTAGTGCAATTGCGTGATGATATTTTGCAAGGAGATTATCGAGTTTTCTATTTGGCTTGGTTAAAAGCAGCTTCAATAGCAATTGAAGAAGGGGAAGATGAAGAAGATTTAGTTGAACCACCTGTCCCAGCAAACTTGAAAAAGTTACCTGATGCGATTGAGGCTTTTATAGAGTTATTTGATATTGACCAGGATTTGATTGCATCGGCATCTCAAGTAAGTATTGATAAAAAAGAAAATCCTGAACCCATAAAATAGTGGATTACAGCTTTATCATCAGAGGAAAAAGACTATTTTCTTTTGAAATTGGCAACAGGTGAAATTAATGTTGGGATACAACTTGTAAACCGACTGCGAGAACTATTTAAGATTCCGAAAAGTGATAGTAATCATGATGTTCACAGACGCTCATTCTCACAGTTACTAGAAAATGCTAATGAGCAAATGCAACAACGTCAGCAACGAGAAAAACTAGCAGCACAACAGGAAAAAATCCGTAAGTTACAAGTTCTAGCTAAAAATCAAGATAAAGTATGGTCAGATATATATAAGTTACTTGAATTCAAGCAATCCAAAACTTATGACCAAGCAGTTGCACATCTAGTTGACTTACGGGAATTGGCTGAATATCAAGGAAAGCTAGAGGAGTTCAAAGCTTCTATTAAGCAGATGCAAAAAAGTTATAGCACCCGGACTGGATTGCTATCGCGCTTGAAAAAAGTTGGATTATTGTAAATTATCTAACTCCTCCCAATTTTCTAAGAAAGATTCTACATCTTGCTGATTTTCTTCAAGTAACTCATTAAGTAGTTTTTGGTTGATCTTAATATCTTTTAAATCACATATTTGTTGGTGAAGCACATAAAATATAATTTTCACCATAGAGGGTTTAGGAGAGTTGTGCATACAAATAGAAATGTTGGAACATTGATAATCAACTCCTGTCATTTGACGACAATCTAAACCCATTGGACAGTACATAATAAAGTTAGTAAATAATATTAGTATAGGTGCGTGGCAATAGCTATTTGAAAATTGGTTGGCAGTGGGTTAAGGGTTGCTTGCATCGGGGGTGGGAATCATTCCATTCTTTGCAGCATTTCGGTACTCCTGATCCAGAACCTGCTATTGCTTCTCGAAAACAGGCTCAACAGCGGTATCAGAGAGAGTTTAAGGTCAAATCATACTGCTATGCTACTTGAGTTTTGTCGGTCAACCAGTCGGTTGCGTAGCTTGGCAGTGATAGCAGAATTCGAGAATAACCCTCTCCTAAGAAAACAGAATGGTTTCTTTCATCCATAGTGGGCGATCCGCTCATGAACAGCTTCTAAGAAACAGAAATGTTTCTTTACATCCATTGGGAATGTGATCGCTTTCCTTGGACGCTTTTGTCACTCTAGGCAGAGGAAAAATAGAAATAAGGGATATTGAAGTTTTGAAAAATTGAGCGA
>JAESGI010000419.1_pt1 | contig 11936 bp, 10 predicted proteins | sample 9269671 | NCBI WGS metagenome assembly JAESGI01 (sample SAMN14515641, study PRJNA621666) | algae metagenome | isolation source: Nostoc indistinguendum CM1-VF10 and co-occurring heterotrophs from gravelly... | place: USA: Clark Mountains, San Bernardino, California | collected 1998-06-05 | reverse complement strand
TAAGCTCATCCATCTTTTCCCAAGTAATACACGGGAGAGGTTTTAGCAGATCCATAATCCTATTGTTTCCTTACCCAGTCTGGCATTAATTCCTCTCACCCTTTAAAAATGAGCGAACGTACAGTAATTATTTAATTCAGCAACTAAAACGCCCAAGTATTCCTATGTGCTTGGTTTGATTTAAATTGTTGCGTGGCGGGGTGTAGCCCCGCCCGCTATTTGTGCTAGTTGCGTAAGTCCTGATTATGTATGTCACATTTCCTAGACAGTGTTCAAGAAATAGAACTTTCGGTTATTGAATGTAAAGATGTTAATTTCTGGGAAAAGAAAGTCAATGAATATACTTTGAAAAAAGAAAATTTTCGTACAAACTTTCCTTGCCCTGATTCTCATTGCGAAACGGTTTCTATATTGGATAAAATTTCACAATTGATTGCAGCTAAAACAAAAGAAGACAAATTTTTAATTAAGTGTCCTGGTAAAGACGAAATTGGACGTACTTGTATTGCGGGTTTAAAATTTACAGTTAAAATTTCTTATGTTGATTGATTCATCATTAATCATAATGTAACTGTATTAGTGTTACTAAAAGGTTGGTTAGTTTTGAATACCATACTTTTGAAACATTACAAACGCTTGGTAACATACACGTTCCAACATTTGTTTGCTTGCTTCAGATTCGACTTTAACCACTATTTGTGTTTCTTTTCCGTTTTGACTAGACCTCTTGCAAAAGTGTTTTTTGCAAGAGGGGGAAAAGGGTAAAGGTTAAAGGGGAAGGGAACAATACCAGGGCAAACGCATCTAAATTACTCTTGATCACAACGAAGCTTAAGAACCAACGAAAAAATCTTTCCTTTCGCGCTTGATTATTTTTTAAGCCCCAAAGCGATGCCTGCGGCGGGCTTTGCCTACGCCTAAAGTTTTCGTAATAAGCAAAAGTTAATGACATTATTTTTAGGTCTATTGAGAATAGACCTTGCTTATTGCCATGATGCGGCCGCCCTGGGGTTAGCGTGTCTCAAGCCCTATTGACAAGCGGACTTGCTTGATGGGTAATGGAGTTTGAAAGAAAGTGGTACTATCCGAGCCAGGGTAAGACTAATCCATCTAGCCCATCTTATTAGGGTTCATTTTTCCTTCAGATCCAAATCATATTTTGGTTCGTGATGCCATTTATTCTTTACTGCAAGAACTGTTAATTTTTCATCCCTCGTTTTGCACGCTTCTCTTTACCTAAAAGATTGACCGCAATTTGTTATATACATCATTTTAACCATCTTCCTGGAAAGTAGTCAGTAAAGTTAAACCCATTTCCTACTTTCTTTCCTCCACCTGCATTGTAGAACGTGCCATTTTTAAATGGATATAATAGCAAATCTCCATTGCTCTTTCTGACAATCAAACCTGGAATTCCGTCTCCAGTCCAGTCAGCAACTAAGTAGTCAGTAAAGTTAAACCCATTTCCTACTTTCTTTCCTCCGCCTGCATTGTAGAACGTGCCATTTTTAAATGGATATAATAGTAGGTCTCCATCGCTCTTTCTGACAATCAAGTCTGGAATTTTGTCTCCAGTCCAGTCAGCAACTAAATAGTTAGTAAAGTTAAACCCATTTCCTACTTTACCTGCATAGTAGGACGTGCCATTTTTAATTTGATATAATAGTAGGTCTCCACTGCTATTTCTGGCGATCACGTCTATAATTCCGTCTCCAGTCCAGTCAGCAGCGAAGTAGTCAGTAAAGCTGTAGAACCCACTCGCGATTTTTTTTCCTCCACCTGCATTGTAGAATGTACCATTTTTGAATGGATATAATAGTAGGTCTCCATTGCTCTTTATGACAATCAAGTCTGAAATTTTGTCACCAGTAACGTCAAAAACTGAGTAGTCAGTAAAGTTAAACCCATTCCCGACTTTTTTTCCTCCACCTGCATTGTAGAATGTACCATTTTTGAATGGATATAATAGCAAATCTCCATTGCTCTTTCTAACAATCAGGTCTGCTGCGCGTGTAGCTGCTTCGGACGATATAATTATTGAAATAGCGATACTAACTGTAAGAATTGCTTGTTTGAAAAAGTTTTTCATAATGTTCCTCAAATTTTGCGTTGTGTCTATTTAAAATCACTTTAAGTAAACTTTTTGTTTCCCAGCTTTTAGCCCACATTCTGTAAGTGTGATTGTAAATGCTACATTTTAGATATATAACAGCATTACTATTAGATATACAGGAATCTTAAATGATATGTGCATAACTTTAAGTAATGTAATAAAGTATTGAGCCGAGATAGGTGTAAGTGCGATTCGTTCTGGAGAAACCCATAATCTGGGGGAATTCCAGGCTTCAGTAGAGTAACTCCGCCAGGAGTTGAGTCCGCACTTTAATCCTCTACTGATGACAACTTGATATCCATGTAGGTGAGGTAAAATATAAAACCAAGTTCTACCACCCTCAGGGTAATCTTTTAACTCAAGAGAAGCGTAGAAAACGTGGAATTAAAAATAAACAGTTTCTCGCGGCGATGGATAACAAATATTTACTAAGTATTTTAGCGTTAGCTTAAAATAGTACATCAAAACTTGAGTTTAATGTTTTACATAAAAGTTTTATTTCTTCTCTAAGTAAATATATTTTTATATAGCTCATAATTAAATTATTTTAGTATTGATGATTAGTCATTTAGTTGAAGATAAGCTAATTCACATTTTGAAAAATGTTTGATTTATCATTTTCTCAGTTTTTACAATTATCTATGTCATTTTGGAATCTCCCTTAGTTTTTATTAGTAAATAAGATGCGTTTGCCCTGGTCGGCAGCCCCTTCATCCCCCCTTTAAAATGATTATCATTATTGTTAAGGGAATAGTTTATTTTCTGGAAGTCCCATAAATCCCAAATGGATTTATAATAGGGAGATTCAGATGACGCATCACTCATTAATTTAGGTTAAATTAATTTATGTCGTTAACGACAAGCCAAACAAAACCCTGTATGGCTGATATGAATGCCTTGGTTCGTAATCTGAGATTGCTGTGCGGCTTAACTCAAGAGCAGTTTGCAGCTAAACTGGGTGTGACTTTAGTGACGTTCAACCGATGGGAGAATTACCGGGCGAAACCAATGCCCCTAGCGCTCCGGCAACTGCGAACCTTGCTGAACGGAATGAGTCAATCTGAAATTGAGGCTGACCAAAAGAGCGCTTGCCGTCTGTTAGCGCAGTATTTTTCTAAAGACTGCTGAATCTATCTTAAAGAGGTGATCGCAACCCTTCATCCTGTGACTTCTACCCCACCCACCCCCAACAATTCATCTGACTTGATTTCCTCCAACCCAAATCAGCCAGCCAAAACCGATGCCCTTTTTCCGATCGTTGGGATTGCCGCCTCAGCCGGAGGGCTAGAAGCCTTCACGGATCTCATCAGCCACTTGCCGATCGACACAGGCATGGCGTTTGTGCTGATTCAGCATTTATCTCCTGATCACGAAAGCCTGCTGCCCGAAATCTTAGGTCGAGCTACCGAAATGTCTGTGCGTCAGGTGCAAGACCGAATGCTGGTCGAGCAAAACACAATTTATGTGATTCCGCCCAACGCCGAGATGACGCTGGCAGACAGACGGCTGCATCTGGCTCCTCGTCAGAAAATCCAGGGCAAATATCTGCCGGGGGATGTGTTCTTTGAGTCGTTAGCAGCAGATTGGGGCAGCAAAGCGATCGGGATTGTCCTATCGGGAATGGATGGAGACGGAGCGCAGGGGTTAAAAGCAGTCAAGATCGCGGGCGGTGTGACGTTTGCTCAATGCGAAGCGACGGCAAGATTTGACAGTATGCCGAATACCGCCGTTGCCACTGGCAGCGTTGATTTTGTGCTGCCGCCCCAAGCTATTGCCACAGAACTAACGAATCTCGGTCGCAGTCCCTTTCTACTTGCCTCAGAACCCATTCAAGTCGTGCAAGAGTTGCCCAAATCGGGCAATGCCCTGGCGACCATTTTTGTGCTGCTGCGGACAACAACTGGCATTGACTTCTCCGCTTACAAACCAGCGACCCTAAGTCGGCGAATGCAGCGTCGGATGCTGCTGTATAAGATCGAAAGTTTGGAAGACTACGCTCAGTATCTGCAAATGCATCCGAAGGAATTGCAAGCGCTGAGTGAAGAAATTTTGATTCATGTCACCAGTTTCTTTCGAGACCCGGAAGCCTTTGAGCAACTCAAGACGCAAGTTTTCCCAACCATCAGCCAAAACAAAACCGCAGACGCGCCGATTCGGATTTGGGTGGCTGGGTGTTCAACGGGTGAAGAAGTCTACTCGATCGCCATCTGCTTGTTAGAGTTTTTCAAAGATCGAGCGACCGTCCCACCGATTCAGATTTTTGCCACCGACATCAGTGAAGCCGCGATCACGCGAGCCAGAGCAGGCTTTTACTTAGACAATCAAATGGAAGCCGTTTCATCAGAGCGCCGCAGCCGCTTTTTTGTTCCCCTTGCTAACGGTGGCTACCAAATTAGCAGTGCTGTTCGCGAACTGTGTGTCTTTGCTCGGCATAACTTAGGGGGCGACCCGCCCTTCTCAAATCTCGACCTGATTAGCTGTCGCAACGTGCTGATTTATCTATCCGATCCGTTGCAGGAACGGATTATCTCTCTATTTCACTACAGTCTCAACTTAACGGGCTTTTTGCTCTTGGGGACTTCGGAAAGCGTGAAAACTACCTCAGACCTGTTTGCGCCAGTCAATGAACCCGCTAAAATCTATGCTCGCAAATTAACCTTAACTCGTCCGTTGTTTTCGTTCACGACCAGTCCTTTCGCGACGGTTGGCATCGATCGTCCGTCGCAAGTCGCCCAAGCAATTACAAACCAGTTTGATTTGGCGCGAGAAGTTGACCAACTCATCTCCAACCGCTATGCGCCGGTGTCTGCCATCGTGAACGATCAGATGCACATTCTGCAATTGCGAGGAGACACTGATCCCTACCTGAAACTCCCGCCTGGAAGTACAGACTTAAACCTGCTACTGATGGCACGGTCAGGATTGACGATCCCCCTTCGCACCGCGATTTATCAGGCTAAAACCCAAAATACCTCGGTTCGACAAGAACAAATTCAGATTGAATCGGGTGAGCGCTCGACTCTGCTCAATCTGGAAGTAACTCCATTTCAGCCGTTGATCTCTAATGTGCTGTATTTTGTGGTGATTTTTGAAGCGGTTTCGCCTGCGGTCGCTCACTTCTCTCCTAGCCCGACTGAACGGCGGGAACCGGAAGACTTAGAGCGTGAAATCATCCAACTCCGTCAAGCACTGGCAGCCTCAACGCAACGAGAACTTTCGACTCAGGCGCATTTGCAAGCGATGATTCAAGAACACAGCTATCTCAACCAGAGCCTGCGAGTGGCAAACGAAGAAATCTTGTCGAGCAACGAGGAGTTGCAAAGCACTAACGAAGAACTCCAAACTGCCAAAGAAGAGATCCAGGCGACGAACGAAGAACTTACCACTACCAACGACGAACTGCGAAGCCGCAATCTACAACAAAACCGCGACAACAGCGATCTCAACAATTTTATTGACAGCATTAACGTGCCGATTCTCATGCTGACGAACGATTTGAGAATTCGCCGCTTCACACCCACAGCACAGCGCCTGTTTAACTTTATTCCCACCGATGTCGGACGACCGTTTAACGACTTCCGCACCGATTTTGACGCTTCTAACTTAGAAGCGATGGTTTTGGAGGTACTAGAGACCCTAAACACAAAAACCCAGGAAATTCAAACGCAATCTGGCTATTGGTATTCCCTGCGAATTCGTCCGTATCGCACCACCGAAAACCAGATTGATGGAGTGACGATGGTTTTCCTCGATATCGATGCGCTTAAACGCCATACCGCACTGGTGGAGACATCACGTAACTATGCAGAAGCAATCATCGAAACAGTCCAAATTCCTTTAGTCGTGCTGGATGCCGATTTCCGGGTAAGCAGAGTCAATCGCTCGTTCTACAGAATGTTTCAGGTGACTGAATCTGAAACTGAGTGTTCCTCTTTATTTGAGCTTGGTAATGGGCAATGGAATCTTCCCCAACTGCGAGCGCTCCTAGAGGAGATTTTGATCAGTGGTTGTCAAGTTCAGGATTTTGAGGTGAATCATGATTTTGAACAGATTGGATCAAAAACCATGCTGCTCAATGCCTGCAAGTTGCAACGCGAAGGCAACATTGACATGATTTTACTAGCAATCTCCGACATCACCGAGCGCAAGCAATTTGAAGCGGAGCAGTCAGCCCGTCAGGTCGCGGAAGATGCCAACCGAGCCAAAGACGCATTCCTCTCAAACCTCTCGCATGAACTTCGCAATCCCCTTAACACGATACTGGGCTGGGCACAACTGCTACGCGCCCGCAAACTCGATGAAGCCACTGCAACTCGTGCTTTAGAAGTGATCGAGCGGAGCGCCAGAGCACAGTCTCAGTTAATTGAAGACATTCTAGATGTTTCTCGAATTACCAATGGAAACCTGCGTCTCAACACTCAGCTAATTGACCTGCATCTTGTAATTCAATCCGCGATCGAAACCGTGCAACTCTCAGCCGCAGCCAAAAACATTCACATCGTCGCGCAGTTGAGTTCTGCAAACGTCTTGGGTGATGCTAATCGCCTTCAGCAAATCTTGTGGAATTTACTGTCGAATGCTGTTAAGTTCACCCCATCAAACGGGCGCATTGACATTACGTTTGCGGCAGTTGGAGGACACGCTCAACTCCAAATTACCGATACAGGACAGGGCCTTGCAGCAGATTTGTTACCGTATATTTTTGATCGGTTTCGGCAAGGAGATTCCAGCACTACAAAAGCAAAAGCAGGGCTAGGATTGGGACTGGCGATCGTGCGACATCTCGTCGAACTGCATGGCGGCACGGTGCAAGCAGAGAGTCCAGGGAAGGGACAGGGCGCAACATTCACAGTCAGACTCCCGCTTCAAGATCCACCCTCAGCGGTTACACCGCCCACTCAAGAACCGACTGCTTTAGAAGCAACCCTAGATTCGAGTGATGCCGTTCCTACTTTAGCAGGCTTGCAAATCTTAGCGGTCGATGATGAAGTCGATACCCGTGAGCTATTTAAGTTTGTGCTGGAAAGTTATGGTGCTGAAGTGCAAACTGTGGCATCCGCCAGAGAAGCGCTATCAACCCTGAGCGAAAACCCTAGTCGGTATGACGTGCTGGTCTGTGATATTGGAATGCCAGAAGAGGATGGCTACTGGTTGATTCGGCAAGTGCGATCTCTGGGTACAGCAGCCGGAGGGCAAATTCCAGCCGTCGCACTGACTGCTTATGCGAGTCAGACCGAACGACAACTCGCGATCAAGGCTGGGTTTCAAACGCACGTTGCTAAACCGATTGAACCAGTCCAATTGGCATTGCTGGTTGCAGACTTGGCCAGACGAGCTTAGGAAGTTCGCCTAAAGCTGGGGCAGATATAGCTCCCGCTGACACAAAGTGCAAAGTAAACTCTATTTGGCATTGAGCCAAGATGGACGTATGGATTAATTGATAACTGTTCGCAATAACTTCTCACTGGCGCGACTCTCAAAACTCTGGCTGGCAAGTGTCTGATGTCTGGCGAGATATTCGGGTAGATGATTTTTGTGGGTAAAAACCTAGTAAAGATAGCTGAAAAAAATACGTTGCTATTGTGTGTACGCATTGTCACAAACAGAAGTTTTCTTTTGATAAAGAAGCCTAAAAGATAATTAACGATAGCACTAAAATTGAATGCATAGACGCTTAGGCGACTCATCGCAGACATCGCAATGGCATCAGGTAGTTGAATGGGTAAACGAAAGAGAAGACATCACAAGACATCCTTCCCTTGGATGCTAGAAGAAAAGAATCTGTTCATTACAAGGACTGGTAACGAAATAGTTACAGATGCAGGATGGGAGAAAATTTCATTTGAAGAAGCCAGAAAACTATTTAGTCCCGAAACTTTTCAAGAGTGGTACGAACTGTTCTTAGAAAATACAGATATCTTGGAAATACTTTCAGAATCTAACGTCGATATAGATTTAGATGATGAATCAGCAATAGATAACTTTTTACAAATGAGCAACTGGACACCAAAACAAGTCAATTTAGTTGTAGCGAAGGCTATCTATAAAAATCATGCCTGGGTAAGAGGATTACTGATTTCTACACCTGATGTTGAAGAACCCTACTTTCACAATTATGAAATGGAGGCAATTCGTTTAGGAGTCCAATTGCGAAAATACATCAAAAAGGATATTCCAGTAATTAATGACTGCAAAAATGCTGTCAGATATTTACATGGGAGATACGCCCTCATTGGCTGGCAACCAAGAAATTGTGTGACAGCAGCTCACAACCTAAAAATATCTCAAGCTACTAAGGTTTACAGTCAACTTCTCTGGGATGAAGATTGGCTAGATGAAGAAGACGAAATTTATTACTTGAGTTTGGACTAATTGGCATTTAGCAGCAATGAATAGAAGGCAAGAGAAAGTGACCCAACTTCTTTTAGAGGCTGAGTTAAGTGGAATCATTAAAAAAAAGCAGAAACTAAGCAGCAGTTAGATCAGCGTTCTTAAGTGATTCTTCGGTTTTAGGTTTTTTAGATGCGTGTTTTTTGTGGCGATCGCTCTAGTAATAACGTAGCGTGGGTACGGCGTACAGGCTCTTTCAAGCGATTTCTGGACGGATGCTTGGAGCGGGGTAAAGCACTTAACAGAAATTGTTGAACTTTTTTATTCCCATAGACTAAGACAACTACCTGAGCAACTTTTGTAAACTATCTTTGCACCAAGTCAAAGCTAGAGTTGCATTGTGCCTATAATAAGTTACGGCTAACTATAACTGAAAGTTAGCACCCTGTAAATGGTTATCGCTTGGATGACGCATCAAAGGCGATACCAAGACAAGCAAAATTTATCGGCAGCGTAATAGTTTTTATTCCGTTGCCAACATGCACCCCGCGATGCATGTTGGTGAAAGTGTTGTGTCCGGGGGGGAGAGTATCTTTATCGTAGTTTATGTCGGATAAAAGATAAGGGTACGTTATTTTGTGTTGTGGACTAGTTTGGTGTTGTCACTGAAAGCATAAGATGAGCAAGTTGCTCGTTATTTTGTGTTGTGGACTAGTTTGGTGTTGTCACTGAAAGCATAAGATGAGCAAGTTGCTCGCTTTATGGTTTCAAAACAGGTTGCTCATCTTATACTTACGGAAAAGGAAGCACCGTCCAGTGTCTACAAACCGACCCAGCCATGCATTACACACACAACAATCTCAAAATAGGCAACCCAAAGCACGAGTAGAGAATTCTTGGCAGTAAGTCATGCAAAGAGTATTCAGTTTAGACATCTTATAATAAGAGTCCTAACTACAACATCTCCTGTATTATGGCAAGTTCTCGCTCCCTTCCTGACCAGCAGACTATCCAGCGCATGGCAAGTCGCTACCCAGAAATTGATATTCCCTCGATCGAGACTTGCATAGCATTTCTGGATGCTTCGACTGCCTTCTATGATGCTGTAGACAATTATCTTGCTCAACGTAAATTATCTAGAGGTAAGTTCACACTGCTAATGCAATTAGTTGAAGCAGATGAGGAAGGGCTGTTACCGTCTGAATTTGCGGAACGGGCGGGTGTGGCACGTGCATCAGTGACAAGCTTACTCGATGGACTAGAGCGTGACAAGCTGATTATCCGCCAGCCTCACCCGGCAGACCGTAGGATGTTAAGCGTTCATATTACTGATACAGGACGAGAACTGATGAACGAAATCCTACCTCAGCATTTCGTCTGGATCAAAACCTGGATGGACAATCTAAGCCATCGCGAGAAGCAAACCCTGATCAAACTACTGGCAAAGTTACGTACAGGCATCCCTGCGTTAGAAAAGTTGTAGGTTTCGTGCAATTTTAGCGGACTCTTTTGCTATAGTAATTAGAAATCTAACTATCAGCCTTCTAATTAAAAGGTAGAATCAGTATGGGGATTGGATTACTGGTACTGGCTAGAGAGGGACATCTCAACCCAGCTTTAGCGTTAGCGAGTGAGCTTCAGGGACACGGGCATCAGGTGATATTTTTTTCAATGCTCGATACGGTCGTGCTGGGTCAAGCTGCTGGAATAAAGGTGGTCGAGTGCGCCACTCAAGAGTTACCTAAGGGTACTGTCAATCACTTGATGAACAGCATAGCGGGAGGAACACCGCCGTGGAAAATGTCAGCGATGATGAAAGAGGTAGGGCCCTTACCAATAATAAAATGCCCAGCCGTATCAATAATATTTTTGGCAAAACCGAAGTATTCAGGCGCTTTCGCCTTCAAGGCGAAAGCTAGGCTCATAGCATTTTATTTCTTGGATCTGCCTAGAACGCATTAACACGCAGGTTGAGTTGCTTCAACGAGCAAAACTATTTATCACTCATGCTGGGATGAATTTAACGCTGGAAGCATTACAGGCAGGAGTTCCAATGGTAGCAATTCCACTGGGTAATGATCAGCCTGGAGTTGCTGCCCGAATTCGCTATCACCAATTGGGCGTTAGCTTTCCAAGCAAGCAATTAAGCATAGAACGTCTACCTCAAGCACTGACAGACGTATTGAATCACGAAATCTACAGCAATAATGTGCAGAAATTTGCTCACGAGATCAGAAGTGAACCCGGTTTAGCATTGGCAGCGAATGCAATTGAACAACTTATGACTAATCAGCAAAAATCAGGGAAGTATGCCAAAGCTCAACATTAAACAGAAGAACTGGTTACTCTTTGGGCATGTCGCTTCTGGCAGCCTTTGGTTTGGAGTCGCGCTGGCAATGGTACTAATGACAATTGCGAACCTGAACACTTCTAATGGCGATGAACTATATGCTGTTAATGCAATGGTGAAGTTGCTCGATGATTTCGTCATTATTCCAATGGCAATTACTTCTGCTCTAACAGGAACATTGCTCTGCTGGTTGACCGTTTGGGGCTTCTTCAAGTTCTACTGGGTCATCACTAAGTGGATCACAACCACCGCATTGATTGTCTTTGGCACGTTTTGGTTAGGTCCCTGGACAAATTCGATGACAGCGATTTCAGAGAGCGAACGAGTCAAAGCTTTAATCAATCCCCTCTTTATGTTTAATACTCAGGGGGTCATTGTCGGTGGAGCAATTCAAGTAATTTGTCTACTAGCAATTATCTCCATCTCAATCGTTAAACCTTGGGGTAGACGAGATTTGCACAAAGGTAATCGTGTCAATAAGACTGAAACAGCATCTAATTCCTAAAACAACAGGCAGGAGAAATAGATATGCAATCAATGGTCACGCTGATTAATGTGTTTGCTGTATCACCGGGTAAGGAAGAGGAATTTATTCGATTGTGGAATGAGACCGCTCACCTGATGAGGCAGAAACCTGGCTTTATGGACACTAAACTGCATCGTAGTCTTAATCCCGGAGCGCAGTTTGCATTTATTAATGTTGCTCACTGGGAAAGTCAAGAGGCTTGGCAACAAGCAATCGACTCAAATCCAGGACTGCAAAATTGGTGGCAACAAATTGCACTAATTGCTGAAGCTAACCCAGCCCTTTACAAGGTGGAAGTGCAGTACTGAGTGAGGTGTTTCGTTGCTGCTCAACTGTAGACGCTAATGGAGAAAGCGAACAGTTAGCCACGGCTTCTGAGCAAGTAGGGAATGTTGCAGAATCTCTTGACTCAAATCTTAACGACGCAATATTCATCCAGCATGATTGAGACAGCTAAATCGGTAGTCCTATTTCTTAAAGGATAGAGAATCAGCAATTCTCATTTTGAAATAAATAGGGTATTAATCGCCATTTTGAAATTCAAAACGTAGCACAAAATAATTAGTTTTTCAGGGAAAAGCGTAGAGGCCTCTCGCCGCAGGCATCACTAAAAAATA
>JAESGI010000418.1_pt1 | contig 12085 bp, 9 predicted proteins | sample 9269671 | NCBI WGS metagenome assembly JAESGI01 (sample SAMN14515641, study PRJNA621666) | algae metagenome | isolation source: Nostoc indistinguendum CM1-VF10 and co-occurring heterotrophs from gravelly... | place: USA: Clark Mountains, San Bernardino, California | collected 1998-06-05 | reverse complement strand
TTCCCTCTTCGTCCCGGGGGCCCCCCCCCCCCCCCCCCCCCCCCCAACCCGAAAAAAGAAAAAGCGAGTAGCGAAAGCAGGAAATTGCTCCAAATAAAAAAAATATTGTTTTTCAAGCGCAGCCCAAATTGCTGCTAAAAAAATTATATCGATTCGTTAAAGTTTATAACGTTTCAAAAAAACAAATGAAATACAATTAATCTTCCCGAGAAACAAGGATGATTCGCACGCCTATTCTGGAAAAAAATTATATAATTTATAATAATACGTAAAGTAAATCTATTCTTTGTACGTCATGAATAATAACAATATTGAAAATGAACTCAATTAAAATAATTCTTACAGGAGCTACGGGAATGGTTGGTGAAGGCGTTCTGATGGAATGCCTTGAAAATCCCAATATTTCTGAAGTCCTGAGTATCAGCCGTAAACCGTCCGGAAAAAAGCATGCCAAATTAAAGGAATATATCGTGTCCGATTTTCTTGCCATGAATCTTTATGATGAAAACCTGAAAGGGTATGATGCCGTTTTCTTCTGCGCCGGGATAAGCAGTGTAGGAATGAATGAAGAAGAATATACCAGAATAACTTTTGATATGACGATCCATTTTGCCAAGGCTGCACTCAGCCAGAATCCGGATATGGTATTCAACTATGTTTCAGGTATGTATACCGATAGTACGGAGAGCGGAAAGATCATGTGGGCAAGAGTAAAAGGTAAAACTGAGAATACTATCAGCAAGCTTGGATTCAGGGCTGCTTATAATTTTCGTACAGGATTTATGAAACCTGTTGAGGGTCAGAAAAATATAAAATGGTTTTTTAAACCTTTTATTTGGTTTTTTCCTGTGATATTTCCTTCAAAATCATTAACTTTACATGAAGTGGGTAGAGCAATGATTAAAACAGTTCAAAAAGGATACCCCACCTCAACATTAGAAATTAGGGACATTAAAAATCTGGCGATATGAAAGAAATGTTAAAAAGAATTTTTCTGGTTGCTTTTATTTTATTGGTTCTGACTGCTATTTCAGGTTTTTTTTATATGCAAAAACACCCTCTTGACGGTAAAAAAGCAACTGGAAAAAATTTGAATTTTTCGGGCCGTGTGTCCAAGTAGAGAAAAACTAATATTCAAGGAAGTTCGAAAATCGTTTTAGAAGATTCTGATAACGATGCATTATCTGCGATTTAATCTTTTCATTTTACATCTCCATCCAACCTATTTGTTAATCATTAATTAAAATTATCTTAAAATATTTAAAAAGTAGAACCTTCATTTTTGCATAAAATAATATGTGTAAAATGATTAATAACTATTTTTTGAAAGGTTCTGTAGTGGCCGCATTTTTTCTGCAGGGAGCAGTTTTCGCACAAACCTCCCTTATCCACTATTGGAATTTCAACAACAACACTTCAGCTGCAGCGATTACTACTCCAACGGCAAGTTTAACGGGAGGATCAATGATGGCAGTAATCAACGGAACAACAGAGATCGATTTCGCCGGAGGTACAGGACAGAACTTCAGTGTAGAAAACCTGAATGCCAGAAACGGTGATGCTGCGGGGACTCATTTACGTTATAATTTCCCTATTAACGGAAATCTGCTGTTCAACCTGCCGACTACAGGGTATCAAAATGTTGTTGTAAAATTTACAACAAGAAGATCCGGTTCAGGAGCCGGAACACAGACCTGGTCTTATTCTACGGACGGAACAACGTTTCAAACATATCAAACCGTTTCTCCACAGGATGCCAATCCGCAACTTATTACATTTGATTTTTCGGGAGTAGCCGGCGTTTCCAATAACCCGAATTTTAAACTCAAAGTTGAATTTTCTGCAGCTGGTGGTGGAAGTGTGGGAAATAACCGCTTCGATAATTTTACAGTAGACGCCAATGCTGTAAACGGAGCCGACACAACACCTCCTACAGTAACTTATCTTCCGGCAAATAATACCAATAATGCTTCCACTACAGTGTATCCTACCATTTCATTGAATGAAAATGTAAGACTGATAGACAATTCCGCCATTAATGATTCCAACGCGCAAAATCTTGTTGATTTCCGATTGGGAAATGCTTCCGGAGCACAGATTCCTTTCACCACAACTTTTGCCAATAACAAAATCACTATAATTCCTACTTCAGCTTTAGCAACCAACCAGACCTATTATCTGGCTTTAAAACCTAATACCGTTGAGGATACCAGTGACAATGCGGTCAGTACGGTAACCTCTTCCACTTTTACTACGGCTGGAACTTCCATTTCTTTAGATAAAAATTTCATTAAAGTCAATGAAAATTCCGGAACATTGGCATTTAAGCTAAATATTGCCAATCCGTCAAATGCTACTGTAAATCTTGTGGTAAAACCAGCTCCGTTCAGTACGGCAGACAGCAATGACTTTACTTTAGCCAATCAGACCATTACGATTAATCCTTCTACAACAAGCTACAATGTAAATATTCCGATTATTGATGATACAGCAGAAGAACAGCAGGCAGAATATTTTGTAGTGAGTCTTGAAAATCCTTCAGGTGCAACCATTTCCGGCGACAGCAACGCGACAATTTATATTGTTGATAACGACAAGCAGGCACCTGTTCCGTCAAATCAAATTGTATTAAACTACATCGGAAGCTTTGACCCTTCAGGAAATAACAACAGCTCTACGGAAATTGTTGTTCACGACCCGGCAACACAGAGATTATTTACGATAAGTTCTCTTACGGATGTTTTTGACATCATCAATTTCAGCAATCCTACGACACCAACGGTTATCAATACTATTAATATGGCTCCTTACGGAGGTATTACCAGCATTGCTGTAAAAAACGGAATTATCGCTGCAGCTTCTCCCAATACCAATCCACAGCAAAACGGATCTGTAGTTTTCTTTGACATCAACGGGAATTTTCTAAAACAGGTTAGCGTAGGTGCTTTGCCGGATATGGTTACTTTCTCTCCGGATGGTACCAAAGTAGTAACCGCCAATGAAGGAGAACCGAATGATGCTTATACCATTGATCCAGAAGGAACGATTAGTATTATTGATATTTCAGGAGGAATCGCAAACCTTACCCAGTCTAATGTAACCACGCTTAACTTTAACGCATTTGATGCTCAGCTCGCTGCTTTAACAGCGACAGGTTTAAGAAAGGTAAGAACAAATAATACGCTTTCACAGGATCTGGAACCAGAATATATTACCATCAGTTCTGACAGTCAGAAGGCATGGGTAACACTTCAGGAAAACAATGCAGTAGCAGAAGTAAATTTAGCAACAAAAACCATTACCGGAATATGGGGATTAGGTAAAAAAGACATGAGCATCCCTGGAAACGGTTTCGACGCTTCGGATAACAATAATGAAATTTTAATTGCCAACTGGCCAGTAAAAGCGTATTACACTCCGGATGCGGTTCAGAATTATAAAGTGGGCACTACTCATTATATTGTGACCGCTAATGAAGGAGATGAAAAAGATCTTTCAGGATTCAGCGAAAGAACAACGGTAGGTGCAAATAATTACACTCCTGACCCAGCTTTGTTTCCACAGGCAGCGATTCTTAAAGCTTCCTATAATTTAGGTCGTTTCAGAGTTTCCAATGCTACGGGAAATATGGATGGTGATGCAGATTTTGAAGAGATTGCAGCATTAGGCGCCCGTTCTTTCTCCATATTCAATGCAGATACAAGACAGATTGTTTACGACAGCGGAGATCAGTTTGAGCGGTATATTGCAACTAATCATCCTTTGATTTTCAATGCTGATAACGAATCGAATACAGTGAAAAACAGGAGCCGCGCCAAAGGCCCTGAACCGGAAGGTGTGGCTCTAGGAACGATCAACGGACAGACCTATGCTTTTATAACACTGGAAAGAACCGGCGGCGTGATGGTTTACAATATCACAGATCCGAACAATCCAACACTTACAGATTACAAACATTCGCGTATGACTTCTGCGTACGGCGGTGATAACGGACCGGAAGGAATTACCTACGTGGCTCCTGAAAATACAACGACTGGTAAAGGCTATGTAATTGTTGCCAACGAAATAAGCGGAACTTTATCCGTGTATGAAGTACAGGGCGCTCCTACTCTGGCGACAGGTGAGGTGAAAACCGAAAAGGCTACCTTCAATGTATTTCCAAATCCTATATCTAGAGGAAACACTCTTTATTTCAACAGAGCACAGGATTATGAGCTATACGATATGTCCGGAAAATTAATTACAAAAGAAAAGAACGCTTTAACTATTGACACTTCTAAACTTTCTCCGGGAGTTTATCTGGTAAAAACTTCAGAAGGAGACACAAAAAGAGTTATTGTGAAATAGAGTATATTATTTAGCTGATTGAAAAGGAGTCCTGTTACGAAGGCTACTTGTTGCTAAACCTTAAAAAAGCTCCCGGCGAAGGATTTCGCCGGGAGTTGTGATTAATGCATATCGTCATAAATTCTTACCAGATCAACTACATTTTTAACCTGTAGTTTTTCGAAGATTTTTTTCTTATATGTACTGATGGTTGACATTTTAAGATTGAGGATATTTGAGATTTCTATATTTCCGTTGCCCTGCGCAAGGAGCTTGAAAATCTGAAACTCTCTTTTGGAAAGTCTCTCTACAGAGTGGCTGCCCGCAGTGTGGGTAACCAGCTTTTTCATCATATTGACGGTATAGTAATACCCTTCCTCAAACATGGAATTTACCGCAGTTATGATTTCAGATTCGGAAGCGCCTTTATTAAGATATCCCGCAGCTCCCTCTTCAATGTATTGTATCCCTACATTGTCATCATAAGTTGAAAAAAATAAAATTTTAAGGTTTTTTTGTTTCTTTTTGAGATCTTTTACCATTGCCTTAAAGATGCTTCCCGGTATATCAATATCAATAATCAGAAGGTCATATGCCTTTTCAGAAACCATATCCTTTGTATCGGAATATGTTTCGGCGAAATCTATATTACAATGATATTGAAGTTTTGACTTTAGCACCAGAGCTGTACCTGTTCTTACTACATAGTGGCCGTCAGCAATGAGTATATTTTTCATAGAGTTAGTTTTTTTAATAAAAGTCCCAGTCAAACGGGAAACAGCTTCTCTTTATTGTTATATTTTCAATACAAGTTACAGACCAAATACCACATCCATATTTATCCATACTTTTTATCAGTAGTTTTATTAAATTTATTACAACGGTTTTATGATTCCGGAAATTCAGGAACCTAATATTTGAAAATAATTTTTATAAATCTTTAAAAATTATTAAACATATAAATTAAATGAATAAAAAAGTATGTTACAAGCATTCATCCTTATCTTAGCTGTAAATATTTTCTACAAAAATAATACATAAAATATTCACGAGCATGTAGAAATATTACTATAAATTTTTAATAAATTCTCTAAATAATTTCTTATAAATCAACTGAAAACGATTATCTGTAAAACTCACCATAGTGTGATAAATCTTAAATTGGCGGAATCCTTGTTCAAATCCCTTCTTTGTAACGTTAAAAGGCACATTAAACCGATAGTTTAAAAAATTATGAATGACCAATAAACATAAAAAAACAGACCTCCAAAATTTAAAGGTCTGCTAAAAAGTATATTAATTTTTATTTACTCTACGCTTATTACTTTTTCTATTTCCGGGGCATGCTGCTTAATTGTATTCTCAACCCCCAGTTTCAGAGTTGAGAAGTTTAATGAACATCCGGAACAATTTCCTAAAAGTTTTACATAAACCAAGTTATCCTTCACATCGATAAGTTCAATATCACCTCCGTCTTTATTCAGGAATGGGCGGATACTTTCCAAAGCTTCCAAAACCCTTGTTACTGTATCTTCGTGTGTTATATTTGTTTCCATATTTTCAGTTCAATTCGGTTTCAATTAATATTGAAATATTATTTCGCCTTTGGTGAGCATCCTGCCATTGTAGTAATTTTAACTGCTTCCGTAGGAGGAAGGCTTTTATTTCTTTCTACAAGACTTTCCACCATCTTACGGGCAGTTTCTGTGTAAACCTCTGCAATTACAGAATTTTCCTGCAATGCTGCCGGTCTTCCGACATCTCCAGCTTCTCTGATGCTCTGGATCAAAGGAATCTCTCCTAAAACAGGAATACCAAGATCTTCTGCAAGATACTGAGCACCCTGTTTTCCAAAAATATAATATTTATTTTCGGGTAATTCTTCCGGTGTAAAATACGCCATATTTTCGATTAATCCAAGTACAGGAATATTGATGCTTTCCATCTGGAACATGGCAATTCCCTTTCTTACATCTGCTAAAGCAACATGCTGCGGTGTACTAACGATTACAGCACCTGTAACAGGAACCTCCTGAATGATAGAAAGGTGGATATCACCCGTTCCCGGAGGAAGGTCTATTAATAAAAAATCAAGTTCTCCCCACGCTGCATCCCTGATCATTTGGTTCAGTGCTTTTGACGCCATCGGTCCTCTCCATACCACAGCCTGATTGGCTCCTGAAAAATATCCTATGGAAAGCATTTTTACGCCATAGTTTTCAATGGGTTTCATCAGATTTTTGCCATCTATTTCCACAGAGATAGGCTTTTGTCCTTCCGTATCAAACATGGTAGGAACAGACGGCCCATAAATATCGGCATCTAACAATCCCACTTTAAAGCCCATTTTCGCCAACGTTACCGCCATATTTGCAGAAACCGTAGACTTTCCTACTCCTCCTTTTCCGGAAGCGATGGCTATAATATTCTGGATTCCTGGAATTTGTTTTCCTTTAATCTGGCTTTGCTGAATTTCACTCGGTTCCGGAGAAACGATTTTCAGTTTCAGGTTTACCTCTTCTCCGAATTCGCTGGCAAAAGCCTGCTTCATGGCTGCCTCAAGCTTTTTCTTTTCGTGCATGGCAGGTGAATGAGCGGTCATATCGATATAAACATCATTACCCATGATCTGAAGATTATTCACCAAATCATCGACTTCTATTTCTTTAAGGAAACTCTGAACCTTTTCTTTCGTCAACATAAACTAAATAAATTGTCTACAAATTTACGAAAAATTAACCTATTTAGAATAAGTAAAGACACTGATAGATATTTTCTTTTGCAGAAGCTAATTTTATAGTATTTTAGGGAAATTTTAATTTATAGATCATGAAAAGAATATTGATCGTTCTTTTAGGAATTTTATTCCATAATACATTTTCACAAAATTTTTCGCAATACGTGAATCCGTTTATCGGAACCGGGGGCCACGGTCATACTTTTCCGGGAGCCATTGTTCCTTTCGGGATGGTTCAGCTTTCTCCGGACACAAGAATTGACGGAAGCTGGGACGGATGCAGCGGATATCATTATTCGGATACCGTGATTTATGGATTTTCTCATACGCATCTTAACGGAACGGGGGTTTCGGATTACGGCGATATCATGCTGATGCCAACGATGGGAAAACCAGGTTTAACGCCTAAAGAATATTCATCCAAATTTTCACATAAAAACGAAAAAGCTTCTGCAGGATTTTATTCGGTTAAATTAGATAAGCACAATATTGATGTTCGTTTAACGACAACAAAAAGAGTAGGTTACCATGAATATACATTCAATAATGCAGGGAATGCCAATATTATTTTAGACTTGAATCACCGGGATAAATTATTGCAAGGTGAGGTAAGAATTATCGACGACAAAACCATCGAAGTTTTCCGCAGAAGCGAAGCCTGGGCAACCAACCAGTATATTTATGCCAGAATTGAGTTTTCAAAACCGATGAAAATTTCAAAAGAATTTTTAAGTGGCGAAAAGATGGAAGGAATTAGTGAAGGCAAAAAGAAAGTGTCATTTAATGGCAATAAATTAGCTTTAGCTTTTTCAAGTCAAGTAAAAAAAGGCGAGAAAATTCTGGTAAAAGTTGCAATTTCTCCAACAGGCTATGAAGGAGCCGCCAAAAATATGCTGGCTGAGGGCAAATCGAATGATTTTGAAGCAGTAAGAAAACAGGCTACGGCAGACTGGAATAAAGAACTTTCAAAAATTGAGGTTAAATCTTCGGATAAAGATAAGCTAGCTGTTTTTTATACAGCTATGTATCATGTTTTCACACAGCCTAACATCAATATGGATATAGACGGTAAATACAGAGGCCGCGACAATAAATTCTATATAGCCAACGGATTCGATTATTATTCTGTTTTCTCGCTTTGGGACACCTTCAGAGCAGCGCATCCATTGATGACATTAATCAACAAAAAAAGAACGGCAGATTTTATCAATACTTTTATCAAACAATACGAACAGGGCGGAAAACTTCCGGTGTGGGAACTGGCTTCCAACGAAACGGAATGCATGATCGGTTACCACGCCGTTTCAGTAATCGCCGACGCAATGGCAAAAGGAATTACGGGTTTTGATTATGAAAAAGCATTTGAAGCTTCCAAACACTCTGCCATGCTGGATATTTTTGGGTTAAATGCCTACAAGCAGAATAATTTCATCAGCATTGATGATGAGCACGAAAGCGTTTCCAAAACCGTTGAATATGCTTACGATGACTGGTGTATTGCACAAATGGCGAAAATTTTAGGCAAAAAAGAAGACTACCAGTACTTCATGAAGCGTTCCCAAAACTGGAAGAATTTGTATAATCCTAAAAACGGATTTATGCAGCCGAGAAAAAACGGAAACTGGTATGAACCGTTTGAACCAAGAGAAGTTAACAACAATTATACAGAAGGAAATTCATGGCATTATTCCTATTCCGTTCAGCAGGATATTCCGGGATTAATTGCAGCTCATGGCGGAAAGGAAAAGTTTGAACAGTTTATTGATGCTATTTTTTCTGCTCCGGATAAAACTACAGGAAGAGAACAGGTGGATATCACCGGACTGATCGGACAATATGCGCAGGGAAATGAGCCAAGCCATCATATTGCTTACCTCTACAATTATGTTGATAAGCCGGAAAAAACCGATGCAAAAATTAAATTCATCCTTGATAATTATTATAAAAATACTCCGGACGGACTGATCGGGAATGAAGACTGCGGACAAATGAGTGCATGGTATATTTTAAGTGCGATGGGTATTTATTCTGTAACGCCGGGATTACCGGAATGGCAAACCACAACGCCTTATTTTGATGAAGTTAAAATTCATCTGGAAGACGGAACGACAAGAACCATCACCAAAAATACGGGAAGAGAGGAACTTAAAAAACTTGGATTTGAAAATGCCAAATCCTACAAAGATTTTAAATATGACGAGTTGACCGCATCTCCTGTTATTGCTGCAGCAAGAATATTTGACCTTAACACAAAAGTAGAGATCACTGCTCTTAATCCGAATGATAAAATTTATTACATGACATTGGATGAAGGTGATGCGAATGTAAGAAAAATGTTTACCGCTTACAAAGGTCCTTTTACGATTACTAAAACCACTCAGGTTGCGGCATATGCAGAAAGAAACGGCGAAAAAAGTTCGGTTGTAAGAGCTGATTTCAACAGAAGACCGAATAATTGGGACATCACGGTGAATTCCACTCCTACTCCACAATATACGGCAAGCGGAAAATTATCTTTAATTGACGGAATCAACGGCGATACCAACTGGAGAAAAGGAGAATGGCTGGGTTACCAGGGACAGACTTTTGAAGCTATTATTGATATGAAATCGCCACAACAGTTTACCCAATTGTCTTCTACCTATCTTCAGGACAGCAGAGCGTGGATTTTAATGCCGAAAAAAGTAGAGTATTATGTTTCAAACAATGGCAACGATTATATTCTGCTGAAAACCATAGACAATACACTTGATCCGAAAGATGAAAACGTTCAGGTAAAAGATTTTTCAGCCGAGGTATTACCGACGCAGGCTCGATTTATTAAAGTTAAAGCTTACCATTTCGGTAAACTTCCGGAATGGCATCAGGGAGCGGGCGGAGATGCTTATATTTTTGTGGATGAGATTTCTGTGAAATAATAATTGCTGGTTATGAAAAAGTTATTCTCATTATTATCTTTAATTCTGTGCGTGATAACCATTTCTGCCTGCAAATGTAAAACAGATCCGTTGGCAGAAAACTATCTGGCTGCTGATGTTGCAGGAATTATAACAATTACAAAAGTTTACGGCGAAAATGCTGAACAAAGGACGTATAAAGCAGATATAAAATTTGAGAAGATTTATAAGGGAAAAGAATTTCAAACGCTCAATGTACGAGGTCTCATAGGAAACTCATATTCAGGAGCATGCGAAATAGATGTGGAACCCGGTGAAACATATCTTATTTTATTACAAAAATACAATGGCAAATATTCTATTTCGGCCTGTTCTCCGAAATACAGATTTGATATGGAGAAAGAAAAAGCAACATCTGAAGTTTTGGAAAAAGCATTCGCCTATATTGATAAAAATAAATTTGCTTTCACAGGGCTGGAGTTTACAACATGTTTTGATGAATTACAAAAAGGTGATAAATCTGAACTTTCCGCAATTAAAAACTTCACGCCGAAAAATCCGTTTGCCATTTATAAGGTAAAAGTTGATGATCATTCCAAGATCAAGGAGCTGACTCCGGTCACAACCTTCGGAGATAAAGACCAGGAAATTGAAAACATTCTCAAAAGAAATATGATTGTTGATATCCCTATGTTTTTCAATCAAAAGCCCTTAGAAGAATTTTTGATATTGCTTTTATGCCTTCCCGACAATGCCAATACAAAGTATGGAGAAATAATCAGTTTTGAATGGTAAAAACCAAACCTCTTTCTTTTGGAAGAGGTTTTTATTTTTAATTCAATTTTTCTGACCAGTTCAGTTCTTCCGGCAGCCCTTTATCCGAAAATTCGATATGGATTACTCTTCTTTTCTTTCCGTTTGTGGTACGGTTGGAACCATGCAGAAGTAAAGGTTTCATGATCATAACTCCACCCTTTTCTACGTTGCAGATGGCTTCAGTCTCCACCGACCAGTCAATGGTTTCAGGTCTGTAGATTCCGTTTGAATGTGATTTTGGAACGACTTTTAATGCTCCATTGTGTTCATCTGTGTCATCCAGATGAATTCTTATGGTGAAAATATTTTCCAGAATATCCATTGGCGGCTGAACGGCAAACTGATTTTGTTTGGTTGTCCATGGACCGAAATTTTCAATCTCAAACTTTTTGTCTACAGAAATCGTGAGATCCTGATGATAAGCAACATACCAGTTTGATTTTTCGGGCTTATCAAAGTAAATACTCTTTACTACAAAATATTGCTCGCCAAATATTTCTTTGATGATTGTTTTAATATTTTCATTAAAAATCAAATCATTCACTTCAGGAACCTCCTTTAAAAACTGCCTGATGGCGAAAAGGTCTTCTAACTTTCTGAATGTTTCCCCTGATGTGTCTATATTTTGAATGACTTCTCCGATCTTTTTAATTTCCTCCTCCGAAAAAATATTGTTGATTACAGTAAAGCCGTTTTCCTTTATTGAGTTTTTATGATGGTCTAAATTTATGATCATTATTCTAAATGCAATAGCTTATTTTAAAAGCAAAGATCGGAAAGATTTCCTTTGATTGGGAATATTTTCGTTTCGCACAGGTGTTGATTTTTTAAATCTTCAGAAGTTTTATCTTCCGCGGATGACACAGATTTCGCAGATATAAGATCTTGCTACTACTTTGTACAGGATATTGCAGTTGCTTGTCATCCTGTAAGGATCTCAGCAACGATGTTTTATTATTTTTAAAATTCTTCAATACAAAAATGTAAGTTTAAAATTTTGTTGGCTTTTGTTTTTCAACCTTTATTTTACGTATTCATCTTTTTCCGTCTTTTACTGTTTAATATTTTCAAGTCCTTGATTTTTTCCTCCCGCGGATGACACAGATTTCCCAGATACATTCTTTAACGTATTACAGGAATATTACGGTATACTTACTGAAAAGGATCTCAGCAATAATAGAGATATTCAGGAATAAGAAATAGCCCCGATCGAACGGCATGTCTGAGCTCTTTTTGTTTCAGTTGCGGGGGGGGGGGGGGGGGGGGCGGCCCCCGCCACAAAAAAAAAAGAAGGGTTTGGGGGGGAAAA
>JAESGI010000417.1_pt1 | contig 12135 bp, 10 predicted proteins | sample 9269671 | NCBI WGS metagenome assembly JAESGI01 (sample SAMN14515641, study PRJNA621666) | algae metagenome | isolation source: Nostoc indistinguendum CM1-VF10 and co-occurring heterotrophs from gravelly... | place: USA: Clark Mountains, San Bernardino, California | collected 1998-06-05 | reverse complement strand
AAAAATCGCATTTTTGAATTTATTAACTATTTTAATCAAACAATGGCTAAACCTTTTAGGTGGACATACACAGGTAAAGTTCTGGCTATTTAATGGCCATTTTATTTACGCCGTGTTGTACTAGTTCCTACAGTAAGGAGCAGGGCAGATGAAAGAAGTACTTTAAGGTATTTGTTCAGCACTGTTTTATCACTCTAGTATGCTGTTACTAACTATATATTGAGAATTGCAATGTTACACAACTAAATTTTTTTATACGTGTAATAACTTAATAAACGTAGGCGTATGCTTGATTAAGACTGGTTTTCTTCGGCATATCTTTTCTGTTTACTTGCTAACATATTACCATTTATACATTATTTGAGTTGCTTTAAAACCCAGCGATAAAGGTTCTTAACTTCTAGTGCAGCTTTGCCCGTTGGCTCATATTCTTGAACGCTCTGCCCAGCAGTAACAGCGTGAACGAATGCGATTCTTTGAGTTAACCGCCAGGGGCAAACTTTAATATCCTGCTCCGAAATTCCAGTCTGTGCCTCATCTCCTAAATTACCCTTTGGCGGCACTGCATTCATAACGACGAAAGCTGATTTATGCGCCATTTTTACAAGATCAGCCGTGTCCTGAATTGCGCGTAAATCGAAAATTGCTGGTCGAGTTGGAATCAAAATTAAATCAGCACAGCGTATCGCAGCCAGATCTGTTGACTCGGCATTCGCTGCGGTATCAATTATGGAGATATTAGCATTATTTTTTTCGGCTACTTATAAAATATGGGGAAGTCTAGATGCCTGGGCCGAGACTACAGCAGGTGATTCATCCTCTCTGCTGTCACCCCAGCTAGAAAGACTTCCTTGCGGATCTAGATCAATTAACGCAACTTGTTTTTTATTCAAAAACGCCGCAACACCAAGGTTTACAGCCAAAGTTGTCTTGCCCGTTCCTCCTTTCCTGGAAGCGATCGCAATAGTCTTCATTATTTAAATTGTATATGTATACATGATTGGATGGTAGATGTAAGAGTTTGGTTTGGTAAAAAACTTTGAGAGAACCCTCAGCCACGCTACAGCAAAGCTCAACCTTTGTTTTATCAGACTGATGCTCAAACGGTTAGCTAACTTATAGATCCCAAATGGGTTCTATAAGATTTGTGGGTGAAGCGCCGGGACTTGGAACGCTTTATTAGTAAGCTTTTCTGAAGTTACTTTAATCTAGCTCCGCTTTCGTGTCGCAATTGAATTACGTAAAAATAAATTACCAACTCCAATCGGATTTTTCAAACGAGGGTTGAAATAAGTATCCGTGCAGAACTTACGCACTTGAATTTGATGACCTCTTTTCAACATCCTGTAAAAAAAAGATTGGGAGATTTGCATAAAAATACTTCATTCCCATGAAACAAGGAAAGAGCTGTTCTAAAAGTGTTATTGCACGTACAGAGGAAATGGCAAATTAAACAAACAGTGTGCAGCGCTTAAGCGCGTGCCCAAGGTTACGGCAAGCCGAAAGTTACACACATCACACACAATTGCGGAAAATTATATTATGTCCAGACTAATTGTTTCTTTGCCCCCATTAGAAGGCACTTCTGGTTCTGATCTAGTGGTGGGACAAGAGGATAATGCATTACCAGCAATTGGGATTGAGGTTCTAAAAAACGGAGTCATTGATGCCCAAGCAAGTAACGACACTATCGAGGGTAGTGCCACTAGCGGCACAGATGACGGAACTGGCGTAACTGGCGGCACAGGCATTGCTAACAGTGGCACCATCAATGCAGGAAGGGGAGACGATACTATCAAGGGTACTGGCATTGGCGGAACTGGCAATAGTGGCGGCACAGGCACAGGCATTGCTAACAGTGGCACCATCAATGCAGGAAGGGGAGACGATACTATCGAGGGCAGAGGCGCTAGCCGTCAAGATTTTCGACGTAATACTGCACCTAGTATAGGTATCTCTAACACTCAGGGCGGCTACATTAATGGAGGAGATGGAAAAGATTCGATCAAGGGAACTGGAAAGAGCGGCATCAATAATACTCAAAATAGCGGCATTGATGGAGGATTTGGGGACGACTTTATCACAGGAACTGCACTTGGTAGATTTGAGGAGAGTGCTGAAGGAATCTCTAACACTGGGAGCAGCGATATTAATGGAGGAGAAGGGAACGATTCCATCCAGGGAACTGGATTTGGTGGATTTAATAGTGTTGGAGGAGGTACAGGCATCTTTAACAGTGGTGCTAGCGTGATTAGTGGAGGTCTTGGAAACGATTCGATTACTGGTATCGGCGACGGCTCGAATGCGGGTGAAGACCCTGTAGCACAATTAATATCCGAGGCAGGTAGAGGTATAGGCATCTCCAACAGTCAGGGTAGCACGATCAATGGAGACCAGGGAAACGACTTCATCTCTGGTACAGGCAACGGCGGTAAAGGGACTGGCGATACCCCTTATGGGGAGCTTGCCCCCGGTGTAGGTATAGGCATTATTAACAGTGGCACCATCAGTTTAGGCGATGGCAACGATACCATCATCGGTACTGGCATGGGTCTAGGCACAGGTATTCTTAATACCAATGGCATTATTTCTTCTGGGGCAGGAGCTGATACCCTTACTGGCTATGGCACCAGCATTGGCATTCAAGGCGGCACAATTGATGGCGGAAACGGTAACGATTCCTTCAAGTCCCGTCGAATTGATGATAGCGGTAATCCCGTTTCAAACCAAGGGGGCGCTATTGCCGATGTCGTGATTAAGGGTGGATATGGAGCCGACACATTTGATGTTGGTTACGGTAATGCCACGCTCAATGGTGGTTCGGGATCGGACAAGCTAATTCTGCCTGATTTCAAAAGTGATTATACCATTCTAGGCAGCTCGAACAATTACACCATTAAGCGCGATCAGTTCACGTTGAATGTATTGAATGTAGAGGAAATTGCCTTTTTTGGCGTTCCTCCACAGGACAGTGTACAAGGCATTACTCTTTAGGGATTTCCAACAAGCACACTCGGTATAGATGTTCTTCCTTCAAGATGTTTAAAAAGTTCTATTGTAGGTATCAAAAAGTTCTATAACCTCCTAAATTCCTCGATAAATTGGGGGACTTAGATTCCGGTTCTTCCCCAATTTATTAGGGAGTGGGCGCGGTCACAGGGGGGATTAATAAGTCTTAGATACAGCCAAATACTTTTCAAACATCATCTAAGACCGCTTTGTAGCGTATCAACGAGAGAATGGGGCTTCAAGCGGTGTAGACTGTCCAATATTGGCGGCTATAAAAGGACACTCCTCATTCACTACTCAAATTCCTTCTTGAAGCGAGCGATAAGCCATTCCGGCAACGTCTTCTCTACCAGACGCAGTTCGCGATCGCTTACTGCTTTCATGCAATGAGGTAATTTTTGAATTATTGCATTAACGATCAAGTTTACTTTGGCTGTCTCCACACAAGGTTGTACTCTCTCTCAACAGCTACCAGCAGCAAAGCGTGCAAGGATGACAGATAAGGTTTGGTTTGCTTTGCTTCCCCAATCCTTGCAACTGCAAAATACTTGAAACCCTTGATTTATCGTTACAATAGTATTAGTAGTTAATAATCCTCAGAGGGTTAATTTGAGCGCTACTGAGCTTACTCGTCGTCAGAAGATAAGGAATCTTCTTCGTCATCCTTGTCAAAATTTGTATTGTTGAGGGGGACTTATGGGTGAATCGAAACGCCGAAAGGCAATATTAGGCAATCACTATGGTTTGCCTAATATTTTCAATGAAGTCCAATCAATGTGGACGCAGATTAATTTCTCGATCAAGCGAGTCAAAGATTCTGATAATGGATGTTTACTTGTTCAGTGTTCCAACAACGACCGAGGATTCCATCAAGACACTATTGCCCAACTTCAGAAAGAAATAGAAAATTGGAAATGTGATTTGGATATTCCTATCTTAATCCAAATTCTCCCAAGGGGAGTTAAAAATTCAGAAACTAAACTTTTTGATGGGTTCGTTACCCTTTGGTGCAATTGTCCGGAATTTGAATTGTGGCGAGAAATATTTGAAACTAAAGGAGTTTAGTGAACTTTGTTGTATTAAATTATTGTTTCCTAGCTGCACCATCATTTCTGTTGCCTCCACTCGATTTTGTACTCCCGTTCCACAGTCGCCAGCAATTTTGCCTGCAACGAAGATAAATAAGGTTTAGCTTGTTTCCCCAACCCCTGCAACAGCCAATCCACAGCCTCGTCACGGCTAGCCACTTGATGCAACTGCCGTAACCTCACACACAACTGCTGCATAAAAAAGCAATCTTCATCAAGTAATTTCAGCGATTTCAGGTGTTCGATTTTTATGGTGTAATCCCCGTCCCATGTCTGGACTGTACAAGTGTATTCTCTAGCATGGCTAACTACTCCCCAATAACCCGCTTTACCTTTCAAGTCTGGGTTATCTTTGGGCAGAAGAATGCATATTTCACCAATATGGTAAGGATTGGGTACTTTCGTGCTTTCGCACATCCTATCCACAACATCTTTCACTATCCGACCGGATGGAATCTTATTGCCAGCTTGCTCTACTGCCTGCTGCCATACATTCGCTTGTACAGCCGGTTCCAACTCAGCTTTTGCTAAAAACCGCAGTTGTCGTTCGTTGGTCGGCATTGGAATTTGCTGACCATTGGTCGGCAAAAACTTAATTATGATTCTCATAAACAGCAGTAGCCGAAATCTTCAAGTACGCTGCATCACGGCTGTAACCAAAGCGTTCGCGGCAGTATTCCTCAAAAGTTCGGTGCGTGGAACGGTATAGCCGTCTGTCTCTCAACTCCATTAACGCCTGACCCGCTTCTAAAAATGCACGTTCTACACGGCGTTCCAATTGCAAAGCCTCATAGCTCTCTCTCCTTGTTGATAATACTTCCGCTTATTAGGAGCTAGTGTCATTAACTCAGCCACCAATTCATAAGAATTTTCCATAAAATCGACCCAGTTAGACCCATATAATCCAATATAAAAACTGCTATGACGGCGAATTGTCCGCCCAGATTCTTTAATTCGTCCAACATATTTTTCAATACCTATGCGTTTAATTTTTTGACCAGATATAGTTGCAGAGGTATAAGCGAGCGAGATTAATAAGATTAGGGAAATTAGCCTTTGACCTGATACATTAGTATCTTCATGCGTTATAACCACCGCTTTTAAAATCTCTAAACATCTCTCGGAGGCGGAGTGTCTCCGACTCCGCTCAATATCAAAACGCTGTTTATAAGCAATAATTGCCGAATCTAAATCATCTAAATTAGTTAGGATAAACCAGCCTTCCTCCGGCGCTATTCCAAAACGTTTACGTTTCCATTTACCTGCAAGATTAAAGGTTATAAATCCTGAAGATTTTGTATATTTAATACCTTGGTAAAAGAATGAAACGCCAGGTGATAAACCTGAATCTTTTAATTGAAGCCAAATTTCTGGTTCTATCTCTATAAATGCATCCTTTTTTAAGCGTAAACAGAAATATACTTCCCGCTCTGTCAGCCAATTAGCCAACTTTACTGCAACATTATTCACGGTCTCCTAGCACAACAGTTTTATAATTATTAAAAAGTGGTAATGCTTTTTTAAATACTGCTTGCTGTTCTGACAAATTGCTTGAACCTAACTTATCTAACAATTCAAAATAAATGGGAATAGATCTCTTATCCCAAACTACGCTGATCATTAATAAATTGATACATCCCCAATTAGTCCTATCTATTACTAAATAAACAACTTGATTTAAAGGAAAATATATTTTTAGCCAGCTTTTAATAATTGGGAACCATATTTCTTCAACATTTATATAATTTAAAGATAAAAATCGTTGGATTTTCTTTCTTCTACTTTCAAATAATATTGGTATGGGTAAAGCAGTAGCCAATGCTTCAAGACTTACAGTTTTTATTGATTGTAATAAATTAATTAGGATTTTTAGTAATAAATATTCTGCGCGCCCCAATTCCCGATTGAGGTTTGTTTCGTAGAATTCTGGTAATATTATCATTAAATAGAGCTTGTTGAGAATGAATGCTCTTTTTCTTTTACCACAAATTGCTACACTCTTTGTAATATAAGCATTTTAGACCATTTTGTCTCCCCTCAAGCTTCTTGGCATTTGTGAGGGAAAGGAAAAGATATGTAATTTTCCCTTTCCTAGTAACCTTTCCCCAACATCTTGGCATTTGTTTTTGCAAAAATGCCTACTATTTGAGCGTATTCTAGAAAATACCCTCTTTCTTCAACACACGGATAAAACAACGGCTAATGCTTGATTATTTGACAGCGGGTATTGCATTTTGGATGACTTTGTTTGGAGTACAAGAGTCGTTGTTAGAATTTCGCCTGGGTTATCTTGGTCGTTACTGGTTTCTTGCCATTAGTGCTAGCTTACTCCTGAGCTTTTTGCTCTCTGCTCCGATTACTATCACGTTAATCATTAGATTTACAGTAGATCCGTTCACTTTTCCAGGTAATGTTATTCTCTGTGCAATCACTGCGGTAATATTTGGTGTGATTCTCAGTCTGGCGCAGTGGCTGATACTTCGTCAAACCGAGATGACACCGAGAGTTTTTGCACTAATCAATACAGTTATTGGAACTCTCGTTTACTTTCTACTGGTATGGTTCAATGAGGATACTCTGGAGTGGAGCGGTAATCCCTTTGGCGGCTGGAAAACTGGACTCGTCTTTTTAGCTGGTGGTGCAATTACCGGAGCTGTCACAGGTAAGGCTTTGGATTTTTACTGTGAGCAAGTAGAGCGGCGATTAATTCAGCTTGAAAGAGAACGGGTTGAAAGAGAAACCAGAGAGAGAGAACGGATAGAGACAGAAATACGTGAAAAAGAAAAGCAAGAAATAGAAAAGCTAGAAAGGGGAATTTTAGAAAGAAAAAGGATAGAGAGAGAAATCGCTTTGGAGGAAGAAAGAAAGTGGTATGAAGAACACGGTGATGATAATTTCGATTATGAGGATGAAGATGAAGAATAATATTTAAGTATTACTTTCCACTGAGTTAGTAGTTCGAGAAAAATTGGATTTAGCGTAAAGCACTTGCCCCAAAGCTTTATCTTTTATCAACACTGCACTCTTTCTCTATCAAATTCAACAGCTCTCTAAAATTTATATCTAGCGGATTTATTTTTTCTTAGCCAGTTGTAAAATCTTTAAGCCTATCCCCAATAATTATCTCATAAATTACTTGAATTATTACTTGATTACAGACATAGTAAAACTATCATAATCATCAGATGCTAAATTACCAAAATTGTTCAGGGCGTTATCTTTCCCTATACTTAGGCTCCAGAAGATTCGACAGCTTGTCCTCTAAAGATGTCAAGTAGATCGATTCAGCAATTGAAGCAATGGTTTGTCTGCGACACGCTACGCCAACGCCTGCTATAGGATGCCTGAAAAGCTATAGGGCGAACTCGGCAGTATTCTTCAAAAGTACGATGTGTGGAACGATACAATCTGCGACAACAAACAGCCCATCGTAGACATCGCAAGAAGGCGGGGCGTACCCCATCTCACATAAGCTATATTCTATTTTTGGAAGTCCTAATATGCCAATTAGAGGTCTTAATACTGGAACTTCCAAATGTACGCATGGAGCAGCTTTAATATAGTACAACTGCTTTATTTATATACATCTGTAGATATATATCGATATTACGGTAACTATGGTATATCAGCGAATAAACACATAACAAATTACACAATTCAACTGTCAAGAGTTTTAACAGAGAAACCTCCCTGTTGAATCAAGACTTTAACTTTTACACCACTTCTTATAAATACTTAACATTTTTATTTCTTACTATTATAATTCTACAATCCAGGTATAATTACTAAAGTTCTTTATAATAAATTCGGTCATAATAGATGCCAATTCTCAAATTGTGAGGTTTTTTACAGTCATATTATTGGAGTTCAGCATGGAACGTGGACTATATAACTCATAAAAATAAATAACCAAACTGACTTGTATGAGATATAAACATCATTGATTACTAGCGTTTGGTATTGGCAGCAACGTATACAATCGCATTCAAATGAATCAAGATATGGTAGAGAATGACGCAACGAGACTTGCCTTAAAATCTGAGCTTCTGCAATGCATAGATAAATTAGGATTACAGCAAAGCCTATTTCCGATTCCTGATGAATCTATTGATAAACTGGTGCGACACTTGGAAAGCATAAATCCGATTCCGCACGCACTTCAGGCTAACTATCTTCCTTCTCTATTTGGTAACTGGCAGTTAGTGTATGCATCTCAAGGGACAATTGTCACACGTCAGATCGCATCAATTCCAGATTTTTGGGGTGCAATCAAAATTCAACGAGTGTGGCAAACGTTGGCTAGTGGTAGCAATACCAGAAACATCTTAGCCTCTAACAGCGCCCAGCTTGAATTACCTATTTTAGGTGAGTGGCAGTTACAAGCTAATGGACATTGGAAATGGGGCACAGATGAGAAAACTGCCACAGTGTCCTTTAACTCATTTTCCATCCAAGCAACAAAACCTTTTGGGTTGTCTAATTGGAGTTTTCCTGAGCTAAAAATACCAGTATTAGAATTCCTACAAAAAGAGGCTTTATGGATAACCTCGTACTTAGATGAAGAAATCAGGATAGGACGAGGGGCAACAGATAATTTATTTGTATTTCGTCGTGAAGTAACACCTTCAATCTAGTCCTAACAGAGAAGTTTTGCTCACTGAAGTTAATTCTAAGCATAATTCAAAGTTTAGATGAAAAATTTTTTAAATATTTCTTTTACTTTTTGTCAGCATTTAGTTTCGATATCTTATGTGTTATTATCTTCATCTGCAATGGCTCAGATTCTTCCAGATAACACATTACCTGTCAATTCTCTAGTTATTCCACAGGGTAATATCAGCAATATTAATGGAGGAACGCAAGTAGGAAACAACTTATTTCACAGCTTCGAGCAATTTTCTCTATCCACAGGTAGCACCGCCTACTTTAATAATGCCTTGAATGTTCAAAATATTATTAGTCGAGTAACTGGTTTATCTATCTCTAACATTGATGGGTTACTGAAAGCTAACGGCAACGCTAACCTGTTTCTAATTAATCCTAACGGGATTATTTTTGGCCCAAATGCCACCTTAAATATTGGTGGTTCGTTCTTAGCTAGCACTGCTAACAGGATTAACTTTGCTGATGGTAGCCAATTCAGTGCAAAAACTCCACAAAATCAACCCTTATTAACAGTGAGCGCACCTATTGGCTTAGGATTTGATGGTAATCCAGGCGCAATTGAGGCTCAAGGTACAGGACACAGTTTAACTCTTGATGACCCATTCTCACCATTTATTAGAACCATTAGCTCAAATGGCTTACGTGTCAAACCAGAGAAGACTTTAGCTTTAGTGGGCGGTGACATAGCTTTAGATGGAGGAAAGCTTGAGGCAAGTGGAGGGCGGATTGAGTTAGGTAGTGTTGATAAAGGAATAGCACGCCTTAATACAGATGACAGCGGTTGGACTTTAAGCTATCAGGATGCAGTTAGCTTTAAAAATATTCAACTATCTCAACAGTCAATAGTAGATGTCAGTGGCTCCGGTAGTGGTTTCATTCAAGCACAAGGAGCTGATGTGGAACTAGTTGATGGCTCAATCTTTTTGATTCAAAACCAAGGGAATAAATTATCCGGTGACATTAGTGTAAATGCTTCTGAACAATTGAAAATAATAGGAACTTCTCGAAATGGAGCAATTCCTACTAGCTTGGTTAATGAAACCTTAGTAGGAGATGGAGGAAAAATTGAAATTTCAACTCAAAATTTAATTCTTCAGGATGGAGCAGCAATCGTTACTAAAACCTATGGTGCAGGCAGGGGAGGCGATCTCATTGTGAATGCTTCCGAACTCACTCAAGTTGCTGACGGTTCCTCTTCCATTTTGCAACTACCCAGTAATATCGTTACTGCAACCTTTAGCTCTGGAGATAGTGGCAATCTTACACTGGTTACGAAAAATTTGTCTGTACAAGATGGCGGAGAAATTCTAACTTCAACCTTTGGTACTGGAAAAGGTGGGAACTTAACAGTGAATACTCTTGAATCTACTCAAGTAATTGGGTACTTATCAGGGGCTTCACAGCTTTCTAGTACTATTCTTACTAGAGCTTCTGGCTCTGGTAATGCAGGTAATCTAATCCTTTCAACAGGAATTTTAAGTGCCAAAGATGGAGGTATTATTGGTTCTCTATCTCTTGGAAGTGGCTCTGGAGGGAATGTAACTGTAAATTCTAAAAACTTTATAGAACTTGTTGGAGTAGTACCAAATGTCTTTACTCCAAGCTCTTTGGCTACTGCAACTTATAGCAGTGGTAATAGTGGTAAATTAATAGTTAATACAAAAAAGTTAACGGTTAGGGATGGCGGAATAATTAATACTTCTACTCGTTCAACTGGGAAAGCTGATAACCCTTTGGGTAGATTAAAAGCAGGGCAATCAGAAAAATATTTTACAGAAGCTTCAAGTTTAGCACAATCAATTCATGCTTGGGATATTGCGTATCAATGGCAGCAGGAGTTAGGAAATTTATACAAGAAACAAGGAAAGTTTAAACAAGCTCTTGAAGCTTATAGTGCAGCGATTAATAACTTAAGTAAGCTTCGTGATAGCCTCTCAGCAAGCAACGCAGATTTACAGTTCTCTTTCTCGGAAAAGGTACAACCTGTTTATCGCGATTATATGCGATTGCTTCTAGCATCTCCTAATCCAAATCTGGAGCAAGTTATTCAAACAAATGAACGGCTGCAAATAGCAGAGTTAGAGAATTTTCTCAAGTGTGGCAAACTCGATCTTGTAGCTTTAAACGAGCTTCAAAACTTACCTAGTGCTCCAGCAGTAATTCACATTGTTGATTTGGGTAGTCGTATAGAAATACTCGTTCAATCCCCTGATAAATCTCTTCATCATCATTCTGTTGATTCAAAGCCAGTTAAAGAGCATATCGAGAATCTATTAAAGAATTTACAAGATAAGAAACTTGTTAATACTGATGAATCGGTGCTTCTTCAACCTTCTCAAGCACTCTATAGCTTGCTGATTGTACCTATCAAGAAATATTTGCCATTGTCAGGAACACTGGTATTCACTTTGGACAAATCTTTCCAAAGCTTGCCGATGGCTTTGCTGCATGATGGGAAAGATTATTTGTTCCAAAACTACAGTATTGCAGTTACTTTAGGGTCTAGAGTTCGCCAACCAAAAGCTTTATCTAAAGAACAGTTGAAAGTTCTCATTGCTGCACTCTCTAAAGTTAGTCCCAGCTTCAACGATCCAAACGCTCCTAAAGACTTGAAAGCGCTACCAGGAGTAGAACAAGAAGTAGCAGATATTAAAAAACAAACTACTTTTTCCACTACCTTACTAAATGAAAATTTTACTAGCCCTCGGCTTGAGAAAGAATTGAGTACGGTCAATTTTCCAATTGTTCATTTGACAACTCATGCTCAATTTAGTTCAGATCCTCATCGGACGGTAATTTTAGCCTATGAGAAGGCAATCAATGTATTAAAGTTTGATAGATTATTAAGAAATAAAACTCAAGCTGATGTAGACGGCATTGAGTTATTAGTTTTAAGTGCCTGTCAAACCGCTAAGGGTAATAAAAGGTCAACATTAGGAATTGCTGGAGTAGCCGCACAAGCAGGAGCAAGAAGTACGTTAGCAACATTATGGCTAGTAGATACTGATTCTACCACTCAGCTTATGAGCGAATTTTACAAAGAACTGAGAAAGGGTGTACCTAAAGCAGAGGCACTGCGTCAAGCACAATTGAGTTTATTGTCAAATCCTGATTACACTCATCCTTATTACTGGGCGGCTTTTGTTCTAGTCGGAAGCTGGCTCTGAACTACTTTGGGACAACTTACTTACAGTTGTTGAAGACTTTCAAACAACTTTAGGCGCTCCTGCACCTTTTCTAATTCATCTAAGAGGATGTTTTAAAAGTGGGGGGCTATTGTAAGAAAGCTCACAAGGCTTAAGCTGAGATTGTAAGCATCAGCACCTTGTGAGCAAATGACTAAAGCATATCGTAGTAACCTGAGTTGGGAACA
>JAESGI010000416.1_pt1 | contig 12149 bp, 13 predicted proteins | sample 9269671 | NCBI WGS metagenome assembly JAESGI01 (sample SAMN14515641, study PRJNA621666) | algae metagenome | isolation source: Nostoc indistinguendum CM1-VF10 and co-occurring heterotrophs from gravelly... | place: USA: Clark Mountains, San Bernardino, California | collected 1998-06-05 | reverse complement strand
TAATCTTATCATTTATCTAAGCCTATCAGCACTTCTACATTTTCAAAAAAACGGTATCGTAGACTACTATTTTTTAGCGATGGCTGCGCCCGCCGAAGGCATCGCCAAACTTTTCGATCTACTGATTTTGACTAAGGGATTAAGTACCGTAGGGCATACGGGAACTAACGCTTGGGGAGAGAACGACCTCTGCTTGGATCTGGTGATAGGTTCAGGTAAGTTGACTCAGTGAACCAAGAATCCCCGAAATAGAATTTCGGGGAGTGTCAAAGGAAATGATATGAATCTATAGAGACGTGCCACAACGCGTCTCTATTTTAGGGGTAACCGTTTAGGGGGGTGTTCATGCGATGCTCGTTCCGAGCCGCTTCGTGATCGTAAACATGGGAGGCAGAGTTGATAATACTTCCGCTTATTAGGAGCTAGTGTCATTAACTCAGTCACCAATTCATAAGAATTTTCCATGAAATTGACCCAGTTAGCTCCATATAATCATGCTTTATTGAAAACAGCTTTTTGCTCATTAAAATTACTTGAGCCTAACTTATCTAACAACTCAAAATATATTGAAATAGACCTTTTATCCCAAACCACACTAATCATTAATAGGTTAATGCATCCCCAATTAGTCCGATCTATAACTACATAAACAACTTCAGTCAAAGGAAAATATATTTCTAGCCAGCTTTTAACTATAGGAAACCATATTTCTTCAACATTTATGTAGGGCTTGCTGAATGAAGGTGTAACGTAGTCCAGATAAGGGGTTCAAGCCTTTTTCCACAAAAAAAGTGCAAGGTTATAACATCTAGAGTCTCAAAACCCTTGCACAATCGTTAGCGATCGCTGGGTAAATTTGTCAACTGAGCAACGAAACAACCATTTTGCAACCTGTGTGGCTTCTATAGCAATCCGGAATCATTTGTGAGAAAATGCTGAAGCGGGTTTAAAGTAATGTTTGCGACATACATTTGGATATAGCGATGTGGATACAATCATTAGAAGATTTTATCAAACATAGCCAGGATAAACGTGAAATTATACGAGCAATGGCAGTTAAGATGCTGCTGTGTGGATATAAACATAAGGAGATAATGCCAATTTTGGGTGTTTCATCAGGCTTTATAAGTACATGGAAAAAAGCATTTTTTCAAAATGGAGTTGAGGGTTTAAAGTTAGCATATAAAGGATTTAAGGATTTTTGGATATACAACAACATAGGGCTGTGATTGAATGGTTGCAAACCAAGGAGCAATGGACTTTTAATGAGTTAGAGTACCAACTTGCATCTAAGTATGGAGTCACATTTGAGTCCAAACAAAGCTACTATGATTTGTTTAATGAAGCACGTATTAGTTGGAAAAAAGCTCAAGCTAATAATCCAAAGCATGACCCAGAATTAGTCGCCTCAAAAAAAAAAGAAATTTGTGAATTGTTGGAGACGAGCCGAAATCGAGTCGGGAGAGCTAGTTGTCTTCATGATTGATGAATGCCACTTACTCTCTTGGAGATATAATAGGATATATTTGGGGTAAAATGAGCGAGCGCATTTCAATTCCAGTTGTCAATGCTCGTGATAAACAGGCATACTTCGGTGCGCTAGACTATAAAACGAAAGAATTTCTCACCCATACTGCCAATAAAGGGAACTCAGAAAACACAATTGTTTTTTTAGAGTACCTCCGCTCACAACGTCCAGGCGCAAAACTTTTAATCATTTGGGATGGCGCTAGTTATCATCGCTCACAACAGATCAAAGATTATTTAGACTCTTTGAATACTAACTTAGACAAAGAAGAATGGTTGATAACTTGTGTTCGCGTAGCGTTTCGCAGAAAAGATTTGCCCCGAATGCACCTCAACAAAATCCAGTAGAAGATATTTGGTTGCAAGGGAAAAGGCTGATTCGAGAGTTTTATTTTTTCTGTCATTCCTTCTCTATTGTCAAGGCTTTATTTGAGTTATCACTTAATTGTCAAATTTTTGACTTTCCTAAGCTCCATGAATATGGTGTTTTCTCATGAACCATTTAGGATTGCTATAGATTCGCTTTAGATACTTATTCAGCAAGCCCTATGTAGTTCAGAGATAAAAAACGTTGAATCTTTTTTCTTCTACTTTCAAACAATATTGGAATAGGTAAAGCTGTAGCCAATGCCTCAAGGCTTACAGTTTTAATAGATTGTAATAAATTTATCAGGATTTTTAGTAATAAATATTCTGCACGTCCCAATTCTCGCTTGAGGTTTGTTTCGTAGAATTCTGGTAACATTATCATTAAATAGAGCTTGTTGCGAATGAATGCTCTTTTTCTTTTACCACAAATTGCTACACTCTATGCAATATAAGCATTCTAAACCATTTTGTCCCCCCTTAAGCAGCCAATGTTATACCAATTCTGTATGAAGATGCGCTAAACCATATTTAAGTATAGGGAAGAAAAACGAACCGCAAAGGACGCAAAGGACACAAAGTAAAGAAAGAGAGAAAGAAAGAAAGAAGTTAAAAGGGTTTGGCGCAGCCTCACAAAGAAATGGTATTAGTAAAGAAAAAAAGAAACCAGGGCAAACGCATTTAAATACTACAAGCTTTATCTAGTGTGGCGGATGTAGGATTCAAGGAATTCTAGCAGACAGGCGGTCTGCCCAGAGGGCAGGAGCAAAGCTATCGCGAATAGTTGCCATCATAGAGGTAGTAGTACGCCAAGGAAACTTTGCATGGTGGTTAGCTCCAAGGGCAGAAGGGCAGAGGGGATAAGAACTTGGTATTTGAACTCTCCTCTGCACCCCTGCACCCCTGCTCCTCTGCCTGCCTCCACCTAACATTTTTAGGTTGGCAGACTAGTAGTACTATACCGAACTGTAGATGTAGTCCCCTATCCCACATCAACACATACCCCAACTAACGCTAATTTAGCAATCTTCAACTGCTCCCAGAGCTTTCAAAGTTGCTTTTTGAGCATCCGTTAAACCAGTAACTCTTGTAATATTCATTCCTTCATAAAGTCTATCGGCTCTGAAAGTTCTTAAACACTCTCCTGTCTCAACTTTATGTAACCTAATCGTGCCATCGATGCTGCTGCTAGTTAAGATGGGAGCAGTAGAACTAAAAGCAACAGACCAAACTTCTTCTTGGCTGATGTAATTCCATATAAGTTGATAACATTGGTTAGGACGAACATCCCATAATTTCAAAGTTTTATCGAGACATCCACTAGCAAGGGTGCAACCATCGGGACTAAAAGCAACAGACCAAATCCGACTATTATATCCTTGCAAGGTGGCAACACAGATATCTGAAATGGGTTTTACACTAGGAGTGTCTTTACTCTCTAACCTAGAGCAGATTTTACCAACATTCCATAATTTCACAGTTTTATCTTCACTGCCACTTGCTAAAGTTTGCCCATCTGGACTAAAAGCAACAGACCACACCTGCGCTAAATGCCCTTGCAGGGTTGCCAAACACTTACCCGTATCTACATCCCACAATTTTACAGTACAATCTTGACTGCCACTTGCCAAAGTTCGTCCATCTGGACTAAAAGCAACTTGAAATATCCAGTTGCTGTGACCCTGCATTGTTTTAAAGCATTTCCCTGTGCAAACATCCCACAGCTTTACGTTTTGATCGAAACTACCAGTTGCTAGAGTTTGCCCATCAGGACTGAAAGCAACAGTCATAACCCGACCCATATGTCCTTGCAAAACCCACAAGCATTGACTGGTGCGGATATCCCATAACCTTGCAGTCGAGTCATTACTGGCACTAGCAACAGTTTGATTATCAGGGCTGAAAGCAACACGCCAGATTCGACCCTCATGTCCATATAAAGCTTTGGTGCATTGACCAATGGAGATATCCCAGAGTCTAACTGTTTTATCTTCACTACCACTGACTAAAGTTTGACCATCTGGACTGATAGCAAGTCCCCACATATGGCTAGTTTGGCCTTGTAGCGTTTTCAGGCACTGGCCAGTCTGAGCATCCCATAATCTCACTGTTCTATCTTCGCTGCCACTTGCTAAAATTTGACCTTTAGGATGAAAGACAACAGACCATACTGGGCTGGTGTGTCCCGTTAAAGTTTTCAGGCATTGCCCCCTTCGTATATCCCACAGCCGTATCGTCTGGTCTTCGCTACTACTTGCTAAAGTTTGACCATCAGGGCTGAAAGCAACAGACCAAACCGAATTGGTATGACCTAAAAAAGTTTGGAGGCATTGACCCGTACAGACTTCCCACAATTTTACAGTGTAATCATGACTACCAGTTGCTAAAATTTTACCATCTGGGCTAAAAGCAACAAACCAAATTTGGTTTGTATGTGCTTGTATAGTTTGGAGACACCGACTTGTGGAAATATCCCATATATTGACAGTCCCGTCGCCAGTGCCGCTTACCAAAGTTTGACTATCTGGACTAAAAGCAATCGCCGATATCCATCTCTCATCTTGCAAAGTTTGAAGGCATTCACCTGTATAAAAATTCCATAGCCTTACAGTGCCGTCGGAACTAGCGCTAGCTAAGGTTTGGCTGTCAGCACTGAAAGCAACTTTATTGACCCAGTTCGTATGTTCTTGTAAAGTGGCAAAGCATTCCCTTGTCTTAATGTTCCATAATTTAACAGTGTGATCTACACTGCCACTAGCTAACATACTCCCATCAGGGCTGAAAGCCACTGACCAGATCCAGTTGGTGTGTCCTCTATAACTAGCAAGACGTCTGCCGTCTGCAACTTGCCACAAGCAAATCTCGCCTTGAATGTCACACGTTGCTAAAAAGTTGCCATCGGGGCTAAAGACGACGCATGTAGTGCTGCTCATGGTTTCGGAAAACATAGTCTTAGCCAAATCGGCATAGGCAAAGTTGACCTTGTGCAAGTTTACTCCTTGCAAATATGCTTGCCAGATTGGCAAGTAGGAAAAGTCATAACCAGTTAGATCAACTTGCAGTTGCTGTAACAGGTTAAGTAAATTGCCACCTGCATAACCTGCAGCAGTGGAAAACGCTGATTCTCCTCCAGTATTATTAAAAGAGCCAATTTGTAAAAGGATTCGTTGGCATTTGTGTTTAATTTCTTGCTCAGTTCTAAAAATATTGCTTAAATTCTGAGCAATTGGTTGAAGAATAAGACGAATTTGAGATTCTCTAATATAATCTTTCGACTGAGCTTTGATTAACGCACAGCTACATAGTAATTCTAATTTCTCTGTCACAATTTCTTGATAAACTTGTTCAACCAGTTGTTCTGTCATGTACTCCATGACTACAGGTTGTTGCGTAAAGCTAGAGCCAGTTTTCTCAATTAGCGATCGCCTCTGCAAAGAAGATAATGCCTCTATAATGTTACTTCGGTAATTGCTCTCAACAATATCTTCTTGCAGATGTAATAACGTGACTGGCTCTCGGTTAATGGCTAGCCAGTACATTAATGCTTTTTCTATACTTGTTAACCTCTGGAATTGTTGTTCTAACAAGTCCCGAATATCATCAAAAATAAATGTTTCTTCTTGAAAGAACTTGACAAACTTCCCCAACTGACCATCAAAAAAATCTTCAATCGCTACTGCGACCATTTTTAAGGCAAGCGGATTTCCTGCATAATGTGAAGTTACCAATTCCCATTCCGCTTGTAAGCCAGTGTATTTTCCTTTAATTTCAAACAGTTGTTGAACTTCTGCCAAGCTTAACCCTGACAGTCGTAATGAGCGAATCGGCAGTATGTTTCCTTCTTTTGCAGCCAAGCCCTTGGGTTTCTCACGCGATGTTAGTATTAGAGTACTATAATGCGGTGTTTCTCCTATGTATCGCAGTAGTTGACCATAGCCTTCATACACGTCTCGATAGCTTCCTGTCTGCTCGCCACTTTGCAATATTGACTCAGCATTATCTAGAATCAGCAGACAGCGTGAGGCACGCAAATACTCTATTAGGCGCAAGAGTTGCCTGTCTAAGGTTTCTGGTAGATTAATCTCTTGCTGGTTAGAGAGAACTTGGATTAGTTCTACCAACAATTGTTCAATGGGTGGTGCATTGCGAAGACTGCGCCAGATAAGGTATTTGAACTCTCCCTGAATCTTTTGCGCTAGTTTCACTGCTAATGCTGTTTTTCCAATCCCTCCCATTCCTAGTAGCATAACCAAGCGACAACGTTCTTTTGTAATCCATTGCTCTAGTGTCGCTAGTTCGGAGTTGCGACCGTAAAAAAAACCAACATCAATGGCATCTCCCCAGTCAGTATGTCGATTTAAGGCTGCAATTTCAGTACTGTCTTTCTGTGGTTGTGCGAGATGAGCCATCTGTGGGCTATCTAAAGTTGGTTGTAATTGTTCAGCATTCATAGAACGCAAACGTTTTTGAAGAACAGCTCGGCAATTATTTTTGGTCACCTTCTCCCCAAGCTTCTGTGAGAGTAGCCGCCATAATCCAGAACCAATGTGCTTGATATAATCGGTGTCGTAACCAACAGTTTCTGCGATTTCCTCATAGGTGCGTCCAAGCCATACTTGCTGCAACACTACCAGTTGAAGATCGTTCAAGGTCTCTTGCTGAAGAAGACGAGCCAAAATATCTAGTAAATTTTCAACTGTCATTACTAAAAATCTCCCAATATGCACTAATTTAACTTTTCAGCATAAGTTAAGTACTTAGAACTTACATATTAAATTAATCAAGGTATACTTTTATTACAGTAAGTCATTTCAGGCTTATATTAATCATTCTTTGATAGTATTTAAACCCCTTGCTATAGGGGCAATTCATAAATTGTCCCTACGATAGATGTGGTCTTTAAAATTATCTTTAGTCTTTCCTGTCAATACGTAAGTCCTAGTATTGATATTTCCAATAAATTATCACTTTAATCATTAGACCTCTTGCAAAAGTCAGTTAAACAGATTCGCTTTTGGGTATCCGTTCCATAGCACCTGCAAGGGAAATCGATCGCCTGAACCTCACACACACTGCTCAATAGCATTCCAGGTTGTATGCTTATTTTTCATTGCTTTCAGCTTTTATTAGTACTATTCCATACTGGGGGCATGTGCAAAACTTTTACCTCCAGCATAACTGCCTTCTTCAAGTTTACTTTGCTCGATTCAGAAAATCTACCACTTTTTATCACCATATAACACTGTCAAAGCTAATGCATCAAGTCATACTTATTACAAATGTTGTTGAAGCAATCAATAACATTTTGAACACTTCTAGACTCTTAAATTTGGAGAATTAAGTATGAAAAAAAGTTTCTTAAGGATTGCAGTTACCACTACATTAGGTGTTGTGGCTTTCTCTGGAGCAGCTAAAGCTGATATTTTGTTTAATGGCTTAAGTCTTAATGGCTCGAATCTTAATGGTTTAAGCCTTAACGGGTTAAGTCTAAACGGCTCAGATATTAATGGCTTAAGTCTTAATGGACTAAGCCTAAATGGCCAAAGTTTTAATAGTTTATCTTTAGAGAGTACTAGTCTTAAAAGCACAGTACTACAAGAAATCGTAGTAGAAGGTGGGCAACTTGTAGTAGCAGGGCAGTAATCTCAAAAAAGTCACGATTAATAATTAAAACAGTTATGGAATGGCAGGCATCTTAGGTCTGCCGTTCATATAACTACACGTAGCTACTGTCCCGTTAGAATTTGTTCATTCTATCTGTTATCCTCCATCATTTTTTTCAAAAAAGATATTACAGCCTAAACATATACTGTGGATAAAAACTTGGAATATGAAATACAAAAACTTGACTTTACCCTGTTTTATTCTTATTTTACTAGTAACCTATCTTGTTAAAAAAGAATATTTACAAAGATGGACTAAGTCTATAGGTTTGATCTTAACAGAGCAAAAAAACCTAAAAACTAATACAATTAGTAAAGGTAAATCTTTAAAAGGAACTCAAATATCAGGTGTTGACGAGCAAGGAAAAGAACTAAGGTTTCAAATTAGAGATATTGAACTAGACCCGAAAGATTTAGAACGAGAAACGTATCTCTATACAATTTTTTATTGGGATAAATCGGACTCTCAGTGGAAGAACTTATGTAAACCTGATACTAATAATGATGCTAAAGCAATTCCATTAACAGGTTATTGGAATGCAACAGGAGCACATGTTGAATCAAGTAAGCTAATTACATTTGCATGTACAAGCGGAGTTTTAGCTAAATGTGTTCGCTGGGGCTACAAGCCGTGGAAGACAATCCAAGGAAGGTCGCTGCGAGACTTTCATCAGGCGTGTACGCGTATGGCACGTGCTGATTACTGCGGCAATGGCAAAAGCCATACTAAAGAAGGAACTGAAATTAATATTTACGATACATTGGGTATTCAAAAGAAAGCACTGAAAAAAAACATGGTTTTAGAAGCAGCTTGGGGACCAGATGGTGCTATCTACATTAATCATTCAAGATGGTTTGAGACACTAGCTGATATTTACAAAGAGTGTCCGAAAAAACTTATAAATCGTATTAATAATAACGGTGACTACACAACAAAAGAAAAAACTAGCCATATTATGTCAGATGCCTTGCTATTTAATGATTCGCTAGTAAGAACCCGAAGACCTCATTTTTCAATTTTTCAAGTACGCCCAGAACCTTGAAAGTTAAGTTTACGTACTCTAAAGCCTTTTGAAGTAAACGGGTGTTCTCAAACAGTCTAGTAAGTCTAAAAGAAAATTCCTTGCCTTTCTTCCTCTCCTACTTCCGTAAACCTTACTACTATCTGTCTTTAAACCTAAAAAAAGTGGCTCTTGCGTTGGTTTTATGGTACTGCATTAAAATAGCCATTTTGTAGAAAGGCTCAAAAATTTAAAATCCAGTCATAGCTAGGAATATAAGCTCTGATTAGATTTTATTTATTATTCGACTCCATAAAAAGAACTGAAGAGCCAAAAAAGTAACTTGCGCTCTCAAAGTTTTTTAATTAATCAAGAAACTTTGTTTGCTATGACGCTAAATCAAGTTGCCGATTTTAGTAAAACTAATCACACCGAATTAAACATTAATTCTTACGTAGCGCCATGTTCGGCGTTGTTACGTAAATAAGGAAAAATAGTAAATTTTCCTTATCCCCATTCCACATATACTTTGACTATTGGGCAGCTAGTAGTCTGTCCCAAAAGTTTTGAGAGGTTAGTAATGTTCAGATCCCCGACTTCTTGAAAAAGTCGGGGATCTAGCAGCCCCGCAAAATTAATGGGACAGACCACTAGTTTGCTCATGAAAACGAAAGCTAAAGCTAACTACGGAGTTCGTAATTGTAAGGAATATGATGCGGCACTCAAGCAAAGAGGTAGTATCATCTTTTAGCCCAGTGAAGAGGTAATTGAGCAATGGCTTGAACGTTTAAGAAACGGGGCGAAAGGGAGCCTCTAAATTGAAAGCAACTTTATTGGCCCAGTTCGTATGTTCCTGTAAAGTTGCGTAGATGACACTTTTTATCACCTTTTAGCATTGATACTGCGATTGAATCCAGGCATACTCTCAAATAACTAAAGTTGTTAATTAAACGCTTTGCAAAAGAGAGTGTACTAGGAAAACCAATTCTGAAAGCAAAATTGGGTAAAAATTGCAAATGATAGCAGGGCAAAAATGATAAACTTATGTACTGATTTAGACTATAAACTAAATGATTTCTCGGAAAATCCACACCAAATTGCTACTTTGGTCGGTATTCTGCGTTATAGGGCACAATACCAGCCTAACCAGATTGCTTTAATATTTTTGCAAGATGGAGAGACAGAATCGGGAACTCTAACTTATCAACAGTTAGACCAACAAGCACGGGCAATTGCTGCTTTGCTACAGTCTACAAACGAGATGGGCGATAGAGCATTGTTATTATATCCTTCAGGATTAGAGTTTATTGTCGCCTTCTTTGGATGCTTGTATGCTGGAGTGGTTGCAATTCCTGCCTATCCACCCAAGCGCAATCAGAAAATGTATAGGTTAGAGGCGATCGCCACAGATGCTCAAGCAACAACAATCCTGACCAATAGTTCCTTACTAGCCAAGATAGAGAATCAGCTTAACGAGCATATACAAAAGTCAAAGTGCCACTTGCTCACAAGCGATAACATAGCCATCAGCGATTTAGCGTCACGCTGGCAGGAACCAACAATCAACAGCCATACTCTAGCTTATCTTCAGTACACTTCTGGCTCTACAGGAACTCCAAAAGGAGCCATGATTAGCCATAGAAATGTACTGCATAATTCAGCCAATATAGCTTGCACATTGGAGATTATTCAGAATAGCATACTCGTGTCGTGGCTTCCTCACTTTCATGATTTTGGATTGGTCTTTGGAATAATTCAACCCATATATACTGGATGCTTAGGAGTTTTAATGTCGCCTGAATCTTTTATTCAGCGACCAATACGATGGTTACAAGTCATTTCTCGCTATCAAGGAACTCACAGTGGTGCTCCCAATTTCGCTTATGAACTCTGCACTCAAAAGAGCGAGCAGATTTTTAATGATGTAGATATAGATATAGACCTGAGAAGCTGGTGTGTAGCAGTAAATGGTGCTGAACCAATTCGCCAACAAACTTTAGAAAAGTTTACACAGACCTTTGAACCCTTTGGTTTCCGAAGGAGAACTTTTTGCCCTAGTTATGGGCTTGCCGAAGCAACTCTTAAAGTTTGTAGCGTCCGAAAAACAGACAGTCCAGTCATCTGCACAGTTTAGGGATCTGCACTTGAACAAAACCGTCTTGTTAAAGCTTATGAAAACCAAAAAGATACCCGGATGCTTATAGGATGTGGTAGCGCTTCCCTTGATACAAAGATAGTTATTGTCAATCCTGAATCCCTAACTCAGTGTTCCCCTAACCAAGTAGGAGAGATTTGGGTATCAGGTGCTAGTGTTGCTCAAGGCTATTGGAACCGACCTGAAGAAACAGAAAAAACTTTTCGGGCGCAACTGCCAGACACGGGTGTTAGGGAAGCGGAACGAAGTTTAGTACCTTTTTTACGTACTGGCGATTTAGGTTTTTTGCAAGATGGAGAACTATTTGTTACAGGGCGACTCAAGGATGTCCTCGTTATTCGGGGGCGCAATCACTACCCCCAAGATATTGAATCAACAGTGGAACAAAGTCATTTATCCTTAAGGTCATGTTACAGTGCTGCGTTTTCGGTTGATGTTGGTGGCGAAGAGCGTTTAGTAGTTGTTGGCAAGCAGAAACCATTCAAGCTTGGTTGGTATCAAAAATTGCTCAATGGCGGAAAGTCCAGCCAGAGGAGATAAGTATTCAAGAACCCTTTGCCGATAGTTTAGATTCATTGGCAGTGGTAAGCCTTTCTGGTGAACTAGGAGTTTGGTTAAAACGCAAGCTTTCTCCCAACTTAGTATACGAATACACCACTATTAAAGCCCTAGCACAACATTTAGCTCAACAATCCAATACTTCAGATAACAATCGCTTCATCCCAAATGGTGTAAGCCGTATCTAAAGATTTTTAGGCTCTTCAGTTCTTTTTATGGAGTCGAATAATAAATAAAATCTAATCAGAGCCTATATTCCTAGCTATGACTGGATTTTAAATTTTTGAGCCTTTCTACAAAATGGCTATTTTAATGCCGTACCATAAAACCAACGCAAGAGCCGATTTTTATAAACTTTTGATTCGTGAAAGAGAAAAATAATCATGACGTATATCGTTGCTACATCTACTGGTTTTCCTTCCCACTATTACCCTCAAGAAGTGCTAGCCACCGCTTTGCATAAATACTGTTTAGAGATGGAGTTAGTTGGATTTCGATTTAGAGCAGATAGACCAATTCTTCTCTAATGTAATGATTGAAGGTCGTTACTTTGCCCTACCATTAGAGTCTGTTTACCATCTACCTACATGGGAAACAACTGTGAATACAGGTATAGAGGTTGCTGTGAACTTAGCTACAGCAACTGTGTATTCATTACTAGAACGGGCTGGGCTTGCACCAGAGGAAGTATCGCAGATTACCTCTGCAACCCTTATTCCAGCAGTTCCTTCGATTGATGCCCGATTAATGAACCATATTCAGTAGATCGAAAAGTTTGGCGATGCCTTCGGCGGGCGCAGCCATCGCTAAAAAATAGTAGTCTACGATACCGTTTTTTTGAAAATGTAGAAGTGCTGATAGGCTTAGATAAATGATAAG
>JAESGI010000415.1_pt1 | contig 12152 bp, 10 predicted proteins | sample 9269671 | NCBI WGS metagenome assembly JAESGI01 (sample SAMN14515641, study PRJNA621666) | algae metagenome | isolation source: Nostoc indistinguendum CM1-VF10 and co-occurring heterotrophs from gravelly... | place: USA: Clark Mountains, San Bernardino, California | collected 1998-06-05 | reverse complement strand
GCACACGGCACGCAAGTAAAAGCTTGCAATTCCAAGTGTTTTCGAACCGACCTCGCTGTTCCAGGCGTAAAATCCGCGGAAATACAAATCGGGTTCGCCGTTCGGCAGCCGGCCGGCTTCAATAGGATTCAGGTCATCGACGAGGAAGACAAAAATGTCGCGGTCCGATGCATAGAGCGTCGTCGTGTCCTTCGAGATATCGACATCAGGGTGGTAGATGCTGGTCGACCAGTCGAGGACGCCCGGCACTTTCCAGCGCGTGTCGCTGGTGCCGTTGCCGGCGATCTTCTGTACTGCCTCGATGAGTTCGTGGTCGAAAATCCTGCCGTAGTCCGGGCCAGTGACGGCGCGCAGCTCCAGGCGGCCGTTCTCGATCTCGAGTGTCTTCACCTGCTCCGCGCGTTATCTGAACAGTCAAGCTGTCTCAGCGGACTTTCATCAGCCGAAACCAGCCGATCTGGCGGCGTTGCGCGGTTTTAGAACGGGTGAGACACTCGGGAGTATCTGGAGGGCTGCTCTTCGCATTGCGGTTCGTGGTTTTTACGACTGCTCAGCGAACCGAATGCGACTGGTGAAGGGATTTCTTTCGTGCAGACTGCTCCGCGGCCGTACCGGTCGACCACCTCACTTACGCTCAAAGCATCTCGCCGATATCTGACGCGCCGCTGGGATATGCGAACATGGTGGTCTTCAACTGCTCTGCCGTCAGCCCTTGCCTGATCGCCAGTGCAAAGATGTTGATCACTTCGTCAGCGTGCGGACCGACAAGATGGGCGCCGAGGATGCGGTCAGTGTCCGCGTCGACCAACGTTTTGAAGCCATACACCGTCTCGGCCTGCTGGCGTGCGGTGAACCAGCCGTCCACGCGCTCGGTCTTTACGCGAACGTTCAGGCCTTTCTCACGCGCCTTGGCTTCGCTCATGCCGACGGCTGCGATCGGCGGGATGGTGAAGGCGACACTCGGAACGCCTGTGTATTCAGGCCTGACCGTGTTGCCGTTGAGCAGGTTCGCCGAGACTACCTTCGCGTCATGGCTTGATACCGGAGTGAGCGGCGGTCCTAGGCCGGCGGCATCACCTGCTGCGTAGACCGCGGGGTTGGAGACGCTTTGCAAAAATCCGTTCAACGCCAGCCGCCCGTTATGGTGCTTTACGCTCCCGGCATCGAGATCGAGCGTCGCGAGCGCCGGCGCCCGACCCGCGGCATGGACGACCAGATCTGCGTCCATATCGAGTTCGCCGTCAGGACAGTCCGCCCGGACGCGATAGCCGTCTGATACCTTCTCAATGGCGGTCACCCCTGCCTGTGTGCGGACATTGATGCCGCGCTCGCTGAACTTGTCCATCAGCCAGCCGACGAGATCGGGGTCGAATTGCTTGAGCATTCGCTTCCCGTGCTGAAGAATTGTGACCTGTGCTCCGGCGCGCGCCGCGATGTGCGAAAACTCGGCCGCGATATAACCGCCGCCGACAAGGACGATGCGTTCAGGCAGGCTCTCCAGTTCCAGGAAGCCTTCATTGGTGATCAGGTGCTGCTCGCCCGGAATGCCGAGCGGCACGGCCTCGGCGCCGGCGGCGATCACGATACGGTCCGCCTCGATCCTCTCTCCTCCGAACTCGAGCGCATTCGGGCCGATAAAGCGAACGTGACCGTGGAAGGCGTGAATCCCTTTGTCGGCAAAGGCTTTCTCACGCTTCTGCGGTACCGGATCGGTGAAGCTGCGCTTGAAGGCCATCAGTCCCGTCCAATCGAGCGTCGCGTCCCCTTCGATTCCACGTCCGCTCATGCGCCAGGCGTGATCAGCCGCCTCGGCGCCGCCGACCATCATCTTCTTCGGATCGCAACCGCGCAAGGCGCAGGTGCCCCCGAAGGGCCGGAAGTCCGCGACGGCGACGCTCCAGCCAGCCGCACGAACCCTGTGTGCTGTTACGATCGCAGCCGTTCCCGTGCCGATGATCGCAAGGTCATATCTCTTCGCCACTAGATCTCCTCCAACATTGTCACGTTCGACATCCGAGCCTTCACGGCTCAGCCGGCGCAGCATGAGAGCTTCGCCACGTCCTTGTCGAAGGCAAGAGCCGCGAGCTTCAGGCCCTCAACGGTGGTGAGATACGGAAAGAGCGTATCCGCGAGGTCGTCGACGGTGAGGCCGTGCCGGATTGCCAGGGCCGCCGTCTGGATGCTGTCGGCTCCCTCCGGTGCGAGGATATGCGCCCCGAGCAGCCGGCCGCTGCCAGCGTCGGCGACGAGCTTGATGAGCCCGCGTGTGTCTCGGGCGGCAATCGCGCGCGGCACCTGGTCGAGACCGATCGTGGAGACACGGACGGCGTGGCCGGCGGTCCGCGCAGCCGCCTCTGTCAGCCCGACGCTCGCCACCTGCGGATCGGTGAAGACGATGGCCGGCATGGCACTGTTGTCGTAGCGCAGGCTGTCGCCGTTGAGGGCGTTCTTCGCCGCGAGCTTGGCACCGTAGGCGGCCATGTAGACGAACTGATCGTGACCGGTGACGTCGCCGGCAGCGTACACGCCCGATCTTGTCGTGCGCATGCGGTCATCGACGAAGATGCCGCCCTTCGGCGAGAGAGCGATCCCATGCTCGGCGAGCCCGAGACCTTCGATATTGGGCGCGCGGCCCGTCGCCACGAGCACCTGATCGGCGTCGATCGTGACGTCCTTGCCGTCGCGATGGACAGTGAGTGCAACACCGTCCGCGGTCTTGCGGATCGTCCGGTACGTGATGCCGGAAATCACCGCGATGCTCTCGTCCATGAAATACCCCGTCAGCGCCGTGCCGATCTCGGGTTCGGCCTCCGGAAGGAGACGCGAGCGGCACACCAGCGTCACCTCGACGCCGGCGCGGGCGAACATCTGGGCGAGTTCGGCCCCGATATAGCCGCCGCCGATCACGAGCAGAGATCGGGGCAGCGCCTCGAGATCAAGCGCCGTCGTGCTCGTCAGGTATGGCACGGTCTCGATGCCTGGGATGACAGGGACGGCCGGTCGCGCGCCGGTCGCGATGATGATCTTGCCGGCTGAGACAAACGTGCCGTCCACCTGGACGCCGCCGTCCACGATGCGCGCCGGCCCTTCGCGATAGGCGATGCCGTTGTAAGCCGGGAGCAGGTCGGCGTACTTGGCCTGACGTAGCTCCGAAACCAGCGCGTCCTTCTGACGGACGGTTCCGCCCCAGTCGGTCAGTTCGGCCTCGGCCGTGATGCCGGCGAAACGTGCCGCGGCTCGGGCATTGTGGAGCGTCTCGGCGGCGCGGATCAGCGTCTTCGACGGCACGCAACCGATATTGACGCAGGTGCCGCCGATGGTGCCGCTGCCGATGAGGGCCACCTGGGCGCCCTGATCGGCTGCCGTGATCGCGGCCGAGAAGCCGGCCGAGCCGGCGCCGATGATGGCAAGGTCGTAGGAACCATTGTTGCGGCCATTCGTGCCAAGGCGCCGATGCGTCACGGGCCTGTCCGGCGATGCCGTATCGCCCGACGATTGAGGCTCACCTTGTGTCTCGGCCGCGTTGTTGCCGTGGCCGGCGATTGTGCCGATTCCGGCAAGGCTGGGCCCGAAGATCGCCCGACCTGCTTCGAGAGCTTCCTCGATCGACAGCCGGAATCCCGGCTCGTCTGCAGGACGCTGCCGGCGCCACGCGGCGAGGTGATCGTCGGAACAGAAGAAGGATGTTGCAGTGCACAGCGAGTTCGCAGCGCATCCGCCTTCGTAATGGACGCTGAGCCATACGACGGCCGTCGTCGGCTCAACGTCGGCCAGAGCCCGGCCCCGTTCCTGCGTGGTGATCCGGACCGGCGCGCCGCAGTGGCGGCAGCGCGAGACGATCGAGATGTCTTGGTCGGTCATAGCGCCGATGCCGAGCGCGTCGACCGCGCACATCGCAGTAAGAGTGCGTCCGTCCAGTGTGACCCGGTGGCCGGTGTCGCGGTCGGTGAAGGGATACGCGCCGACAATCATGTCGCCATCGAGTACGACGAGGTCGCGACGGCGGAGCTCTTCGAGCAGCGCACGGACGGCTTCCTCGCTCAGCCCCGCACGCTTGGCAAGCGCGCTTGGGGTCGGGGCTCGCCCGTGTTCGGCGTAGAGCTGTAGCAACGCAACGCGCACGCGATCCGTGGCCGCCTCGTAGCCGCTCCAGCGGTTGAGCACATGGTCGGAGCCGACCATGGCCAGCAGGGCCTCCTTCACCACGGGTGACGAAACCACCGACCAGTCCGGAAACGTCACACCCGGCCGCACGGCCAAGCTCGGCACCGTTGCGGATGTAGAAACCGTCGCCTTGTCGCGGGACGCGGAGGATGTGCAGCAATCGTTCATGGCTTCAGGCCTTCATTCAGAATCTTCGTGTTGGAACAGACGACCTTTGCACGGCGATGATGGATGCCGCAGGCGACAAGCCCGAGGCCCGCGGCGATCAGGGAAAGCACGACCAGACCCGAACCCGTCAACCACGCGCCGAGGCCGGCCAGCGGCGGGGGCACGGCAAGGAGTGGCGCCGCGCAGCAGATCGCAACGACAATGGCGCCTGCGGCGCCGGTGCGGATCAGGGCGCGGTCATGCATGTCAACTGCCTTGCTCCTGCGTCGGGCGGGCCGGATAGCCGGCATTCATGCTGGCGGCCGCGATGGCATCCGGGGTCGTCTGCGCGTCGTCGAAGGTCACGGTCGCGGTCTTGGCTTCGAACGAGACGGCCACCGTCGAGACCCCGGGGACCGCCGCCATCGAGGTCTTCACGATGTAGGGGCAGGAGGCGCAGGTCATGTTGTCGATGGCGAAGGTGACTGTGCGTTCGGTAGCGAACACGGCAGGCGCGGTCATCACCGACATGATCAAAGCAAGAGCACTCAAACTCTTCTTCATGGGACGGGTCTCCTCTTGGTGTCAGGCGGAAAGCAGCAGCGGGGCGACGTAGTCGAATGCGAAGGCGGCCGCGACGAGCACCGTCGCAAACCAGAGCGCGATCTGGACAATGCGGCTGGGGATCGGGCGCGCGCAGGCAGCATCCTCGGCGCAGGCCCGCCTCGGCTTCCAGTAGACGAGATAGAAGCCGTAGCCGAGAACGCCCGTCGTCCCGGCGACGAAGAGCGGCTTGTAGGGCGCGAGCGCCGTCAGATTGCCGATCCAGGCGCCACCAATGCCTAGGCTAAACAGGATGAGCGGGACGATGCAGCACGAGGAGGCGGCAAGCGCGCCGAGAATGCCGCCGACGGCGACCAGGCGCTGCCGTCCGACTTCGGCTCGGTCCGACGCGAGCACGTCGGTCGTGGCGGACGTCATGCCCGCCGTGCTGGGTCGCGATATATCCATGTCCGATCTCGCTTTCCTTGCCGAAATCCTCATTGCGCAGTACCATGCGGTCTGTAGCAACTACAGGGTCAAGAGGGATTTTTGCGATGCGCGATCACGCTGGCGTGAAGGGCCTGCAGCGGGCTGAGCTCGCCCGGCGGACGGGCAGCAATCTGGAGACTGTGCGCTACTACGAGAAGGTCGGGCTCCTGCCCGAGCCACCGCGCACGGCGGCCGGCTACCGCAGCTACGACACGACGCACGAGCGGCGCCTTCGCTTTGTGCTGCGGGCACGCGAGCTCGGCTTCTCACTCGACGAAATCCGCGAGCTGTTGCGCCTGGTCGACGAACGCGACCAGCCCTGCGCCGAGGCAAGCGCGGTCGCCGCCGCGCATCTCGACGATGTGCGGGCGAAGATCGCTGACCTGAAGCGCATGGAGCGGGTGCTCAAGGACGTCGTCGCGCAATGCGCCGACGGCACGCGGCCGGAATGTCCGCTGATTGAGGCGCTGTTCCGGGAGCGAACTGTCAACTGATCGGGTCGAGGAGCGCCTATGCGGCGCCCCTGACGTCGTTCCGGCAAGCGTTGCCCTGCTGGGCGTGCAGCCAGTCGGCGATCTGCTGCGCCTTGGCTGCGGCGGTGAAGATCGCGCGCTTGTCGGAGCGAAGCACCTCGAGCCAGGAGGCGATATAGCTGGCGTGGTCGGGCCGCGGCTCGACGCTGAGATGGAGGTCGGCGCAGATCATGGCGCTCAGGAGCTCCACACAGTATCCAAATGGGAGACATGTCTCAGTGATGCCGCGCATGGCGCAAGCCGTTGTAATCATGGTCTTTCTCCGGGATCGAATGAGGTGAGACAGATTTGGGCGAGCTGAAGCCGCTCTCTCTGGCTTCCAACCGCTCCCCCTGAGCGGTCGGTCCTCTACCTCTGGCGGGCTTCGGCCGGGCACTACCTTCCCGGGAAGCGCACCACCTGACCGGCCGTCGCCTGATCCAGTGCCGTTCGGAGAGCGTCGATCATGCGCTGCTGCTCAGCGTTTTGCACGGTAAGATACTGGACCTGCTGAGCCAGTCGCTGAGCAGTATCCCTGAGGGTCGATATGGTGATGGCATCCGCTGCACGTTGATGCCGTTCGGGCCCTGCCGCTGACGATGTCCTGGCGCTGGATATCCCAGAACGGAAGTGCGCGAGCAGTTCGGTTGCCCGATTAGCGGTAGCGCGGCCAACGCCTGCTTCCCGAGCCAGATTTGCGACGGTCAGCTTGCCGTTGGTCACACGTGGCTTGCCTGCGAGAAGGCGCTCCGCCGCTTCGCGTAACGCTGCTTCAGATCGGGCACTGACAGGTTTCATGCTTCCTCCCCCTTCAGCGGCGCGATCAGAGCCCGCTTGCGGGCCTGTTCGATCTCGAGCGCCTTGCGCTGATTGGCAGTCAGCTTCGGATCGCGAAGGAGGATGTCACCTTCTTCGATGGAGGCTTCCCAAGGCGGAAGATGTCGGCGGCTGAGGCAGGAGTTAGGGCAGCGTTCGGGGCTGCAATGGGACAGGACAGGCGCCTTGCGGTCGGTCTGCGGAGTTCGGCGAAGGCAGAGAGCCGAAGCCGCTTCGAAGAAGCAGTCATTGAGGAACCCGACGTGAAGATCGCGAGCGAGATGGCGCAACATCGAGCGCAACCGGGCGGGATCGACAATCATGCCGGGTAAATCACCGAGAGCATCGGCAACGCGGCCAAACTCGGATACGAGTCGGCTCGCCGCGGGACCGGTGGGTGGGTGGCCGCGCCGGAACTCCTCGTAGTGCTCGATGATGTCCTCGAGACGTCCCAGCGAGCGCTCTCGCGCAACTTCAGCGCCGAATCCCGATGCTGACTCGCCAGCATAGCCCTCGAAGGTCGCGATGGAGGCATGCTTGTACTGGATCTTGCCCGCCACAGTTCCGAACGGTCGATTGGCGATGTGCCAGGCTATCGTTCGGCGGAACTGTCGTGTCGCAAAGCGCCAGGGCTGACCCGACGCTTCACGCGGGATTGCGGGATTCTCGGGCGTGCCCTGGGTTCGATCGAGATGGGCGCGGAACTGGTTGAGGGTACGAACGATCTCGGTCGAGAGATGATCCTTTGTCGCCGCACCATTCACCAACACGAGCCAGAGCGTATCGAGGCCGCGTCGCTCACGGGCATGTGCAGACAGCCGTTCTGCGATATCGACGGCGCGCCCGACGGGAGCGATCGTGATCCATTCCGCAGCCTCGCCGGTCACGCTGCGCATTTTATAGGCCGTGCTGCGCACCCTGTGCCGCTCGATCAGGCCGTCGGCGCTTCGTTCGACGGAGTGGCATCCGACCCGCATCGCCTGGACCTCGCTGTCGCGCATTCCGGTCAGGTATGCGCAGACAATGTAGGCGGCCGCCTGCAACATCTTTTCCTCGCGCATCAGCGTGAACTGATCGAAGCGCTGCGAACGCCATGGGCGTCCTGTATCCGGGTCGATGCTGATCGGGGTGTCCATGCCGCCGATCTCGGTCCCGAGTTCGGCAACCGCCGTCAATATCGTACTGTGATGGCGCCGGGCCTGGCATATTGCACCGGCGCGGCATCCGATGCGCAGAGCCATGTAGCCGTAGTTGACGCGAGTCCCTTCCTTGCTGACGACGCTCACATCATCCGGCCAGACGGGCACACCGCGTCCTTCCTTGCGTAACCGGGATAGATAGGCGTCCAGTCGCTGTGCAATGGCATCGGATGTCGGATGCCCGAGTTCGGTTCTTGCTATCGTCGCCTTGTTGGCCTGATCGGCGAGCATGGTGAGCTCGGCCCGAGCTGCCAGAATGTCGGCCGAGAACACGTCGACATATTTGAGCGACCAACGAAGCAAGGCGTTGATGACGGGCTCCGGAATGCGTGGGGTCGTATTCTCTAGTGGCGACGGCTTGCAGCCGGCGACCTGGAATGGTGCTCGACCTCGCCAAGGCTCGAACTGATACCCTCCCTGCGTCAGCCGATCCGCGTGGGCATGCAGATCGACCGGAATCTCGAGGAGCGCAGCAACCTGCCTGGGCAATCGCCCGGGTGTCCGGATAAACGCAAGCCATGCGTCGAGGTCCGCCTGCGTCAGTTCTCCAAGCCGGAAGCTGCCTGTCCGCTCCTCGATAAAGGCGATGAAGCGGCGCATCCGGTTATAAACGGCGCGGACTGTGGCCGGGGCCATCCGGGATCGGGGTGCGCCCGCGGGTTCATGCAGCCGAGCGAACAGGTATTCCTTGGCGGTGAGCCGGGTGAGCGGATTGGACAGATGCGTGAAGTCGACACTACAATGGCATCGCCTCGCGTTCTCGCGGAAGACAGCGGGTGACAGGTTCCAACTATCCTCACCGAACAGAGGCAACGGTTCCGCCTTTTTGCGCGGATGAATGCGGAGCCCATCAAGGACACCCTGACCGTCCTTGACGTGGAGAGAGGCTGGCGCCGTCGCTGGAGCTGTGGCTGGCTTTACGCTCATGTCGCGCCGAGCTCCGGCGGCAAATGGATCAAGCCAGCCCGGTTTTGCGCCAGTGTTCTCGCTTCCGCGACCACAGCCTCAGGGAAGGCCGGGAGAACCTGGTCGGTGATCCGGGCATGAGCCTGGCCGAACTTGGCCTGCCAATCGCTCGCGGATAGGCTCGCGCGCTGCTCCACCATGAACGTATCGAAGGCCACGATCGCTGGCAATTTGGATGCGGTAATCACCGCGCTCTTGCATTCGAGACACCCCCAGAACGGAACCGGGCAAGCCTCGCCTGCGCGACCGAAGGGGCTGGCATAAAAGCCGGAACAGCTGGCGAGCCATAGATCCTGGGAGCCATTGAGCAGTTCTGCGATCTCGGCAGCAGGCAGCGGGAGACCGGCAGCCTCGGGCGAGGCACGCATTCGCATCTCGTCTTCCGGCATGAGCAGCTTCGGCGCCAGCGCAGAATCGAGAGCCTCCTTCAAACCGTCGGCGACCGTGGTCTCGTGCAGCGAACGCAGTGCCGGGATGTCCGCATAATGGTTCGCAGCGATCTCCTTGCTGTGATTGACGGCGAAGCTCTCCATCTGTCCGCGCGTCTGCCTGTACCAGTGGGACTTCTGGGTCTTGCGCAGCCGGGCCAGGACCAGATTGATTGGCTGTCCTTCCGCATCGGCGATCTCGTGCCGCGCCACAAATCTGGCAAGTGATTCCGCCGAGGGATGACCTATTCCGGCGACCAGCCGTCCATCATTGAAGTAAGCCCAGAGGCTATTGGTATCGAGGCGCCTGCGCGCCTCGGTTCCGAGCTTCATCGCGAGCCGTATCAGGCCTCCAGGCGTACCACTGCCGCCGTCGCGCACCCGCAGCCTCTTCCATTCGGCGCCTCGAGCTCGCCGCTTTATATATTCGATATCGACGTGGCCGCCCGCGGCATTCTTGAGGCAATCGACGCCCAATTCCTTGCAGCACTCGATCTCGATGCCAGTCGTCAGCGACAGCATCACCAGGAAGGCGATGATATCCTGAAGGTTGAGGTAGAGATGGCCATGCAGTTCGTCCACGAGGTTGCCCGTCGACAATCCCTCTTCCTGCCGGAGCCAATAGAGGTACTTGTAGATAGGCTTACTGAAGCTGATCGTACCGTCCAACTCCAGCCTGCTCATCGTCATGCGGTAGGCAGATCGAAGTTCTTCGCCGCCTTCGATGGGACCATCGCGCCGCACGGCATTGCCGACGGTAACGATGCGGTTGTGGGCCGCGTGAACATCGCGTCGAGCCGCTTCGCGGAGCGCTGCATTTACATGGTCGTCGTAGGCGTCGCGCGGTTTGCTCGGGTTATATGGCGACCCGACATAGTGCAGCCGGGACAGCATCAGCACGGAGAGCGTCGCCGGGCAATCCTGATGGACGAACCGGAGACAGCCGACAATCTTTGCGATCGTCTGATAGCTGACAACCTCGGTGTGTCGCTCGCTCAGCCATCCCGCAAAGTCATCGAGATGCTGGGGTGCCATCTGTTCCAGACGGCAGAGGGCAGGATGGCGATCATCAAGATAGGTCCAGAACCGGCGGGTGGCGGCGACGTAAGCCTTGGCGGTGCTGACCGAGCCGGCCGGTCCGCCGATCTGGCAGATACGCCACAATGCATGGGCGAATGGGCCGAGCAACTCTGGCCGCCCCAGGTCTGCGAGGTCAACGACCATCGAACCGCCATGTCGTAGAGTTGCATGGAAGCGGAATGTTGTTTTTGCCTCCTGTGCTTCGGGCGTCGGATCGGCGATATCGGGGAAGATAACGCGGCCCCTGCGGCCAATGATGGAAGAGGCCGCCTTCACGCTGGCGCTCCGATCTCCAGATCGTCGAGCGTATCGGCAAAATCGCCGGCGGCCTTGTCGACCAGCATGCGAGCTTCATCGAGGCTGTCGAGGTAAATGTAGGTGCTGGCGATGCTGGCGTGACCGAGGAGGCGCTGAAGTTTTTGAAGTGGATCTCCGATGACGCGACGATAGGCGGCGCTCTTCTGATCAGGATCAGGCCCGATCCAGCCAAGCTGCGCCCGGATGAGGAGCGACAGCATGTGAACCGCAAATACGTGCCTCAACATGTGCGGTGTGATGTGGATATCAAGGCCGTTTTGCCGACACCGCGCTTCGGCCCGCGCGAAGACCGCCTCCCATGTCGAGGGTCGCATCGGCCGGCCGTCATCCGTCAGCCACAATGCCGCCGGTTCGAGGGGCAAACCGGCGGCATCCACCATGAGCAGGCGCCTTCGTTCGGAAGGAAGAAGCCCATCGCGGCGGCGCCGGGACTGGCCATTGCGATCAGAGACAAGTGCGAAGTCCCGAGACCAGCCCTGGACCATGATTGGCTGACGGATGTTGTCCCAGCGGCGATGTTCGCGCCAGCGAGCAACGATCTGGGAGCGCTCGATCCCAACATACTGATCGATGCGGCGCAGAAGGCGGCGCGGAACGCGGATCTCTCGTCCCTTGCCACCTTTGCATATCGCCGCCGGCAATTTGAGTGGACACGAGCGGTCGGCGCCGAGAGCCGGATCGTCGTGCCTCGGCAGGTCAGCCGGAAGCAGACTGGTTGCCTCTTCAAGACGTAGACCAGTGCAGACGAGAAGCTCAGCAAAGAGCGCATCGCGTTCGCCGTGGCGGCCACGCCAATCCGGATTGTCGCGGCCATCCGATTGACGACCACGCAACCCGATATCCCGGAAGGAGTAAAAGCGATCGAGCCCAACGTAGCGCATATCATGGTGGCGGGCGCCAGCTTCACGGTAGGAATAGCGCTGGCCTTGGGCCGGGCCGCGCGGAGTCCGGGATATTTTGATCCAATCGCGTTTGCCAAACGGCGTAGTGGTCAGAAGACCCTCGTCACGCGCCCAGCCGTAGAACTTCTCGAAGGCGGTAACGGACCTGTTCCAGGAGGACGCCGATATCCGCGCGGAGTGATCCGTGAGACGCCGCGCCCGATGGAAAGCGATGAGGTCCTGTCGATCCGCCTTCCAGATGCCCTTTCCATGCCGCTGTTCATGCAAAAAGCGCGAGAACGTCAGAATATCCAGCGCATAGGCCTTGATCGTGTTCGGCGAGCGAGCCCCCATGGTGGGGCATTCGCGAAAGAAGCGGTTCAGATGATGATCGTAGCTGCCATCATCATCGAGAATGAACGGTATGCCGTCGATCAGGCCAAGGTCGCCTGCGTGTTCGCCGGCGGATAGCAACGGCTGATGGCTCACGCCATCGAAGGTCGTCGGCTCTCGAAGAGCTACCAGGTCGGTGAAGTAAAGCTCCGGCACCACGGCCTCCGCAGTTTTTTTTGGGGGGGGGGGGGGGGGGGCCCCCCCCCCCCCCAAAAA
>JAESGI010000414.1_pt1 | contig 12200 bp, 12 predicted proteins | sample 9269671 | NCBI WGS metagenome assembly JAESGI01 (sample SAMN14515641, study PRJNA621666) | algae metagenome | isolation source: Nostoc indistinguendum CM1-VF10 and co-occurring heterotrophs from gravelly... | place: USA: Clark Mountains, San Bernardino, California | collected 1998-06-05 | reverse complement strand
TGATTTTTATGACTCTAAACTAACACCAACTATCTCAAAGCCCGATCGCTACGTTTTTACGCAAATATCAAAGTTTTGCCTCAAAGCTTTGAACAGTTTGGCTTTGGAGTTTTCGGACAAGTCTAATAGCGATCGCGAATTAATTGGTCAAGGATTGGCAAATATTATTGTCCCATTTTTTGGTGGCATCCCGGCAACAGGTGCGATCGCTCGGACTGTTGTCAATGTCCGTTCTGGCGGCAAAACCCTGCTATCTGGAGTAATTCACGGCGTTGCCTTAGCCATTATTGTTTTAACTTTAGCACCTTTAGCAGCACAGATTCCTTTAGCAGCACTTGCTGGCATTTTGATGGTGGTTAGTGTGCGGATGATTGAGTGGGAAGCCATTGGTTTATTGATGCGTGCTACCTACTCTGATTTTGCGGTGATGATTCTCACCTGGCTAGTAACAATCTTATTTGACTTAGTTCTCGCTGTAGAAGTGGGATTGATTGCAGCCGGAGCATTGTTCATCAAACGGATGAGCGATTTAAGCCTAGTCAAAATACCTGAAACCGAAGTATTTCCCCCTGGTACTCCTCTGGAATTAGGAAAAGAAATTGCTGTTTATCGCGTAGATGGCCCCGTATTTTTTGGTGCTGCTGAACGGTTTGCTACCTTCCTCCGCGATGAACCGGAAGTAAAATATTTAATTCTCCGGTTACGGTTTGTACCAAACATGGACACCACTGGGTTAGTAGCTTTAGAAGATATTTACCACGACTTGGAACGGCACAATTGCCGCTTAATTCTCACAGGTTTACAAACCGAAGTTAAAGAACTATTAGAACGAACAGGATTGTTACAAACAATTGGGTTATCAAATTGTTTTGAAACAACAACAGATGCGATTTGCTCTATCTCTCCTCAAATTCAACAATGTTCTCAACCTGTAGCGACTGATTTGAAAACAAAAGAATTGATGGAATTAAATGAATGATGATATTTGGTCAAAACATAGATACCTGTAAATAGACAAGGTATTTTTATTTATAGATATTTAGTTGTTTGAACCCTAGCGATCGCTTCCTGTAATATTAGGCTGAATCACTTTAACATCAACCACAATAAGCATCATGAGCGTTATCGTCTTCGGCAGCATAAATATAGACTTGGTAGCAACAGCGCCCCGGTTGCCAGTCGCAGGAGAAACGTTGCTAGGAGAGAACTTTTTTAAAGTTTCGGGAGGTAAAGGAGCTAATCAAGCCGTAGCATTAGCAAAATTGGGAATTCCTACTCAAATGGTGGGGCGTGTAGGTGCAGACAATTTTGGTGTGGAACTTGTCAACAATTTACAAGCATCTGGTGTCCAAATTGACAATATTTTCGTAGACGAAACTGTTAGTTCTGGAGTCGCCATCATCGCCGTAAATCATGCTGGTGAAAATCAAATTATTGTAATTCCTGGTGCAAATGGGTGTGTGAATCAAGGAGATGTAGAACGATTGTCCCACTTATTACCAGAAGCGACAGCACTGCTTTTACAATTAGAAATTCCGATTACTGCCGTGGTTGCAGCCGCTAAAGCCGCAAGAAAAACCAAAATAACGGTAATTCTCGACCCTGCACCCGCACAATCTGATTTTCCAGATGAACTTTACCCGTTAGTGGACATTATTACACCAAATGAAGTTGAAGCCGCGCAGTTAGTGGGTTTTCCTGTGGATGGAGAGGAAGAAGCGGCAAAAGCAGCTGGAGTTTTATTAGAACGGGGTGTGAAATGTGCGATCGTTAAACTGGGTGCTAAAGGTGTTTTTTGTGCCACTGCTGAGGAAAAGTTTTTTGTACCCGCGTTTCCAGTTCATGCGGTTGACACAGTAGCTGCTGGCGACGCTTTTAATGGCGGCTTGACGGCGGCACTTTTTGAAGGACTTTCTTTACACCAGGCAGTTGTTTGGGGTGCAGCAACGGGTGCTTTGGCGACGACAAAACCAGGTGCACAAACTTCGCTACCGGATAGGTTTACATTTGATGCGTTTCTTAAAGAAAGGGCAGGGAGTAGGGAGTAGGGAGCAGGGAGCAGGGAGATGAGGGAGATGAGGGGGACAAGAGGTGAGAACTTGAAACAAGTCTTTCCCCTTGTCCCCAATTCTCCTTGTCCCCAAGTCCTCTTACCCATGCCTAATGCCCTCCCTATTCCCAATGCCCTCTAACCACGAGCAAGCGTAATCTGACTAGCGTTTAAGTCTTGTAGCCGAGTCATGTTTCCACTTTTTTTATCTACGTCATACACAGCATTAGGTGTCTCATACCTCATAGCTCCAAAGGCAAGGAGTTGACCTGTTGCAGAGCAAACTAAGCTTTGTAAGCCATTATTCCACGCTTGACCATTAAATTTCAATTGTGCCAGTCTGATCGGGCTTTTTTGATTTGAGTCTAACTGCACTAGAGTTGTTTCACCATTCAATCCAACTAAGGACGTATAGAGTTTTCCGTCTGGGCTTTGTGCTAGATTATTGGCCCGCTCATCGTTCGGGAATTTAACCTTACTAATAGAACTTATCTCTCCTGTTTGAAGGTTAATATCTACCAATGTAATAGGTGGTGTACCGTTATTCTTACCTACTAAACCCATCAGCCGCCCATCAATGGTGCCTAGCAAGCTCCCAAGCTGTTGATTCTGTTTTAGTCCTGAGACTATTAAAGTTTTTACAGGCGTACCCAAAAATGTAATGCGAGTAGGTGCCGCCTGTTTCTTACCAACGGTAACAGGAGTAATAGCTACGACAAGTGTGCCATCGCTTAAAGAAGTGAAGCCACTCAATGTCTCATTAGCCTCTACTAAAGGTTTAACCTGATCAGCAACTATGCCATTCCTTGGAGCAATGAGGCGATTCAATGTCTCATTAGACTCTATTAAACCTGTACCAAGCTTGGCAATGCTGCTATCGTTTAAAAGAGCGAAGTTACTCAATGTCTCATTAGACTGTACTAAAGCTGTACCGCGCTCGGCAAGTATCTGAGAAACTTGTGGACTTAGAAGCTGAACCTTTCCTGTATTTAAGGATTGCAAAACAAGAGATTCTAAAACAAGTCCTAGCCCTACAGGCTTAATATCTGTGGGTACAATGTTTGGGACAGTACTATCTAATTCAGTGGTATCTACCTCTGGAACAGCCGTTTGGTCGGTAGTGATGATAGAGCCAGAATCTATACCTATAATTTTGTAACTTGGTGTTTGTGCCAAAGTTTTGTTGCTTATATAACTAAGCCCAGATACTATAGTTCCACCAAGTACTAACTGGCCAAACTGCCGACGTGATAGCTTGTAACTCATATTTCTACTCCTAGAATTAATGACGTTTGTTAAGTAGCAGTGTATTAGACCTCTTGCATCAATCAAAAATAAAGAACTCTACCCCGCATTTGAGTACAAACGCTCCCTGCCCCGCAAGCGCAGGCAGAAGTTGAGGGTCGGGTATTAGAGACTTTTGCAAGAAGTCTATTGAACATAAACGGGTAAGGCTATGATACTTGCGTCCAGGTTGCTACTGAGGGTGTTCCATTATTGTCACTGATGAAAAGCATGTACCAGCCTGGTACTGCTATGTTTCGATTGGCTCTTAGCGTGACATTAAGAGAAGTAGCGTTCCTAGAATTAATCGGCACATCCACTAACCTTTGTTCTGTATCGCAGGAATGAGTGGTTGCCATTGGTCTAATCAGACTAACCCATTTAATATTGCCAGCTTGGGGTGTCTGAATAGTAAATTGCTGTCCGTATTTTAATGCTTGAGGAACACTCTGAATAATTGGCCGTGACCGCGACATATACGCAGGACTGTAAATTTCTAATCGCAGTTCATTGACAGTCCGCCTAGGGTTCCCCCCAGCTGTGGCTACTCTACCATCTGGTAGGAGCAAGGCCACCGAGTGATATACGCGGGGGACATTTTGTTTAGCTACTACTGTCCAGGTTTTTGTGGCTGGATTGTAGATTTCTGCTGGCAGCATTGATTGTGTTAGGTCCTCATTCATTTTGCTCCCATTGCAAACAAACACTGTGCGATCGGGTAACAAAACTGCGTTGTGATGCATCCGGGCATAGTTTAGAGGCTGTGCTGCTACGTAAGTTGGGTTACTAGCTTTTAAATCTACAATATTTACCCTGTTTGTTGCGTTTTTACCACTACCCCCACCGATAATCATCACTTTTTGGTCTTGTGCAGGTGGTAAAAGCACACTGGTAGCTTGGTTACCGAAACTTGGGTCTTGTAGCCCTGCCACCACTTGTTCTGTAATGGGTTCGGTAAATGTCCCTGGCAGAGTTAGTATAGTTGGCGCTGCTCCGAAGTTACCGCCCATCTGAGCACCTGAATAAAAGATTTTTCCACTATTGAGTAGAAACAGATTTGCGTATTCTGGGTAGGAACGAGTTGTCGGAAAAGCGTTCCAACCATTTGGAAAGAAAGCAGAATAAATTTCTGGTTGTTTGTTGACATTGCCATCTTTGTCCGCCCCAGATATTACAAAAATCCGACCACTGCCTAGCGTTAACACAGTAGGATACCAACGACCATTATTCATTGGTGGTATCTTGACCCATTTCTCGGTAATGGGATCAAACAGCAGACCAGAGGGTGAACCATAAAATGGGTCGTAGCGCAAAGTTCCACCCGCAACCACTAACCAACCATCAGGGCGGAAGGAGTGACCAGCGCAAAAAAGGTCAATAGGTTGATTATTACTATCCAATGGAGCCTTCTGACGGGTAAAGGTTCCTTTATTTACATCCCAAACCACACTGTCATAGGGAGTATTTAACCGACTAGGATCATTACCTGAACCGCAGAAAAAGAATACTTTACCAGTACAAAGTAGAGCGGCATGTATAGGTAGGATTGGAGCATTGTACGACAATACTTGCCATTTGTCTGTGGTAGTAGCCTGAGCGATGAAAGTCCCTAAATCCGTTTCCTCTAGAAGGTTAGGGTTGTTATAAGATTGAGTCATTTTATTTACAATTATTCCTACGTAAATTTTTTGTTTTTGTTCTTTGTTTCAGTAACTTATTCCTAAATTATATCTATACTTTTTTAGGGTTCTCTAATATTAAGATGTAATGTTTTTTATAACAAGATCAGGTAAAACCGATTTTTTATTAGTAATTACGCGAGTATCTAATTAAGCTTTGTACTGTGTTTTCTCGGAAAGGATGAACCATGCTTTTAAATATGACGTATATACCTCTCAGAGCTTGATATTGGGCATTAATGGCTAAAAATTTGTGTTTTTGACTTCGATTTTTGACTAAATTAAACACTCAGATGTCGCGCATTTGATTTGGACAAATAGGCAGGGTAAAATGCCTACCCTATAAGAGATTTATTTTTTGGAGGATGTAAATTAAAATTTTTATGTTTATTATTTGTTGACAAAAAAATAATTAGATAAAACCTTTATTACAGGTATAATACACTACAAAATACATAGTTAATAGAATTAAGAGGATCGCGACATCACTCATTAAGTCTTTGTTAAATAGATTGGCAATTTGTTACAGGAGATGAGCAAATTAAGCTGCGAAAAGTAAGTAGGTTTTTTAGATGGGACGATCGCTTTTGGCTACGATACCTTTCCTACGGAACGCTACGCGTAGCTTGCTTCCCCGTAGGGGTACGATGGGCTTTGCCTACGCAAATTTGAGATGATTACGCTCAAAGGCGAGAGATTTTTCTAATCAGGATGATACAAAGCATAGTAAAGTAGAGTAGTAAAGCTCAGAGTGGGTTGTAAAAATCGAAACCTACTTAGTAGAAACAGTGGTAACGTCAATCGCTCCCAAAGCAAGATTGTCGCCATGAACAACTCAACTCCAATGAATGACCAGAAAAATCGTCCCAAAAAAAAGGGCAGGACACTCCCTCCCAAGCTGATCATTTGGCTGGGAAAGTTTGTCTGGACAACTATGTGGCAGATCATGATGTCAAAGCTTGCTCCTAGTAATCAGTCGGGAGCTTATATTCGTCCTAATAGCCAGTTTCGGAAGTTCATTGGCACAGAAGAAGGAAATCCTTACCCACCAGCAGCAGGGCGCTACAAACTTTATGTTGGGCTGGGCTGTCCTTGGGCGCACCGAACCCTAGTTGTGCGATCGCTCAAAAAACTCGAAGCAGTAATATCAGTATGTGTCGTCTCTCCTTCTCCCATTGAAGGCGGTTGGATATTCAACGAGGAAGAAGAAGGTTGTCGCACACTGGCTGAATTTTATCAACTGGCAGAACCTGCTTACAGTGGACGCTCTACAGTTCCAATCCTATGGGATAACCAAACAAAAACCATCGTCAACAATGAGAGTTCAGAGATTATCGTCATGCTAAACTCTGAGTTTAACGAGTTCGCCAACAATCCCACGCTCGATCTTTATCCAGAAGCACTCAAAGAAAAAATTGACTGGTGGAATGAGAAGATTTATCACGCGGTAAATAATGGTGTGTATCGCTGCGGCTTTGCCCAAAGTCAGGAAGCGTACAATCAAGCCTGTAATGAACTGTTTGCAACTCTCGATGAGATTGACATTGCATTGCAGACTAGTCGATATCTGTGTGGAGACAATCTCACGCTTGCAGATGTCCGCTTATTCACGACGTTATTTCGGTTTGATAGCGCCTATTATGGGTTGTTTAAGTGCAATAGACAGCGAATTCGAGACTATCAGAACCTGGGAGCTTATTTACGCGATGTATATCAGCTTCCAGGTGTCGCTGACACCTGCGATGTAGAAAGTGTGAAGCGAGACTACTACGGAAACCTATTCCCACTCAATCCGGGCGGGATCATTCCCAATGGGCCTGATATGTCTTATCTTTATCAACCACATGGGCGCGATCGCATCGGCACGGTGAATGCTTCATAAGGTACATTGAAAAAGAGGTAAGGGAGCAGAGGGCAGGGAGCAGGGGGCAGGGAGCAGGGGGGATAAAAGCGAATTAGGATTCGACAGAACTTTTGAAGAGGCTGCGCCCTAAGCGTAGCTATGCCGCAGGCTTTATGGTAAGGCTCAGTGAGTGCCCTACCTGTTGCGCCAGCTTTCCATAGAGTACGACAACCACTTAATAGAATTGGGGGATTCAGACCCATCTTCCCCCCTTTATTCCATGACAGTTATTGATGGGGTCATTTCCCCCTGCCCCCTGCTCCCTTCACCCTGCCTCTTCACCGATGGCTGTATTCTGGAGTTGGTGTAATCGTGAACCAGATTAATCGAGTTGCAATTGTCGGTGGAACTCATGGTAATGAGTTTACGGGGGCATACTTAATCCAAAAATTTGCCCAGTTTCCTGACTTGATTGCTAGGCCAAGTTTTGAGACAGTCACTCTGTTAGCAAATCCTAACGCTTTTGCGGCGGGGAGACGATATGTAGAGAAGGATTTAAATCGCTGTTTTCTCAAGCAAGATTTACAAGATCCGACTCTGAGCAGTTATGAAGAATTACAAGCTAAATCAATAGAGGATACTCTAGCATCAAACAGGGATAAACAAGCAGATTTTATCTTAGACTTACACAGCAGTACAGCTAATATGGGCCTGACAATTATTTTGGTAAACAGTCATCGTTTAAACTTGAGATTGGCTGCTTATCTGAGCCAAATTAATCCTTTAGTTAGGGTTTATCGTTGCTCTTTCAAATCAATTGAAGAAAACCCCTTTGTAAATTCTTTGTGTGAATTAGGCTTTGCGATCGAGGTTGGCCCTATTGCCCAAGGACTCTTAAAAGCGGCACTGTTTCAAAAAACAGAGGAACTTATTTCTACGGTTCTCGACTATATAGAAGGGTTTAACCAGGGTGCAATTCCATCAACTAACGAAACGTTGATTCTCTATGACCATTTATCAGTTGTGGACTATCCAAAACAACAGGATGGTAAAATCTTTGGGATGATTCATCCAGAGCTTCAGGATAAGGATTATCAAGCCTTGAACCCAGGAGATCCAATTTTTATAACTTTTGATGGTAAAACAATTGTTTATGAAGGCGCATCTACCGTTTGGCCGATTTTTATCAATGAGGCAGCTTACTACGGAAAGGGAATTGCAATGTGTTTTACCCAGAGGCAGCAAATCAATATATAGGATGCGTAAAATATTTTTTGTATAATCGCTTTTTATTGGAAGTGATGATATAAATTGAGCATCCAAATCATCAATTACTTCTATAATCATAGTGCGATGTCTGCGACGGGCTACGCCTACGCTAAAACTTACTTATACGTTTAAATGTGTCTTAGTTATGATATATTGATGACCAGTAATTAAATATCAGGGTAAACAGTTGTCTGAAAGGCTGATCAAATCGAGATTAAAGGAGCGCTGAAAACCCATTAGCTAATTCACGGAAATATCTTTTAGACATAGGACTTACACCCTACGAATCCTCCTCTGCGAGACGCTGCGCGTTTGCGGAAGCCTCTCGCAGAGAAGCCGTTATTGGCAGTATCCTGCGATAAGCTAGTACGTGTCTATGATAAATTCAGGTTTTTAGCGATTTTTGCCTAAGTCTTGAAACAAACAGAATTTGTTTACAAATATGGGACGCTTCTTAGTGTTCAATCTAGGCGATGTCTACTAGAAGCTACGCCTAGAGGGTGCTGCTCTTAAAATCACTATTGATTTTGAAAATGATGAGCCACAAACCTTTTGACTTGAGATTTTCCCTAAAACCAGCGCTGAGTTGAAGAACAAAACTTGAGCGATAAAGCCCAAATCTAACACTATCTATATTTACCTTTAATAATTATCCAAATACTTGAACTCATGATCAAAACCAAGCGACAAGGAAACAAACCAATAGCTAGTCTTTCTTTAGATTTGGATAATGTTTGGTCTTTTCTAAAAAATCAGGGCGCTCCGGGTTGGGAGACTTTCCCCTCATACTTAGATATTGCAGTTCCTCGTTTCTTAGATATTTTTCGGCAATGGGATTTGACAATCACAGTATTCATTGTGGGCCAGGATGCGGCGCTGGAAAAAAACACCAAGGCATTACAAGCAATCGCGATCGCAGGTCACGAAATTGGCAATCATTCATTCTACCATGATCCTTGGCTACATCTGTATTCAGAGAATGAGATTGAAGAAGAAGTCGCCTTGGCCGAGAAACATATCAAGCGCGTCACTCATCAACATCCTATCGGCTTCCGGGGGCCTGGATACAGTTTTTCTCCTGCGGTATTGAAAGTTTTAGCACGACGGGGATACGAATATGATGCTTCAACTTTTCCCACATTTTTGGGGCCCATCGCACGAGCGTATTATTTGATGACTTGTAAACTGAGCAAGGAAGAACGGAAGAAACGGGAAGCCCTATTTGGCGGTTTCAAAGAGGGTTTGCAGCCTCTGAAACCTTATCAGTGGAACATGGGTAAGGATAAACTCACTGAAATTCCCGTTACGACGATGCCAATTTTTAAAGTGCCAATTCACTTCAGTTACATAATGTACCTGAGTACATTTTCTTCGGAAGTAGCGTTACTCTACCTGCGAATTGCCCTGTGGCTGTGTAAACTTATGCGTGTCCAGCCTTCTTTGCTATTCCATCCTACAGACTTTGTAAGTCAAGAGGATGTGCCAGAGCTATCATTCTTCCCTGGAATGAGTCTCCCCACCTACAAAAAGCTGGCAATAGTGAACAAAAGTTTGGAACTTATATCTAGTCAGTTTAATGTTTTGACTGTTGGACAACACGCCAAATCCGTAGCAGGTGACCGTCAACTACCTGTATTAGTGCCTCAAAAGAGGTAAAAATATGAGCTATGCGATTTATCAGTCCAATTTTTATCCTTAATTACAGGCAAAGTTAACTTTGACCTGTTTTTGAGAAGGAGAAAGCAGTGTTGGCAAAAGATAAATTTATTTTTATAATAGTCCCCTATTCTAATGTCTTTATTAAAAACTTCTGGTGATATCCGTTCCCCAGAGGTTATTTTTTTAAGATTCGATGTCTAATCAGATTTTTTAATAGTTGTCTAGGTTTTCAATAACAACCAGTTTTCTTAAAACCAGCTGACATTTGCTAGCAAGTATGTGTAAAGTAATTGAGAGTCAATCACTATCTTTAATCTTTGACACATCTATCTATGGTTAGAAAAACCCAACGTCTTTTGCTGCTAGTTGTTTGCTGTAGTATAACTGGTGTGATTTTAGGAGGTACTGCTGCTTGGGCAGAAAATAATCTCTGCTTGGAAGACACTAAGGTTACAAGTGAGTGTTTAACCCAAGATCCGATCCAAAAAACTATCCAAGGAATGAGTACGGGATTGTTAGCTGGTGCTGGGGCCGCTTGCGGTGCAGCATGGCAGTTACGGCATGAAGATTGAAGGTAAACTATCTACCACTAACCCGGAGTTACCGGGTTAGATTAGGTTTCTGTACTAATTAGCCAGTGCCTCCACTTAGACTTTCGCCCAGGATGAGGTCTTACCTCCCCTTTTTACAGCAGAGAAGGCTGAACCTTCGCCCAATAGCCATCTGATAGCTTCTGCTCTAATATTTATCGCTTCATTTTATATCTTGGTCATGATGAGTACTGTAGTGAGGATCAGTCCCTTTCTGAAGGAGGAAATTATGGCGAATTCGCAAGAGGGTTGTATTACAAAAACTGAGCACGGAAGAATTTCTATTGGAGTTGGGCGGTCAATCATACTGATTTATGTGGCTTTGGAAGAATACCGATCTATTAATGCACGAGCAAATTTCTGGTGTTAGTCAGCTAGATGTTGAGGAGACATGAACTGAGCATTTCCCATGAAGCGATACACCCAACGACAAAACTCCTCCAGCGATTGCTCAGGAAGTTTAACAATATAATCTACGTAAGTAGGTTTGCTATGTGTCTTAATTCATAAGTCTGGGTTAATCGCCTGGATTAGTGAACGAAATAATCAGCTTTTTGGTCACTTACGTTGTTTTATTGACAAAACCTAGTCATCTCAAAATTTTCAACGCTCTGTTGGTTTCTGTGTGACTGAGGCAGTTGGATTTAGACTTGAAGTGATGGGACTGGAGGAAAGACTGGTGACGAGAGCAATTGGTCTAGAGCAAATTATTGCCCAAAAGGTTCTTACCTTATCAAGAGAACAGCAGCAGCAAGTACTTCACTTTGTAGAATTTCTGCAATTGAAATCACAAACAGTGGAGTTTAAGCACCATGATGGCACGCCAATGTCTGCTTTAGAAGCAGCAGGAGACTTAGTTGGCTGTGTGGATTCTGGGCCTGGGGATCTCTCGACAAACAAGGAGTATCTTAAAAGACCATTGGCAGAATGAAGCAGGCGGTACTGCTAGATACAGGCCCATTAGTAGCTTTAGTCAATCGAAGAGAGCAGTTTCATCAGTGGGTGACAAATCAGTTTGGACAGATTGAACCACCTTTGTTAACTTGCGAAGCGGTAGTTACAGAGGCTTGTTTTCTCTTACAGAATGTTTATGGAGGACAAGCAGCAGTAATTTCTTTTGTACAAAAGGGAATTATTCATCTCCCGTTGAGCTTGAGTGAAGAAGCTGGGGCGGTTTATGAGTTGATGCTGCGTTATCAGTCTGTACCGATGTCGTTAGCGGATGCCTGTTTGGTGAGGATGGCAGAACTGTATCCTACTCGTGAATTGCTCACATTTGATAGTGATTTTAGGATTTATAGGAAGAATCGGAATCAATTAATTTCTGTGATTATGCCAGGGGAACTGTGAGCCTACAAGTTTTAATCCGTAATAGAAATTTTGGTTAATTGCAATATAAAAACGAGGTTTTTTACAATGTTAATAAGTTGGTAGAGCGGGTGGCGGGCTGCTAAGTTTTGGCCACTCCACGAGTAAATTATGCCCGTCCCCCACACCATCGGCTCTAAGCGCAGCGTCCCCAGCTTTCGCTAAAAAATTTCTTCAGAACGCGGAGGGCAAAATGGAATATGACGAAATCTTTCAACGCGATTTTATCGCTCGAACTCTCGAAATCGTTGAGCAGTATGAAAAATACGTAATGAAGTGTGTTTCAGAAAATCAGCAATTTGAAGTTACGCTACTCATCAACTGCCTACTAGATAAAATAGTACGAAAAAATCAAATATATTTCAATACAATTACAATTGATTGGTGGCAATAACCCAACCTGGGAAGTAAATGCAGAAGTAATTGAGAATACAAAAGACAATAAATATTGAAATTAA
>JAESGI010000413.1_pt1 | contig 12272 bp, 9 predicted proteins | sample 9269671 | NCBI WGS metagenome assembly JAESGI01 (sample SAMN14515641, study PRJNA621666) | algae metagenome | isolation source: Nostoc indistinguendum CM1-VF10 and co-occurring heterotrophs from gravelly... | place: USA: Clark Mountains, San Bernardino, California | collected 1998-06-05 | reverse complement strand
TTGTCGCGGCCGTTCTCGTCCTTCTTCACGGTCGAGATGCGGGCCATCATCTCCTGGGCGAGCTTGTCGGAGCACTTCGCCCAGGCGTCGACGACCTTGTTGTACTTCTCGCCCTGGGTGATCAGGACGTCCTGGTACTGCTGCTCGTAATCCTTGGCGAGGACGCGGGTCGTATCGACGATCTCCCACTTGTTCTCGGGGATCACCATGTCGTCCTTGCCGAACGAGATACCGGCCTTGAACGCGTGCTTGAAGCCGAGGCCCATGACGCGATCGCAGAAGATCACCGATTCCTTCTGACCGCAGCCGCGATAGACGGCGTCGATCATGTTGGAGATCTCCTTCTTCGTCATCAGCTTGTTGACGACGTCGAAGGTCATGGCCGGATGCTCCGGCAGCGCGGTCGAGAGGATCACGCGGCCAGGGGTCGTGTCGTAGATCTTCGTATACGGCTGGCCATCGGCGCCGACGCCGGTCCAGCGGTATTTGATCTTCGAATGCAGCGTCACGACCTTCTCGTGCAGCGCGTATTCGAGCTCGCCGAAGTCACCGAAGACCTTGCCCTGACCCGGCTCGCCATCGGAGATGATCGAGAGGTAGTAGAGGCCGAGCACGATGTCCTGCGACGGCACGATGATCGGCAGGCCGTTCGCCGGGTGCAGGATGTTGTTGGTCGACATCATCAGCACGCGCGCTTCCAGCTGCGCTTCCAGCGACAGCGGGACGTGCACGGCCATCTGATCGCCGTCGAAGTCGGCGTTGAACGCGGCGCAGACCAGCGGGTGCAGCTGGATCGCCTTGCCCTCGATCAGCACCGGCTCGAAGGCCTGGATGCCGAGGCGGTGCAGCGTCGGGGCGCGGTTCAGCAGCACCGGATGCTCGCGGATGACCTCGTCCAGGATGTCCCAGACCTCGGGCTTCTCCTTCTCGACCAGCTTCTTGGCCTGCTTGACCGTGGTCGAGTAGCCCTTGGCGTCGAGGCGCGCATAGATGAACGGCTTGAACAGCTCGAGCGCCATCTTCTTCGGCAGGCCGCACTGGTGCAGCTTCATCTCCGGGCCGACGACGATGACCGAACGGCCGGAGTAGTCGACGCGCTTGCCGAGCAGGTTCTGGCGGAAGCGGCCCTGCTTGCCCTTCAGCATGTCGGCGAGCGACTTCAGCGGACGCTTGTTGGCGCCTGTGATGACGCGGCCGCGGCGGCCGTTGTCGAACAGGGCGTCGACCGACTCCTGCAGCATCCGCTTCTCGTTGCGGATGATGATGTCCGGCGCGCGCAGCTCGATCAGCCGCTTCAGGCGGTTGTTGCGGTTGATGACGCGGCGATAAAGGTCGTTCAGGTCGGAGGTCGCGAAGCGGCCGCCATCGAGCGGAACCAGCGGACGCAGATCCGGCGGGATGACCGGGATCATGGTCATCACCATCCATTCCGGCTTGTTGCCCGAAAGCTGGAAGGCCTCGATGATCTTGAGGCGCTTCATCAGCTTCTTCGGCTTCAGCTCCGAAGTGGTGGTCGCGATCTCATGCTTCAGGTCGGCGTTGATCTGGTCCAGATCGAGCGCGCGCAGCATCTCGCGGATCGCTTCCGCGCCGATCATCGCGGTGAAGGTGTCCGCGCCATACTCCTCCTGGCAGCGGACATACTCCTCCTCGGAGAGCAGCTGCCGGTCCTTGAGCGGGGTCAGGCCCGGCTCCAGCACCACATACGACTCGAAGTAGAGGATGCGCTCGAGGTCCTTGAGCGGCATGTCCATCAGGAGGCCGATGCGCGAGGGCAGCGACTTCAGGAACCAGATATGGGCAACCGGAGCGGCGAGCTCGATATGGCCCATGCGCTCGCGCCGGACCCGCGCCAGCGTCACCTCGACGCCGCACTTCTCGCAGATGACGCCCTTGAACTTCATGCGCTTGTACTTGCCGCACAGGCACTCGTAGTCCTTGATCGGCCCGAAGATGCGGGCGCAGAACAGCCCGTCCCGCTCCGGCTTGAAGGTGCGGTAGTTGATCGTCTCGGGCTTCTTGATTTCGCCGAACGACCAGGACGCGATCTTTTCCGGGCTGGCGATCGAGATCTTGATCGCGTCGAAAGCCTGCTGCACCGGCTGCTGGCCGAAAAGGTTCATGACCTCTTGCTTCATCGCCTGTCTCCTGAAGCCGGTGGGGTTTTAGAAAACCGCCCTGCCCGGCTTTTTGATCCATCGGCCGGCGGCGTGAGTGCCGCCGGCATGAGTAACGAACGCTGCCGTGCCCCTGAGGGCGCGGCGCTTACTCGGCCGCCTCGGCCGGGGGCAGCTCGCCCGGCTTCAGCTTGTTGCTGATCAGCTCGACATTGAGGCCAAGCGACCGCATTTCCTTGACGAGCACGTTGAAGCTCTCCGGAATGCCGGCCTCGAAATTGTCCTCGCCGCGCACGATCGACTCGTAGGCCTTGGTACGGCCCGCCACGTCGTCCGACTTCACCGTCAGCATTTCCTGCAGCGTGTAGGCGGCGCCATAGGCTTCGAGCGCCCAGACCTCCATCTCGCCGAAGCGCTGGCCGCCGAACTGCGCCTTGCCGCCCAGCGGCTGCTGGGTGACGAGCGAGTACGGACCGATCGAACGGGCGTGGATCTTGTCGTCGACCAGGTGGTGCAGCTTCAGCATGTAGATGTAGCCCATCGTCACCTTGCGGTCGAAGGGCTCGCCAGTCCTGCCGTCATACAGCGTAGACTGCCCGGAGCTGTGCAGGCCCGCCTGCTCCAGGAGCCGCTCGATATCGGCCTCCTTGGCGCCGTTGAAGACCGGAGTCGCCATCGGCACGCCGCGGCGCAGGTTCTGGCCCATCTCGATGAGCTCGTTCTCGTCCATCGAGGCGATGATCTCGTTGTCCTCGTAGACGGCGTCGAACGAGGCCCGCAGAGCCTTGGCGTCGTGCGCCTTCTTGTAGGCGTCGATCGCCTTGCCGATCTGCTTGCCGAGGCCAGCAGCGGCCCAGCCCAGATGGGTCTCCAGGATCTGGCCGACGTTCATGCGCGAAGGCACGCCCAGCGGGTTCAGCACGATGTCGGCATGGGTGCCGTCCTCGAGGAACGGCATGTCCTCCGCCGGCACGATGCGCGAAACCACGCCCTTGTTGCCGTGACGGCCGGCCATCTTGTCGCCCGGCTGGATCTTGCGCTTCACCGCGACGAAGACCTTGACCATCTTCATCACGCCCGGAGGCAGCTCGTCGCCGCGCTGCAGCTTCTCGACCTTGTCGAGGAAGCGCTGCTCGAGGCGCTTCTTCGACTCGTCGTACTGCTTCCGCATCGCCTCGATTTCGGTCATCAGGGCGTCGTCCGCCGTGGCGAACAGCCACCACTGCGAACGCGGGAACTCGCTCATCGCCTCGCGGGTGATGACCGTGTCCTTCTTGAAGCCCTTCGGACCGGCGAGGCCGGTCTTGCCGGTCAGGATCTCGGCCAGACGCGCGAAGGTGTTGCGGTCGAGGATCGCCTGCTCGTCGTCGCGGTCCTTGGCGAGACGCTCGATCTCCTCGCGCTCGATCGCCTGGGCGCGCTCGTCCTTGTCGACGCCATGGCGGTTGAACACGCGGACCTCGACGATCGTGCCCTGCACGCCCGGCGGAACACGCAGCGAGGTGTCGCGGACGTCCGAAGCCTTCTCGCCGAAGATGGCGCGCAGCAGCTTCTCTTCCGGCGTCATCGGGCTTTCGCCCTTCGGCGTGATCTTGCCGACGAGGATGTCGCCGGCCGCCACTTCCGCGCCGATATAAACGATGCCGGCTTCGTCGAGGTTCTTCAGCGCCTCTTCCGAGACGTTCGGAATGTCGCGCGTGATTTCCTCAGGGCCCAGCTTGGTGTCGCGGGCCATGACCTCGAATTCCTCGATATGGATCGAGGTGAAGATGTCTTCCGAGACGATCTTCTCCGAGAGCAGGATCGAGTCTTCGAAGTTGTAGCCGTTCCACGGCATGAACGCGACGAGCACGTTCCGGCCGAGCGCGAGCTCGCCGAACTCGGTCGACGGGCCGTCGGCGACGATGTCGCCCTTCTTGACGATGTCGCCGACGCGGACCAGCGGGCGCTGCGTGATGCAGGTCGACTGGTTCGAGCGCTGGAACTTCTGCAGGCGATAGATGTCGACGCCCGGCTTGGTCGGGTCCATCTCGTCGGAAGCGCGGATGACGATACGGGTCGCGTCGACCTGGTCGACGATGCCGGCACGGCGTGCCGCGATGGCAGCGCCGGAGTCGCGGGCAACCGCGGCCTCCATGCCGGTGCCGACGAACGGCGCGTCGGCGCGGACCAGCGGCACCGCCTGGCGCTGCATGTTCGAGCCCATCAGCGCGCGGTTCGCGTCGTCGTTCTCGAGGAACGGGATCAGCGCTGCGGCGACGGAGACGACCTGCTTCGGCGAGACGTCCATGAAGTCGACCTTGTCGACCGGCGTGACGATCACTTCGCCGGCGCGGCGGCAGACGATCAGGTCATCGGTCAGACGGCCTTCCTTGTCGACGACCGCGTTCGCCTGGGCGACGTTGTACTTCGCCTCCTCCATCGCCGAGAGATAGATGATCTCGTCGGTCTGCTTGCCGTCGCGGATGCGGCGGTACGGGCTCTCGATGAAGCCGTACTTGTTAACGCGGGCGAAGGTCGCGAGCGAGTTGATCAGGCCGATGTTCGGCCCTTCCGGCGTCTCGATCGGGCAGATGCGGCCGTAATGCGTGGTGTGCACGTCGCGCACCTCGAAGCCGGCGCGCTCGCGGGTCAGACCACCCGGGCCAAGCGCCGAAAGACGACGCTTGTGAGTGACTTCCGAGAGCGGGTTCGTCTGGTCCATGAACTGCGAGAGCTGCGACGAGCCGAAGAACTCGCGCACCGCGGCGGCCGCGGGCTTCGCGTTGATCAGGTCCTGCGGCATCACCGTGTCGATGTCGACCGAGGACATGCGCTCCTTGATGGCGCGCTCCATGCGGAGCAGGCCCAGGCGGTACTGGTTCTCCATGAGCTCGCCGACCGAGCGCACGCGGCGGTTGCCGAGATGGTCGATGTCGTCGATCTCGCCCTTGCCGTCGCGCAGGTCGACCAACGCCTTGACGACCGCGAAGATGTCCTCCTTGCGCAGGATGCGCACGGTGTCCTCGGCGTCGAGGTCGAGGCGCATGTTCATCTTGACGCGGCCCACGGCCGACAGGTCGTAGCGCTCGGCGTCGAAGAACAGCGACTGGAACATGTTCTCGGCGGTCTCGAGCGTCGGCGGCTCGCCCGGACGCATCACCCGGTAGATGTCGAACAGCGCCTCTTCACGACGCGAGTTCTTGTCGACCTTGAGGGTGTTGCGGATGTAGGGGCCGACCGTGATGTGGTCGATGTCGAGCACCGGCAGGTCCTCGAAGCCCGCATCGAGCAGCAGCTTCAGGCTCTTCTCGTCGATCTCGTCGCCGGCCTCGGCGAAGACTTCGCCGGTCTGCGGGTTGACGAGGTCCTCGGCGATGTACTGGCCGTAGAGATCGTCGTCGCTGGCGCGCAGGAACTTCAGGCCCTTCTCGGCGAGCTGGCGCGCGGTGCGCGCGACGAGCTTCTTGCCGGCCTCGACCACGACCTCGCCGGTGTCGGCGTCGATCAGGTCGACGCTCGCCTTGAAGCCCTTCATGCGCTCGGCATCGTAGGGCACGCGCCAGCCGTCGCCGTCGCGGGTGTAGCTGATGTGGTTGTAGAAGCGGTTGAGGATCTCCTCGCCGTCCATGCCGAGCGCGAACAGCAGCGAGGTCACTGGGATCTTACGCTTGCGGTCGATGCGCGCGTAGACGATGTCCTTGGCGTCGAACTCGATGTCGAGCCAGGAGCCGCGATACGGGATGATGCGGGCGGCGAAGAGCAGCTTGCCCGAGGAATGGGTCTTGCCCTTGTCGTGGTCGAAGAACACGCCCGGCGAACGGTGCATCTGCGAGACGATGACGCGCTCGGTGCCGTTAACGATGAAGGTGCCGTTGTCGGTCATGAGCGGCATCTCGCCCATGTAGACGTCCTGCTCCTTGATGTCCTTGACCGACTTGGCCTGGGTGTCGGGATCGATATCGAACACGATCAGGCGGAGCGTCACCTTGAGCGGCGCCGAGAAGGTCATGCCGCGCTGACGGCACTCGTCGACGTCGTATTTCGGCGGCTCGAAGGTGTACTTCACGAATTCGAGCAGCGAGGCGCCCGAGAAATCGCCGATCGGGAAGACGGACTTGAAGACCGACTGCAGGCCCTCGTCGCCGCGGCCGCCCTTCGGCTCGTCGATCATCAGGAACTGGTCGTAGGACGCCTTCTGAACCTCGATGAGGTTCGGCATCTCGGCGACTTCCTTGAGCTTTCCGAAGAACTTGCGGACGCGCCTGCGGCCCTGGAGAGAATTGACCATGGTGTTCCTCGCAATCTCGGACGGCTCACCCGGCGGTCCGGGTCTCGACGGCGGTCAGGCCGCCGGGTGAGCCGTTCGGCGCTCAACGGCGCCGACTTGAACTGGATAGGCCGTCGCGCCGTCGCGCTGGGCCCTTTTTCACGCGCCGTCCCGGAAGCCGGAAACGACGCAACAGCCCCGGAGGCGGCGAACCACCCCGGGACTGTCTTAGTCGACTAGTTTCGGACCGGCATCAGCCGGCCCTGCTCACTTGAGCTCGACCTTGGCGCCGACGGCCTCGAGCTGCTTCTTGAGCTTCTCGGCCTCGTCCTTGGCAACGCCTTCCTTGAGCGGCTTCGGAGCGGCTTCGACCAGATCCTTGGCTTCCTTGAGGCCCAGGCCGGTGATGGCGCGGACTTCCTTGATCACCTCGATCTTCTTGTCGCCGGCCGCGGCCAGGACAACGGTGAACTCGGTCTGCTCTTCGGCAGCGGCGGCAGCGCCACCACCAGCAGCCGGGCCAGCCGCGACGGCGACGGCGGCGGCGGCGGAGACGCCCCACTTCTCTTCGAGCATCTTGGCGAGGTCAGCAGCCTCGAGGACCGTGAGCGACGAGAGTTCGTCAACGAGCTTGGCGAGATCGGCCATGATTTAACTTCCTGATGTAAGAGGTTCGAACGATAAGGGTTTGAGGGCTGCTCAAGCAGCGTCCTTGTCGGCATATGCCTGGAACACGCGCGCGAGCTTCGCAGCAGGCGCGGTCGAGAGCTGGGCGATCTTGGTCGCAGGGGCCTGCAGGAGGCCGAGCAACTTGGCGCGCAGTTCGTCGAGCGAGGGCATCGTGGCCAGGGCCTTGACACCATCGGGGTTCAGGGCGGTCGTGCCCATCGCACCACCCAGGATCACGAGCTTGTCGTGGTCCTTGGCAAAAGCGACGGCGACCTTCGGCGCCGCGACCGGATCGCTGGAATAAGCGATCAGGGTAGGTCCCTTCAGCAGCGAGCTGATGGACGCGACGTCGGTGCCTTCAAGAGCGATCTTGGCCAGCCGGTTCTTTGCGACCTTCACGGTGGCGCCATTGGCCTTCATCTCGCGACGAAGCTTCTGGAACTGGGCCACCGTCAAACCCGCATAGTGGGCCACGACGACGACCGACGTGTTCGCGAACACGCCGTTCAGCGACGCGACGGCATCAGATTTTGCCGCTCTATCCACTGGGCTCTCTCCGGTAGGCGACAGGCTTTCACACCCGCCGCCAGTTGCACGTGCCGCTCTTTGAAAGTGGTCGGTTGACACCGACCCCTCGCTGGAGCGACGCTCAGTGCCCTGTCCCCTGCCATGGCCGAAGCCGTGATCGGGCGAGATGGTTCGAACCTCGTTCGGCGCCCTTCGGCACCGGCAGAGTTCTTGCACCGTCTATGCAGGCCTCTTGGCGAAATTATGCCCACGGACGAACCGGGAGCACCTGCAGTCTCAGACAGGACTGGACGCCAGGGTCTGGGAAATCGCTTTCCCGCTCCCGGCATCCATTCTTCGGCGGCGAACCACCGAAAAACGCGAAACGGACCTCCTCGTGACAAGCACGCGGAAGCCCCGACACTTATGGAAACACGAGGAGGCTCATAGCGGCTCCCCCGGTTTCTGCCAAGTGGTAATCCTCGCGGCATTCCGCAAGGCGGGGCAGCGGCCGCATGAGGCGGCCGCGCAAGCAGGATGCGAAAAGCCGGAACCGGCCCTTCGCGCCCTGCCCCAGAACGGCCTCAGCCGCCCATCACCGTGTTCGGCTCGATCTTGACGCCCGGACCCATGGTCGACGAGATCGCGACGCGCTGGATATAGGTGCCCTTGGCGCCGGCCGGCTTGGCCTTCGAGACCGAGTCGACGAACGCCTTGATGTTCTCCGAGAGCTTCTCGGCGTCGAACGAGACCTTGCCGACGGCGGCATGCACGATGCCGGCCTTCTCGACGCGGAACTCGACCGAACCGCCCTTCGAGGCGGCGACGGCGTTGGTCAGGTCCATGGTGACCGTGCCGACGCGCGGGTTCGGCATCAGGCCGCGCGGGCCGAGCACCTTACCGAGGCGGCCGACGAGGCCCATCATGTCCGGGGTCGCGATGCAGCGGTCGAAGTTGATTTCGCCCTTCTGCACGCTCTCGACCAGATCCTCGGCGCCGACGATGTCGGCACCGGCCTTCTTGGCCTCCTCGGCCTTGGCGCCGCGGGCGAAGACGGCAACGCGCAGCGTACGGCCCGAGCCGTTCGGCAGGTTGCAGACGCCGCGGACCATCTGGTCGGCGTGACGCGGGTCGACACCGAGGTTCATCGCGACCTCGACGGTCTCGTCGAACTTGGCGCTGGCGCGATCCTTGATCATCGCGACGGCTTCGGCGAGCGGGTAGAGCTTGGTACGGTCGATGCCCTCACGGGCCTTGACGACGCGCTTTCCAACATGAGCCATGTTCAGTTCCCCCTCAGCCCACGACTTCCAGGCCCATGGACCGGGCAGAGCCGCGGATCATGGTCATGGCGGCATCGACGTCGCTGCAGTTGAGATCGGCCATCTTCTTCTCGGCGATCTCCTTGACCTGCGCGGCGGTAACCTTGCCGGCTGCGCCACCCTTGCCCGGGGTCTTCGAACCCGAGGTCAGGCCGGCGGCCTTCTTCAGGAAGTAGGACACCGGCGGCTGCTTCATCTCGAAGGTGAAGGAGCGGTCCTGATACGCGGTGATGATCACCGGGATCGGCATGCCCTTTTCCATCTGCGCGGTCTTCGCGTTGAAGGCCTTGCAGAATTCCATGATGTTGAGGCCGCGCTGACCGAGCGCGGGACCGATCGGCGGCGACGGATTGGCCGCGCCCGCCGGAACCTGAAGCTTCACGTAGCCCGTGATCTTCTTTGCCATGATGGCTGCTCCTGCCGTCCGCCCCGGCGCCTACCGGAACGACGACGCCCCGCCCGGGAACCGATATCGTTCCGGATCGGGGTGGTTGCAGAGCGTGGTACGGCAGGAAGTCCCGGTTGGCAGCCGGCCTTACCTTCCACGCATGTGAGGCGCGCCCTATGGCACAGGCCGATCGGAAAGGGAAGCCCTTCCGACGGAACTGCCGGCCGCAAGCCTTAGGCCAAGCAAAAACCCGCGCCGGATGCCGGCGCGGGTCTAGCAAAACCGGATTTGAGAGGCTCAGGAGCTTCCGACACGATTGCGTGACCGGAACGCCCGAATCGCCTCAGAGCTTCTCGACCTGGCCGTATTCGAGCTCGACCGGCGTGGCGCGACCGAAGATCGAGACCGCGACCTTCAGGCGGGCGCGACCGTGGTCGACATCCTCGACGACGCCGTTGAACGAGGCGAAGGGGCCGTCGGCGACCTTGACCTGCTCGCCGATCTCGAAGACCACCGTCGGCTTCGGACGCTCGATGCCCTCGGCGACCTGGCCCTTGATCCGCATCGCCTCATGCTCGGGGATCGGCATCGGCTTGGCCTTGTCGGCACCGAGGAAGCCGGTGACCTTCGGCGTATTCTTGATGAGGTGATAGACCTCGTCGGTCATCTCGCACTTCACCAGCACGTAGCCGGGGAAGAACTTGCGCTCGGCGTCGACCTTGCGGCCGCGGCGGACCTCGACGACCTTCTCGGTCGGGACCAGCACTTCCTCGAACTTGTCGGCGAGATTGCGCTGCGCCGCCTGATCCTTGATCGACTGGGCGACCTTGTTCTCGAAGTTCGAATAGGCGTGGACGATGTACCAGCGAGTGTTCACGTTCGTAGGTTCCGTTCAGCGCGCGCCGAGGATGAGGCCGAGACCCCAGCGGATCATCGTATCGGCGAAGAGGAAAAACAGGCTGAAGACCAGCACCATGACCAGCACCATCCCGGTGGTGATCAGCGTCTCGCGGCGCGAGGGCCAGGTCACCTTGGAGGCTTCGCTGCGCACCTGCTGCAGGAAGCTGAACGGGTTCGTCTTCGCCATCGGGCCGTCACCTTAAGGTTCCGGAGCGCCGCCGCGCAGAAGCGCGCGAACGACGATTCGGTACGTCCTGAAAGATTCGCGGCGCGGGGCTCAGGGAGCCGCGCGCCGTCGTGAGCCGCTTCTTACAACGCTATGGCGCGCTAGCCAAGCGCTTTCGCGGCAGCGTCCGGAAGCCGGGGCAGGAGCGGGTTCGAAACAGTCACGCCGCGGCGCGCCATTGCTCGCCGGGAGAGCGGCGAGACCGACGCCTAGACGATGCAGAGCCAGGTCAGGATGCCCATGGCGGACAGGGCGAAGAGCGAAAGGCTGGCGATGGCGTCTGGCGGCAGATGATGCATGGCTCGGATCCGAGAATTGCCCGTCCCGGTAGCCCTCGCCCATGACAGTCGCGCGACGCCGCATCGCCACGACGAAAAAGGGCGGCTCCACCGCAGTGGAACCGCCCTTTCCGATCGCTCATCGCGATGAAGTCCTGGCAGGGGCGGCAGGGCTCGAACCTGCGACACCCGGTTTTGGAGACCGGTACTCTACCAACTGAGCTACACCCCTGTAGTCGCGGGTTGCTTAGCCCGAACGGCGCCGGCATTTCAAGTCGAAAACACACGGCGCCGTGGAAAGTTCACAACCCCGCTCAGGCGGCATAGGGACCGAGCTGTTCGGCATAGCGTTTGACCAGCTCCAGCCCGAAGGCGCTCGGCCGCTGCGCCGGGCTGCGATCATGGATTTCGATGCCTGCGCGGGCCCCGAAAATGCGCTTTCCGTAGCAGAGCAGGCTCTCGATCGACTGCATGATGAAGACGATCGCGGGCAGCACCTCGCGATAGGCCTCCTCCGCCCCCTCGGCATCGCCGGCGAGGAAGCGGTTATAGGCACGCAGCGCGTAGTCGATCGTATCGGGCGCCAGGAGCAGGCCGACGCAGCCGGCGCGCAGATTATCGGCAAGCTCCAGCCCGCCGCGGCCGTTCATCACCGGCAGGCGCCCCTCGGTGACCGAGATCAGCTGCTGGATGTCGGTGGCTGGCCCCTCGCCCTTGATCAGGCAGATGTTCGGATGCTGGCGCACCAGCTCGCGGGTATCCTCCGAGGAGAGGCCGCGGCCCATATAGGCCGGCGCATTCTGGATCGCGACCGGCAGCGAGGTCGCCTCGGCGATTCGCCCGAAAAAGCGGATGTATTCGGCCGCGCCGAAGGAGCCGACCATCGGCGGCTGCAGAATCACCCAGTCGGCCTTGGCAGCCTCGGCGGCCCTGACCTGCTCGACCTGCTCGGCGACCGAGCCGCCGAACATGGTGAAGGCGAGCGGCACCTTGCCGGCGACGTCCTCAGCCACCCAGTCGATCACCGTCCGGCGCTCCGCCAGGCTGAGCTTGGAGACCTCCGTGGCGAGCCCGAGCGCCGCCATGCCGTGGACCCCGAGCCCGAGGCAGATTTCGGTCTGCCGCTTCATCGCCGCCCGGTCGAGCCGCTCCTGCGCGTCGAAGAGCGCGAAGGCGATGGCATGAATGCCGGTGAAGGGCGGCTTGAAGGCCATCTCGAATTCCTCCGTGAGATTCGTGCGGGCTGTCCCGCCGGTTCGGCCCCATTGAGCACGGGGCGCGTCGCGCGGGCAGCGGCGTTTGCGACGGCCCCCTGCCCGGGCGGCGCATGCATAAAGGAAAAGGGCGGTGTCGCCACCGCCCTTCCCGGATTCCGTCCCGGCCGTAAAGGCCGGGAGATGCCTCCGCACTTACGCGGAGATCGAAGCGACGACGCCGGCGCCGCAGAGTTTGCGGTTTCCGCGAACGTCGTTGTTGCTTCGATCAGGCAAGGATCGAAGCGACGACGCCGGCGCCGACGGTGCGGCCGCCTTCGCGGATGGCGAAGCGCAGCTTCTCTTCCATCGCGATCGGCACGATCAGGTGCACTTCCATCGAGATGTTGTCGCCCGGCATCA
>JAESGI010000412.1_pt1 | contig 12331 bp, 12 predicted proteins | sample 9269671 | NCBI WGS metagenome assembly JAESGI01 (sample SAMN14515641, study PRJNA621666) | algae metagenome | isolation source: Nostoc indistinguendum CM1-VF10 and co-occurring heterotrophs from gravelly... | place: USA: Clark Mountains, San Bernardino, California | collected 1998-06-05 | reverse complement strand
CGCATCCTCGTCGCCAAGATGGGCCAGGACGGGCACGATCGCGGCCAGAAGGTGATCGCCTCGGCCTTCGCCGATCTCGGCTTCGACGTCGATATCGGCCCGCTCTTCGCCACCCCCGACGAGGCGGCGCGCCAGGGCGTCGAGAACGACGTCCACATCATCGGCGTCTCCTCGCTCGCCGCCGGCCACCTGACCCTGGTGCCGGAGCTGAAGGCGGCGCTCGCCAAGGCCGGCCGCCCCGACATCATGATCGTGGTCGGCGGCGTGATCCCGCCGCAGGACTTCGAGACCCTGCTCGAGGCCGGCGCCAGCGCGATCTTCCCGCCCGGAACCGTCATCGCCGACGCCGCCGAAAAGCTCCTCGAAGAACTCAACCAGAAACTCGGATACGCCCAGAAATCAGCCGCACAGTGAGGACGAGAGCCAGCGCGGCTTCCACATCGCGCCGGCTTTCGTCACTAGCGCCAGTCGCGCCCCTGATAGGGTCGGCCATAAAAGGCATCGTCGCGTCGCTCGTCGTTCCAGCGCTTCCAGCGGCGATAGCCCCAATAGCCGTGAAAGGCGGGCGGCGACGGGCGCCAGCCCGGCTCGCGCCGCTCATATTGTCGCTCGTAGCGGTCATAGGCTTGCGCCGCGCCGCCTCCGACGAGGCCAGACAAGGCGAGCGCCGCGCCGGCCAGCGCCAGCGAGGCGAAACCGGCGACGACGAATTTGCGGGGCATGTCGAAAAGTCCTGTGCCATGGCGGGAGACCTCTCCCGCTCTGGCCATGACCTTCGCAGCCTCGCCCTGAACCGGCCTTGAGGCCGGCGTTCACCCGCCGTTTAACCCTTCTCTCCGGCGAGCGCCTCGCGCTTGAGCAGCAGCGAGGCGGCGATCACCGCCACCGCGACCGCGCCGATCATGATCGTGCAGGCGGCATTGATCTCGGGCGAGACGCCGAGGCGGATCGCCGAATAGAGCCGCATCGGCAGCGTCGTCGCGCCCGGGCCACTGGTGAAGCTCGCGATCACGAGATCGTCGAGCGAGAGCGTGAAGGCGAGCATCCAGGCGGCGAGGACCGCCGGCCAGATCAGAGGCAGCGTCACCGTGAAGAAGGTCGTCACCGGCGTCGCCCCGAGATCGCGCGCCGCCTCCTCCAGCGACCGGTCGAAGCCGGCGAGCCGCGCCTGCACCACGATGCAGGCGAAGCCGAGGCTGAAGGTCGCGTGGGCGACGACCACGGTCCAGTAGCCGCGCTCGACATCGCCGGCGACGAAGAGCAGCAGCAGCGACAGGCCGGTGATCACCTCCGGCATGACAAGCGGCGCCAGCACCATGCCCGAGAACAGGGTGCGGCCGGCAAAGCTGCGATAGCGCGTCAGTGCCAACGCCGCGAGCGTGCCGAGCCCGGCCGCCAGCGTCGCCGAGACCAAAGCGACGCGGATCGTCAGCCAGGCGGCATCGAGCAGCGGCTGGTTGTTGAACAGCGCGACATACCAATGCGTCGAGAAGCCGCCCCAGACAGTGACCAGCCGCGAGGCGTTGAACGAATAGGCGATCAGCGCGACGATCGGCAGGTACAGGAAGGCGAAGCCGAGGACGAGCGCGGCGAGGTGGAAGCTGCCGAAGCGCCTCATCGCGCCGCCCTCCCCGCGCGCTGCAGCAGCACGAGCGGCAGCACCAGCACGATCAGCAGCACGATCGCCACCGCCGAGGCCAGCGGCCAGTCGCGGTTGGAGAAGAACTCGCTCCACAGCACCTTGCCGACCATCAGCGTATCGGGCCCGCCGAGCAGGTCCGGGATGACGAATTCGCCGATCGCCGGGATGAAGACCAGGGCCGAGCCGGCGAGGATGCCCGGCAGCGAGAGCGGCAGGGTAACCGTGCGGAAAATGGTGAGCGGCGTCGCGCCGAGATCGGCGGCCGCCTCGACCAGCGTGCCGTCGAGCTTCTGCAAGGTGGTGTAGAGCGGCAAGACCATGAAGGGCAGGTAGGAATAGACCATGCCGATCAGCACGGCAGTGTCGGTATTGAGCAGGCGCAGCGGCGCAGCTGTGAGCCCAAGCCAACCGAGCGCCATGTCGAGCAGCCCCTCCGGCCGCAATATGCCGATCCAGGCGTAGACGCGGATCAGGAAGGAGGTCCAGAACGGCAGGATGACGAGCAGGAGCAGGATGCCCTGCCAGCGCTTCGGCGCCATCGCCATCGCATAGGCCAGCGGATAGCCGAGCGCGAGGGCGATCAGGGTGGTCAGGCCGGCGATGCGCAGCGAGGAGAGATAGCTCTGCCAATAGAGCGCGTCCTCGCCGAGCAGGCGGAAATTCTCGAAATCGAGGCCGGCGAAGAATTCGCCAAGTGCGTCGAAGCCAAGAAAATGCGGCGCATAGGGCGGCTGGTCGGTCGCAGCGTCCGAGAGCGCGATCCGCAGCACGATGAGGAAGGGCGCCAGGAAGAAGGCGAGCAACCAGAGATAGGGGATCGCGGCGACGAGCAGCCCGCGCCCGCCGGCCGCTCGGGGAACCGGGCCGCTCACGATTCCAGCACCATGCCGGCTTCGACGTCCCAGGACAGCCAGACCCTGTCTTCCCAGGCGAAGGGGCGCTCGATGCGCCGGGTGCGGTTGGTCAGCGAGACCTTGAGCAATTTGCCCTCGTCGCCGCCGACCATCACCTGGATCATGGTCATGTCGCCGAGATAGCCGATATCCCAGATCTCGCCGGCGACCTTGTTCACCGCCTGCGGCGGCTCCTCATGGCTGAGCGCGATCTTCTCGGGCCGCAGGCCAACGGCGAGCGCGTCGCCCGGCTTGCAGGCGGGCGCATCCTCGTCGAGCTCGATCGTTCCGGCATGCTCGTTCGCGAGCGTGACGAGATCCCCTTCGACCGCGGTCACCCTGCCCTCGATCAGGTTGATGTCGCCGACGAACTCGGCGACGAAACGATTGGCCGGCGCCTCGTAGATCAAATCGGGCGGCGCAATCTGGAGCAGCCGGCCATGATCCATCACGGCCATGCGGTCGGCCATGGTCATGGCTTCGTCCTGGTCGTGGGTCACCACCATGAAGGTCAGGCCGAGATCGGCCTGGAGGTCCATCAGCTCGTATTGCGTCGCCTCGCGCAGCTTCTTGTCGAGCGCGCCCAAGGGCTCGTCGAGCAGAAGCAGCTTGGGCTGCTTGACGAGGGCACGAGCGAGAGCGACGCGCTGGCGCTGGCCGCCCGAAAGCTGGTCCGGCCGCCTGCTCTCGAAGCCGTTCAGCCGGACGCGCTTCAGCATCGCGTCCACCCGCTCGCGCAGTTGCGCCTTCGGCAGCCCTTCGCGCTTCAGCCCGTAGGCGATGTTGTCGCCGACCGAGAGATGCGGGAACAGCGCATAGGACTGGAACATCATGTTCACCGGCCGCTGATGGGGCGGCACGGTGGTGATGTCGACGCCGTCGAGCAGGATCTCGCCCTCGTCGGGCTGCTCGAAGCCGGCGAGCATGCGCATCAGCGTGGTCTTGCCGCAGCCCGACGGCCCGAGCAGCGCGAAGAATTCGCGCGCATGGATCGAAAGCGAGAGCGCATCGACCGCCGTCACCTTGCCGAAGCGCTTGGTGACATTGCGGAACTCGACCAGCGGCTTCGCCGCCGGATCGTTCCAGGGCTGGAAGTCGCGACGGACGCTGCCTGGCGAGGCACGCCGCGTCGCGGCGCCGGATGGCGCGTTCACCGCCCGCTCTTGACGCGGGTCCAGAGGCGATTGACCACCCGCTGCGTCTTCTGGTCGTAAGGGGTGATCGTGTAGAGGCGCGCCATCACGGCATCCGGCGGGTAGATGCCGGGATTATCGCGCACCGCCGCCGAGAGCAGCGGCTTCGAGGCGATGTTGCCGTTGGCGTACTGGATGAAGTCCGAGTTCTTCGCCGCCATTTCCGGCCGGTTGACGAAATCGATGAACTTCAGCGCCGCCTCCTGGTTGGCCGCATCCTTCGGGATCACGAAGGAATCGAACCACATCAGCGCGCCCTCCTTCGGGATCGCATAGGCGATCTCGACCTTGTTCTTGGCTTCCTCGGCGCGCTTCTTGGCCTGCAGGATGTCGCCGGAGTAACCGACGGCCAGGCAGATATCGCCATTGGCGAGCGCGTTGATGTACTCGGAGGAGTGGAATTTCTGGATATGCGGGCGCATCTTGCGCAGCAATTCGCCGGCCTTGTTGAGGTCGGCCTCCTTCTTGGAGTCGGGATCGAGCCCGAGATAGCGCAGCGCCGCCGGGAACATCTCCTCGACCGCGTCGAGCACGTGCACGCCGCAATTGGAGAGCTTCTTCAGTTTCTCGGCGTCGAACAGGATGCTCCAGGAATCGATCACCGCATCGGGGCCGAGCCGTTCCTTGATCTTGGCGACGTTGTAGCCGATCCCGGTCGTGCCCCACATGTAGTTCACGGCGAACTTGTTGCCGGGATCGTATTTGGAGAGCCGCTGCTGGATTTCCGGCCAGGCATTCTTGAGATTCGGCACCTTCGCGGTGTCGACCGGCGTGTAGAGGCCCAGCGGAATGTGCCGCGGCAGGAAAGACGCGGTGACGACGACCAGATCGTAGCCGGTCTTGCCGGCCAGAAGCTTGGTCTCGACCGTCTCCATCTGGTCGAAGGTGTCGTAGACGACCGTGATGCCGGTCTCTTTCTTGAAGGCGTCGAGCACCTCCGGATTGACGTAGTCGGACCAGTTGTAGATGCGCAGTTCCTTGTCCTGCGCCTGGGCCGGGGTTCCCGCGACAAGGGCGAGCCCGAGGGCTGCACCGGTCGCGAAGCGTTTTAGAACCGACGTCAATTCACTCAATCTGCCCCTCCTCACGGACATGCTGTGGTAGCGCCGGCAAGCTATCAGCTTGTCTGAAACGCTCAACCTCGATTTCGTGATCTTGGCGCAGTGACCACAGCTTGCGAGGCGCAGGCTCGGCCCTATTTTCTACCGGCGCATGACACGACGTTTTCTCCTCCTCTTTTCCGTGCTTTTCCTGCTGCCGCTCGCCAGCCATGCGGCCTGGTGGTCCTGGCAGCCCCTGGCCGCCGACTGGCGCCGGGCCGACTGGTCGAGCGCGGCCCTGCTGCCGGCGGCGGCGATCGAGCCCGAGGCGACGGTGCATGTCTTCGCGGCGCGGGTCGGCCGCTGGCGCGGTGTCTTCGCGCATCATTCCTGGGTGGTGGTGAAGGAGGCCGGCGCGCAGGCCTATACCCGCTTCGACGTGGTCGGCTGGGGAAATCCCGTGCGCGTCAACCATCGCGAGGCCGATGGGCGCTGGTTCGGCAATGTCCCGGAGCTCGTCGCCGAGGTGAAGGGCGAGGCCGCGGCAGCGCTGATCCCGCGCATCCGCGAGGCCGTGAAGGGCTACAGCTACAGCGAATACGGCACCTATGCCGCCTGGCCGGGACCGAACTCCAACAGCTTCGTCCAGCACGTGCTGGCGGAGGTTCCGGAGCTCGGCCACGCCCTGCCACCGACCGCGATCGGCAAGGATTGGCGCGAGAGCGGCCTCTATGCCGGCTGGACGCCGAGCCGCACCGGGATACAGGCCTCGCTCTACGGGCTCGCCGGTATCTCGCTCGGCTGGGTCGAGGGCATCGAGATCAACCTGCTCGGCCTCGTCGCGGGCCTCGACCTGCGCCAGCCGGCGTTGAAGCTGCCCGGCTGGGGCCGGGTGGGATTCTAGCAGCCCCCCGAAGGTCTCGCGATCTGAATGCGGGTCATCCCGGGCGACCGCAGGGAGGCCCGGGATCCATGCCGGAACTTTGCCGAGGAAGGTTCAGGCATGGGTCCCGGCTCCGCGCCGCTATGCGGCTTCGGCCGGAACGACACAGCCTTCAAACCCACGTAGCAAATTAGTTCCGCAGCACCAGGCAGGCGCCGCCCGCCTGCCGCAGGCGGTTGCAGGTCACGGTGGCCTCGCGCAGGCTCTGGGCCGGCAGCCTGACGCGGTAGTAGCGCGCCCTGCCCCGCCCCGGCACCGCCGAGCCCAGCACCATGGTCGGTTTGCCGGCGAGCAGAGAAGCGAAACGGGCGACGACGCGTTGATAGGAGGCGATGGCGCGGGCCTTCGAAGGATTGCCGGAGAGCTGCACGCCGAACGGGCCATAGGCGCCCTCGACGAGGACGGCTGGCGCCGTGGTCCGGATCGAGGCGACCGCCGTCAGGCAGTCTGTTTCCTGCGTGGTCGCCGGCGGAGGCGCTTCACCGGGGCCGAGGCGCCATTCCTCGACCGAACGGCCGGTGATGAAGCGGACATAGGCCTGCGTCTCGTAGGGCAGCGTGCCGCCACGGGCGACCCAGCGGGCGAGCCGGTTGGGGCCGCCATTATAGGCGGCAGCGGCGAGGCCGAGATTGCCGAACTGCGCCTTCAGCGCCGACAGGAAGGCGGCCGAATGCGGGATCGCCGCCTCCGGGTCGAAAGGGTCGGCAAGGCCGCGCTCGTTCGCAGTCCCCGGCATGAACTGGGCGATGCCCTGCGCGCCGGCCGGGCTCGTGACATGCGGCCGGAAGCTGCTTTCGCGCCAGATCAGCCGGGTGAAGAAGGCGACGGGCAGCTCGTGCTGCTTCGCCGCCCCCTCGATCAGGCGGCAGATGGTCTGCGCCACACTCTCCTGCTGGGGTTCGGCGAGCGCCGGGCCGCAGGACAGCGCCACGGCGAATGCCGCCGCGACCACAGCGCAACCGCTCACCCTTGTCAGAATCCGCCTGGCGATTCTCATGGCCCTCATCCTGAGGAGCCATTCCGTAAGGAATGGTGTCTCGAAGGATGCTCCAATAGGCTCGGGAACCTTCTGGAGCATCCTTCGAGACGCAAGCGAAGCTTGCTCCTCAGGATGAGGGCTGTGTTTCCAGGCAGTTCGTCACGCAGCTTCCAGCGCCTGGGCGAGATCGGAGATCAGGTCCTCGATATTCTCGATGCCGACCGAGATCCGGATCAGCGCATCGGTGAGGCCGATCTCCTCGCGCATTTCGCGGGCGACGCCGGAATGCGTCATCGCAGCGGGATGCGAGACCAGCGTCTCGGTGCCGCCGAGGCTGACCGCGAGCTTCATGATCTGGAGATTGTCGAGAACCGCGAAGGCCTCCTTCTCGCCCCCTTTCACGTCGAAGGCGAAGGTCGAGCCGGGCTGGCTGCACTGCCGGTCGAACACGGCCTTGCGCGGATCGCCCTCCTTGAGATTGCCGAGATAGTGCACCTTGGCGATCTTGGGATGGTTCAGCAGGTACTCCGCGACCTTGCGGCCGTTCTCATTGGCCCGGTGCATGCGGATGTCGAGGGTCTCCAGCGAGCGCATCAGCATCCAGCAGGAGTTCGGGTCGAGCTGCGTGCCGAGCGAGCCGCGCCAGGCCTTGACCTGCCGCACCAGCGCTTCCGAGCCGCTGATCGAGCCGCCGACGAGATCGCTGTGGCCGCCGACATACTTGGTCAGCGAGAGCAGCGAGAGGTCGGCGCCATGCTTCAACGGCTTCTGGAAGATCGGTCCGAGCATGGTGTTGTCGACCACGACCGGCGGGCGATGACCCTGTGATTTCTCCAGCTCGTCAGCGATGGCCTTGCAAGCCGAGAGATCGACCAGACCGTTGGTCGGGTTGGCCGGCGTCTCGACCAGAATCATCGCCACCCGCCCCTTGGCCGCAGCGGCCTTGGCGACAGCACGCATCTGGGTCACATCGACGCCGTCGGTGAAGCCGAAAGGCGTGACGCCGAAGGCTCCCATCTGGTTCTTCAGCAGCGTCTCCGTGCCGCCATAGAGCGGGCGGCTGTGGATGATCGTGTCGCCCGGCCGCAGGAAGGCGAAGCAGGTGGTCGCGATCGCCGCCATGCCGCTGGCGAAGACCGCGCATTTCTCGGCCTCGTCCCAGATCGCCAGGCGATCCTCGAGGATCTCCATGTTGGGATGGTTGAACCGCGAATAGACCAGGCCCGATTTCTCGCCCGGCTTGAGCTGGCGGCGGCCGGCGGTCAGGTCGAAGAAGTCCTTGCCCTGCTGGGCGTTCTCGAAAACGAAGGTCGAGGTCAGGAAGACCGGCGGCTTGAGCGAGCCCTCGGACATGGCCGGCGAATAGCCGAAGCCCATCATCAGGGTCTCGGGGTGGAGCTTTCGATTGGCGATCCGGTCCTTGTGGTAGTCGTCCTGGCTCATGATCCGCCTCCGTTGCCGGTGCACCGCACCGCTTTCGTGGCGTCAGCCTATGACGATCCGGGCGCCATTGCATGAACGATCATCGGCATTCTAAGGATCAGTTGAGCACGATTCCGCTCATCATCCTTCCACATGGAGCAGATCATGCTCGACAGCACCGACCGCCGCATGCTCGCCCTGCTGCAGGAGGACGGCCGCATCACCAATCACGATCTGTCGCAGAGGGTCGGGCTGTCGCCGACGCCCTGCCTGCGCCGGCTGAAGCGGCTGGAAGAGAGCGGCGTGATCAAGGGCTATTCGGCAATCGTCGACCCCAAGGCCTATGGCCTGCCCTTCAGCGTCTTCGTCTCGGTCCGCCTCAGCCAGCAGACCCAGGAGCACATCGCCGAGTTCGAGAAGGCGGTCGAAAGCTGGCCGGAAGTCGCCGAATGCTACCTGATGACCGGCTCGCAGGACTATCTGCTGCGCGTGCTGACCGACGGCATCGAGGGCTATGAGCGCTTCCTGAAACTGAAGGTGACGCGGCTGAAATGCATCCAGTCGGTCGAGTCGAACTTCGCGCTGGCGACGATCAAGAAGCGGGTCGGCCTGCCGCCGCTCTGACGCTTACGAGCCGGCGCGGTCGATGGCGCGCCTGACCACCTGCGTGACCTCGCTGTCGGAGAGGAAGAGATCGTGGCGGAGCATGCTCCAGCCGCGGCCGGCCGTGTCGGCGACCCGCACGCCGAGGCGGTCGAGCCGCTCCCGATCGGCCGCGCCAGCGCGGGCGACACCGCCGGCGATGCGCGAGGAGACGGCGAGCGCCCTGTCGCCGGGGTCGATGATCACGGTCATGCGCCGGGCGATCGGTCCGAGCTTCGAGACGGTCTGCTCGAAGGCGTCGATGTCGATATCGGGCGAAGCGAAGACGACGGAGCCGATCCGTTCCGAGAAGCCCGGCAGGTCGCGCAGCTCGCGCAGGCCTTCCAGCGCCAGAAAGGTCCCCATCGAATGCGCGACGATATGGACGCGGCCGGCGATCGGGTTGTCGACCAGCGCCTTCAGCGCCTGGACGAAGCCGTCGCGCGACCAGAGCGCGCTCTCGCGGTCATAGGCGTAGGCGAGCAGGCCGCCGCCGGACGGCCAGGTGAAGAGCGCGGTGCGGCCATCGAAGGCGAGGCTGTGCGAGAGCTGGCCGGCGCTGCGGGCGGATGATTCGAAGGTTTCGTTGTAGCCGTGCACGTAGAGCAGCACGTCGCGGCCATTGGCGGCTTCCGCGAAGGCGCGCGCCGCATCGCCCGAATTGCGCCGCTGGACACCGAGCACCGCCCAGTCGCCGCTGACGACGGAGCTGACCTGCGCCGCGACGCCGCGACCCGGCGCCGACAACCGCGCCTCGGCGAAGACCAGCCCGCTGCCGCGTTCCGAGCCGAAATAGGGCGGCCGATCGCCGGTCGGCTTGCGCGTCGTGGCGACGAGCAGTTGCGGCTCCTTGCCGAAGGTCGATGCATCGGCCGGGCCGGTGAACGGCGAAACCATGGCTTCGCTCTGGACGCAGGAGGCAAGCGCAGGCCCGAGCAGGGCAAGGGCGGCGAAGGAACGACGAGACAGGGCAGGCCGCGAGGCGGACATGGACAATTCCGGAGCTGGGGAGCGCGGGGCCTTTTGAGCCGGCTGTCCTTAAAGCCAAATCAACGCGGCCAGAATGCGGCGCGGCGGGGGCCGGTCAGCGGCCGGCGATGGCGGAGGGCGCCGTGACCACGAGCTCGACGGTCGATCCGAACGTACCGACCACCCCGCCGGCGATATCCCCCAGCCGGTCGCCGAAGCCCGGTCCGGCGACGGCGATGCCCTTGTCGGCCTGGAGGCGGCGGCCGATCAATTGCACGACCTTGGGCGAGGCCGCGAACTTGCCGTGGTTGAGCTGGTCGCTGGTCGAGATCTCAGAGAGATCGATGATATGGGCGCCACGTTTTTCGAGATCGGCGACGATCTCAGTGTCCTTGGCCGAGATCGCGCCCAGCCGGGTCTTGTCGCCGGCGAAGCGCCGCGAGAAGGCGAGCGCACGGTCGTCCGCAGAGACGAAGACAGTGACGTCGCGCTTGATCTCGTCGATCTGCGTCTTGAACACGTCGAGATCGATGTCGGGCGCGGCCAGCATGACATTGCGCAGCTTCCCGCCGAAATTGCCGTCGCCCCGGATCGCGGCCTGCCGGAGGGCTTCGAGAGTTACCAGCGTGCCCATGGAATGGGCGAGGATGTCGACCCGGCTCGCCCCGAGGTCGCGCGAGATCCCCCGCAGGGCCGCCTCGAGGAAGTCGCGCGAATAGAAGGCACTCTCGCGATCATAGGGGTATTGCAGCAGCTCGCCGCGCGACGGCCAGGTGAACAGCACCGCCACGCCCTTGAAGCCGGCATCGTGGACGATTTGGGCGAAGCGATAGGAGGCGTCGGCGAAATTCGTGTTGTAGCCATGGACGAAGACGAGCACGTCGCGGTCGACCGGCTTACGCTTGGCGAGTTCGGCGCGAACCTGCGCAGTGATCGGGTCACGCTCCAGCGCAGTCACCTTGCTGACCGCGAAATGCAGCGACGGATCGGCCTTCGCGCCGACGGCGGGGAGTTCGAGCTCACCGGGCTTGTGAGCCCGCGGCACCGTCATGTCGAGCCGGGCGAAGGACAGGGACGCTGCCCTCTCGCCGGTGAAATAGCTCGGCTTTTCTGCCGGCGCGCGCGTAGTCGCAACGAAGATCGGGAAGCTGGCGACGGTGTCCCCTTGCGCCGTGTCGGCGAGAACCAGGGTACGCGGCGTGGTGCCGCAGGCGCCGAGCGCGAGCGGGGCCAGCAAGGCCAGCACGATCAACCGAAACCGCGACACGAGGCAACGCTCCACCAATCGGCGACTCGTCCCACCGTGGCGCCGGCGGATCAAGTGCCGCCAGGACACAGGCTTCCGACAATCGCGCCCTTCCTCCGCGGCCGGGCTCTTGCTACCAGCAGGGCATGATCGACCTGGACGCGCTCGGCAATGCGATTCTGGCGGGCGAGCGCGCCGCGCTGGCGCGGGCCATCACGCTGGCGGAGAGCCGCCGCGCCGACCATCGCGAGTTGGCGCAGGCCCTGCTGCAAAGGCTCCTGCCGCATTCCGGCAAGGCCATCCGCGTCGGCATCACCGGCGTCCCCGGTGTCGGCAAGTCGACGACGATCGACGCGCTCGGCTCCTATCTGACCGGGCTCGGCCACAAGGTCGCTGTGCTGGCCGTCGACCCGTCCTCGACCCGCACCGGCGGCTCGATTCTCGGCGACAAGACGCGCATGGCGCGGCTCGCGGTCGATCCCAACGCCTATATCCGCCCGTCCCCCTCCTCCGGGACGCTCGGCGGCGTCGCGGCGAAGACACGCGAGACCATGCTGCTCTGCGAAGCCGCCGGCTTCGACGTGGTGCTGGTCGAGACCGTCGGCGTCGGCCAGTCGGAGACGGCTGTCGCCGACCTCACCGATTTCTTCCTGGTGCTGATGCTGCCCAATGCCGGCGACGAATTGCAGGGCATCAAGAAGGGCATCATCGAGCTCGCCGACATGATCGCGGTCAACAAGGCGGACGGCGCGGGCGCAACCGCCGCGCGTGCCGCTGCCGCCCAGTACAAGGCGGCGCTGCACATCCTGGCACCGGCCTCGGCGCTCTGGTCGACGCCGGTCGTGACCATTTCCGGGCTGACCGGCGACGGGCTCGACGCGCTCTGGGCGAAGATCGAGGACCACCGTGCCCGCTTCGAGGCCAAGGGCCTGATCGTCGAGAAGCGCCGCCAGCAGGACGTCAAATGGATGTGGGCGATGGTCCAGGACCGGCTCCAGGCCAAGCTGCGGCACGATCCGGCGCTGAAGGCCCGCACGCCGAAGCTCGAAGCCGCCGTGGCGAGCGGAGAAACGACGCCGACACTCGCCGCGGATGAGATCGCCCGGGCGCTCGGCCTGTAAAGGCAGCACCCAGCACGGACCTGCTCGCCAGCCCCGGACAGCCGGACGCGAGACGGCAGCGCGGCTGGAACGGCATGCCGCTTGAAACCCTCCGCTCCGATGGAGGGTTTCATGACGGTTTCGCGCCGAAATCTGCTGCGAACGGCCCTGTTTGGCACAGTCGCGGGCGCGGCCGCTCCCGCTTTGGCGCAGTCGGCGCCGCGCGCCGCCTCCCCCACGCCGCTCGGCTCGCTCGGCCTGG